>OJPF01000937.1_pt1 | contig 14795 bp, 10 predicted proteins | sample 1598441 | NCBI WGS metagenome assembly OJPF01 (sample SAMN03922474, study PRJEB24848) | human gut metagenome | isolation source: stool sample | host: Homo sapiens | place: Germany | collected 2010-11 | reverse complement strand
GGCTCGGAGATGTGTATAAGAGACAGGTTATTAATGGAGATAGAACTCTGGGAAATAATATCGCTCTTGATATTCAGGACGAATTATTTAAAATCAAAACATCTATAATACACTCCATAAAAACTCTATCAGTGGTGACTTCTGATAGGAATGAAGTCTGGTTTTTAATTCCAGATGGAAATGAAACAAATTCTTTAATAATGATCTATGATTACATTCGAAAATGCTGGGTTAAGCGTAAATCTCAAAAAATAAATTGTTTTGCAACAATTGGCGGAGTTTTATATTCTGCCGGTAAAAAAATTTACGAAGAATATAATTCTACGAGTTTTGACGGTGAATTTATAGAAGCATTTTATAAGTGTACCCCGCTTAATCTCGGGAATGAAAATTCTATAAAAATATTATCATTCCCTCCAAAAGTCACGTTGGATATGTATTACAGCAACAGCTTCTATATTGAATACAACAAAAATTATGATTCGATGAGTTCTAAAACACGTTATGTAAAAGCTAAAAGTTTAAAAAATTCTCTGTATTTTGATATCGGCAGATGGGATTTAAGTTACTTTCCGCGCAAAGATATCAGTGCAATAAAAAGCCTGCCGGCATCATTCTTTAGAACCCTGCAAATAACATTATTAACTAAGAACCCCGGCGATGATTTCTGTATAAGAAACATTGAATTCGGGAAAATTAAAGTAGCACCGGCTTGTTTCCTGCTGGTATCATGCGGCTTGCTTGCAGGCTTAAAACAGCCCTGTTTCACGGGCGGGTTTGAAATCCGGTGAGACTCTGCAGTCCGGAAAAGTTATGTTCCGGGATGGTGGGCGCAGATCCTGAATCAACGCTCCATCAGTTCTTTTTCACGGGTGCGTGTCGCCTGGGAGCCAGGGCCTCCCGGGCCTGATGGACATTCCCTCCGGAGCGCAGAGACGGTTATGCAAGCAAGAGCTTACGCCATGCTCCGGAAGGGGTTTCAGCCACGAGATGCCGGAATCTTCCGTTCCCGGGAGCCGGAGCCGCAGCTTCGCCGTTCATCACCGTCGCGCCGTTCCCGTTCCTGCCTGCGCCATTTTTTGTGTTATACCCTCCCGGCTTTTTTGAAATGAAAAGAAAGCTTATTTACGTCAAGAACGGCTTCTGTCGATGCCGGAGTATTGGCAAACGGAATTTTCCGAAAATGTTTTTCTTTCAAATGTGCAGGCTTGACCCCGGATTTCAAATCCGTAATGTATTCATGAAGCCGTTTTAATGGCGCATGCTCCCAGGGTGCAATCCATGTTTTTCCAATGCCTTCCGTTGAAGGGCGCGGGTTGCTCCCCTACATCAAACGTACCATGGATACTTCTTCCCGGAAAACGGCTCTCGTTGTGTTGTTCAACCACCAGTATGACCGCAACATTCCGGTAATCAGGGAGATTTATTCAAGGCGTTTTTCCGGGCTGCTTCAATTAATGCCCTATTACAGGGGGGACGCTCCGGACGTATGTTCCGTATTCGGCAATTCATTCCAGTTTTATAATTATATTTTACAGGCCCGGGAAAGAATCAGGGAGCTGGATGGCGATTATATTCTCATCATCGGAGACGACCTGCTCCTGAATCCCCGGTTTGACGAGTTTTCCACGCCGTCCCTGCTGGGAATCCATGGGGAGGATACGTGCTACCTGGATGGTTTTGTGGATGTCTCCCTGCCGGTGTGCTACCGTGGAACGGTGGAGGCCCACCGTTTTTCCACGGCTCCCGCCGGCATTGATGCGGACAGCGTCAACAAGAATGTTCCGCCGTACGGGGAAGCCCGTCAGATTTTGAAATCCAGGAACCTCATGCAGCATGACGAGCTGTCCCGCGTGCGCATGTTCCTGCCCAAGTGGAATCCCGGCGGCGGCATCCATGCCAACTGGAAGGTGCTGAAGGGCAGAATCTGGCATCTGCTGAACCACTGGAAGCACCGGATCAAAAAGTACCGGTATTCCTATCCCGTCGTCTTCGGTTATTCGGACATCGTGTGCATTCCGAAAGGGAAGTTTGACGATTTTTGTCGCATCCTTGAGGTATTTTCCGCATGGAACATGTTTGTGGAGCTTGCTATTCCCACAGCCTTACAGCTCCTTCCCGGAACGCGGCTGGCTACGCTGGAAGACACGCAGTACAAGTCCGGAAACGTCTGGTTCCCGCAGGATCCGGAACATTTTGAGGCCATGAACGCCGTCATTGACGGGCTGGTGTCCTCTTCCGGCGGAGACCTGGGCAAATTGCTTGCCTCCTTTCCGCAGGAATACCTGTACCTCCATCCCGTGAAATTGTCCAAATTCGGTGCGCGTGGTCTTTAATCCATTGATTTTCTTTATTCCATGATGAAATATGCTGTGATCGGAGCCGGAGTTTCCGGATTGTCCATGGCCGGAATGCTCTTGAAAAAGGGGCATGAGGTGGTGGTTTACGAGAAGGACAGCCGCCCCGGCGGCCTAGTCAAGTGCGCGGAGGTGCAGGGCAATTTGTACCACCTGGTAGGCGGTCATGTGTTCAATTCCCGGCGGCAGGAGGTATTGGACTGGTTCTGGTCCCGGTTTGACAGGGAGCGTGATTTTGTTTCCGCCCGCCGCCGTGCCGTCATTTCCCTGGAGGGCGGGGCTGTGGTGGATTATCCCATTGAGAACCATCTCGACCAGTTTCCGGAGGCCGTCCGTTCCTCCATCGTCCATGAACTGCTGGAGCTTTACAGGAATCCCCCTGCGGAACCCAGTTCCCTGGGAGAATTTTTCCGGAACCGTTTCGGGAAGACCCTGAACGACCTTTATTTCACGCCCTACAACAACAAGGTGTGGCGGCAGGACATCAACGGAATCGCCATGGACTGGCTGGAAGACAAGCTGCCCATGCCGACCGTGGCGGAAATCCTGTTGAATAACATTGGTCGCGTCAACGAAAGCGCCATGGTGCACAGCTCCTTCTTTTATGCAAAGCGCGGCGGCTCCCAGTTCCTGGCGGATACGCTGGCGCGCGGCCTGAAGGTCAGGTACCGGGCGGAGGCTGCGGACATCCGTGCGCAGGATGGAAAATGGCTCGTGCAGGGAGAATTGTTTGACCGGGTTGTTTTTACAGGGAATGCCAGGCAGCTTGCGGACTGCTTTCCCGGCGTGGATGAACTCCGTCCGTTCCTTCCCCGGATTTCGGCATTGCGCTCCCACGGCACCACCTCTGTGCTGTGCCGGATTGACCCCAACGGCTATAGCTGGATTTACATGCCCTCCCCGGACCACCGTTCCCACCGCATCATCTGCACGGGGAATTTTTCCAGGAACAACAATAACGGAGACATTACCACCGCCACCATTGAGTTTTCCGAGAAAATGACGGAAGAGGAAATCCGGACGCAGCTGAAGCTCATCCCCTTTTCCCCCTCCTACCTGGCCCATCACTGGGAGGAATATACCTATCCCGTGCAGGATGCGTCCAGCCGCGCCCTGATCCGGGAGCTGAAGGAGCTCCTGGAACCCAGGGGCATTTACCTGCTGGGGCGTTTTGCGGAGTGGGAATATTATAACATGGATGCGGCTATCGGCGCCGCCATGGACCTGGATAAGCGGCTGGACGCGGAGCTTCAGCCATAAGGGCGCCCCCGCGGATGCGGGAATATAAAAAAGGCTTTTATCGGCAAGTATCCGGCCAAATCTGTGGATTGTTAATCCGCTGTCAATGGAAAATTTTAACGGAGAACGAATTCCAGATATTTGACGTGTAATAAAAAAGATTTTCCATCATCCCCGTAGGATGGCCTGAACAGACAACTTTTTCAGGGTTATATTTTTACAGGTTCTCTTTTATTTTCTCCAAACAAGCGGATTAACAACTCGCTAGAAAGGGCGTGCAGAAAGCATGGCCCATGTTCTACCAAGCCATGCGTTTACCCGGAATCAACGCGCATGGCTATTCGTTATTGTTCTTTCGCGACACGCGGCTACCGCTGGCGGCAGTGGATGCGGATGACAAGTTTAAAGCTGGCGGACCCTTCCGTGGAATTGTCTTTCTGGAATCTTGGCCGTCTGCTGTCCGCAGGCATCAGGCGCGAGGTGTCCTGGTTTGACCCTCATTTGCATGGGGCTGGTTACTGGTGCTGGAAACCCTTCATCATGCTCAGGGAACTGGAAAGCCTGCAGGAAGGGGACTATTTGCTTTACACGGATGCGGGGCGTCCGCCGGGAACGCTTTTCCGCCATTCAGTACAGCCTCTTGTCCAATGGCTAGAGGAGAAGGGGCAGGATATCCTGCCGGGAGTGAATATCTCCTATTACACGGGAGATTTGTCAAGATGGTGCAAGCAGAGCGTTTTTGACGCATTGAATCTGGATATCAGGGATTTCGAGCATAGCCCCCTGATTCAGCCGACTCCGTGTTTCCTGAAAAAATCGGAAGAAAGCGTCCGGATTCTTCGTGAATGGATGGAACTATGCCGGCAGTTCAGCCTGGTGTCTTCCCCGACTCCGGAGGAAAAAAGCCGCTGCCGTGACAATTTTGCGGACCATACGCATGACCAGACGCTGTGGTCGCTTGTTGCGGCCATGAACCATCTGGATTGCCTTTATTCCGGGAAGGGAGTCATCCATCTTGACGGGAGGCAGCCCTTTTTACGGCACCCCGGATTTGATGATAAGGATCCGGACTTCTTTTTGGGAGAGCTTGGAGCGGAGAGGGTGGAAAGGCCTTTGCTTACCTTTCTCTCCGGCGTTCACCAGGGGATTGCTTTTTGCGAGAAGGCCGTGAATAAATTGTCCAAGATCGCCGGATTGGGGCCCCTCAAAGGTTTTTACGGGTAAGGCCGGGGTGGAATAGCCGTTACCGGGGCGGGATACGCAGGGAATAAAAAGGCGCCGGAATCTTCCGGCGCCTGGGAAAAGTTCCGCTGGAACGGCTTCCTACCAGGAAGCGTCAAATTTGGGGATGGGCGTTCCCTTTCCTCCGGGGCAGTTTTCCGGTACCTTGTACGCCTTGCGGAGTTCGTTGTAGCGCTTCTTGAGCTGTTCCACGGTGGACTTGTAGGCGGGATCGTCAATGACGTTCTTCATCTGCATGGGGTCCTTCTTCATGTCAAAGAGCATCCATTCGTCACTGGTCCAGATGTAGGAGAGCGTGTAGCGGTCCGTCCGGATGCCGTCGTGGCGCGGGGCGTTGTGTTCGCCGGGATTCTCGTAGAAACAGTAGTAGATGGCGTCCCTCCAGTTGTCCGGCTTCTTGCCCGTGAAGGCCGTGGGAAGCAGGGAAACGCCCTGGAAGGTGCTCATGTTTTCCGGGGTGTCTGCTCCTGCCGCGGAAACGATGGTGGGAGCGTAGTCGATGTTCTGCACCATGGTGGTGTTGCGGATGCCCGCGGGAATTTTGCCGGGCCATCTCATGATGAGGGGCATGCGGAGCGATTCCTCAAAAATCCAGCGCTTGTCGTACATGCCGTGTTCGCCCATGTAGAAGCCCTGGTCGCCGCAGTAGATGACCAGCGTGTCTTTGGAAAGGCCTTCCTTGTCCAGGTATTTCATGAGGCGTCCGATGCTGTCGTCCACGGAAAGCAGGCAGCCCAGGTAGTCTTCCATGTAGGCGTGCCATTTCCATTCCGCGAAGGCTTTCGGGTCTTTCAGCTTCCCGGATTTCATGCCGTCCACCAGGGACTTGGTGCGCTTGGCGTAGTAGTTCGTCCAGGTTTTCTTTTCTTCCGGGGTCATACGGTTCAGTTCGCCCAGGTCCCAGCCGTAGCCGGGGGAGACGATGCTCTTGCGCATGTCTTCCGGCACCTGGTCCTTGAGCACCTTGAGGTCAGAATAAATCGCCATGTGCCTGGCTACGGTCTGCTGGTTTTTCTTCAGGAATTCCGGGCGGTTGGCGTAGTCGTCATGGAAGTTGGCGGGCGGCGTCAGCTTGGACGTGTTTACCTTGCCCAGATGGCGCAGGGCGGGGCACCAGGCGCGGTGAGGAGCCTTGTGGCCTACGACGAGAAGGAAAGGCTTGTCCTTGTCCCGGTTTTCCAGCCATTGGATGGATTTGTCCGTGACCACGTCCGTGGCGTAGCCGGGGAAGCGCTTCGTCTGGCGCTTCCCGTTCGGCTTGAGGCTGATGAAATCCGGATTGTAGTAACTGCCCTGGCCGGGGAAGATTTCCCACGTGTCAAAGCCGGTGGGGTCTGATTCCAGATGCCATTTGCCGAACAGGCCCGTCTGGTAGCCGGCTTTTTGCAGCATCTTCGGGTAGGTGGGCTGGGAGCCGTCCAGCGGCCTCTGGCCGTTGAAGACGAAGCCGTTCATGTGGGAGTGTCTTCCGGTCAGGATGCAGGCGCGGGAGGGTCCGCACAGGGAGTTGGCGCAGTAGCTGCGGTCAAAGACCATGCCTTGCCTGCCCAGCTTGTTGAAGTTGGGCAGCGAGACGGGGGAATCGTTCTTGGAGGTGCCCAGCGTCTGGTAGGCGTGGTCGTCCGTGATGATGAAAAGGATGTTCGGCTTTTTATTCCCCGCAGCCTTGGTCTGGGCTGTGAGGGGAGCTGCCGCCAGCAGGACCAGAGTTCCGGCAATGATGGTTTTCAAAGGTCTCATATTGCATGGAGGATATAGGATGAAGCCACCGTGTCAATGTCATAGGATTCCTTTTGCCGGGATTTTCCGTTATGATATCATTTTCCCATGCATTCCTCCCCGTTGGAAGACACGCTGCGTTTGTTCGGCAAGGAGCGGTTCCGCCCCATGCAGCGGGAGCTGATGGAGTGCGCGCTGGCGGGCCGGTCCTGCATCGGCATTTTGCCTACGGGTTCCGGCAAGAGCCTTTGTTACCAGATTCCGGCAGTGCTGGGAGACGGGGTGACGGTGGTGGTTTCCCCGCTGATCGCCCTGATGCGAGACCAGGTGGCCGGGCTGGAAAAGCTGGGCGTGGCCGCGGCCAGGTATGATTCCTCCCTGGCGGAGGAAGAGAAGGGCGCCCTGCTGGACAGCCTGAAGTCCGGGGCCGTCCGCCTGCTGTTCGCCGCGCCGGAGTCTCTGGAATCCCCGTGGATGCGGCAGGCCATGGAGTTTGTTTCTCCCGGCTTGTTCGTGGTGGATGAGGCGCACTGCCTCTCGGAGTGGGGGCACAGTTTCCGCCCGGATTACCTGGGGCTTCCCGTTTTTTTTAAAAAGCATGGGTTCCGGAGCGTTATGGCCCTGACGGCCACGGCTACGGAACGGGTGTGCCGCGACCTGGCCGCCCTGTTTGACGTGCAGGAGGACTGCATCTTCCGCGCCGCGCCTTACCGGGCGAATATTTTCCGCCAGGCGGAAGTGCTGAAGGAGCAGGATAAAACCGCGCGGCTGGTGCAGTTTTTGAAAGAGGACGGCCACCGTCCCGCCGTGGTGTACATCCGCACCCGGAAGGATGCGGAGAATCTTTCCTATGAACTGGGGAAGGCCGGTTTTTCCGTCAAGTCCTACCATGCGGGCATGCCGCCGGAAACGCGGGGGCTGGTTCAGGATGAGTTCCTGGCGGGGGCGGCGGACGTGCTGGTGGCGACGATCGCCTTCGGCATGGGAATTGACAAGCCGGACGTGCGCTCCGTGGTGCATTACCATCCCCCCGCCAGCCTGGAGGCGTATGTGCAGGAATCCGGCCGTGCCGGGCGCGACGGGCTGCCTTCCTTCAGTCTGGTGATGCTGTCCGGGCGCGACGGCGTGGCCGTGGTCAACCGCCTGCATGCGGCGGAGCCGGAACGCCATGGCGTAAAAGGGCTGGCGTCCCTGCTGTCCCGGAGGGGGGAGCACATTGTGTCCCTGTATGAGGCCTCCGCGGTCCATGACTTGCCGGATGTGGCGGTGGACCGGATGCTCTTTGACCTGAAGCGTTCCGGTTCCGTCCGGGAACAGGGCATGGGGTACAAGTATTACAAGGTGCGCCCCCTGTTCCGGATGGAGGAAATCCTGTGCGGCCGCGATGGGGAGGAACGTTCCCGGCTGCAATGGATGGACGGCCACCGGGAGGGGGAAGTGGAGGCTCTGGCCGCGGAATGGGGGATTTCCTGGGAAGAAGCCGGCGCATGGCTTGACGAGCTGGTCCTTTCCGGGGAATGGAAGGTGGACCTGCGCCAGACAGCCCTTCACCTGCATTCGGAAGGGTTTGATGCGGAAGAAGCCGCGGAGGAATTCGCGCAGTATTTTTCCCGGTCCCGGCTGAACGGGCTGGAACGCTGGAAAACGTGCGTTTCCACGCTGACGTCTTCCGCCTGCCTCAACAGGAGCCTGGACGCCTACTTCGGCTTCCGGGAGCCGTCCGGACCCTGCGGGCATTGTCCGGGGTGCTGCGGCGCAGTACCTGCGGAGATGGAATTGGAGGACCCCGGACCGCTTCCGGAAGAACTGCGTTCCGCCGTCATGGAGCTGGCGGCGCAGAGGAAGCCCGCGCTGGCCCGCCCTTCCCAGTTGACGCGTTTTCTGCTGGGGCTGGCTTCTCCGGCGGCCATGCGCGCGCGGCTGTGGGGGCACCCCCTTTACGGGACGCTGGCGGACAGAAGCTGGGAGGACGTGTGGATAGAGGCCCGCGCCCTGTTGGGGAATTAGCGGTCAGCTGCCGCCTTTGGCGGCCTCATAAGCGGCAATGATGCGCTTGCAGGAGTTTTCCGCATGCAGCAGGGAGCACCAGTAGCGGGAAATTTCCTCCGGGCTGCGTTTTCCTTCATCCCAGGCGCGGATTTCCTCCAGCAGCGCCCCGGAGACGCTTTCCGGGGTGTCTTTTGGGCTGAGCGTGCCGGAATCATGGGAAACGTACCATTGCAGGCAGTTCAGCAGGGGCGTAAGGCGCGGACCAACGACGGAAGCCCCGGCGCAGAGTGCTTCCGCGGAGGCGACGTGCGTTCCCTCGGACCGGGAGGTGCAGAGGCTGATTCTGGCTTGGGAGTATTTCTTTTGCAGCTCCGCGTTGGGCAGGTAGCCGGCCAGGCGGATGCGGGCGCGGAGGTCTTCCGGAAGATTGCCGTGCCATTCCCGGAGGAGGGGAGGGATGTTCCCGTAGATTTCCGCTTCCCAGTGCGGTGCGCGGGGCAGGGCCTGTTCCAGCGTGGCCATCAGCAGGAAGGGGCGTTTGTAGAGAAGGTCGTCCCAGCGGCCCACGGCCATGATGATGTTGCGTTTCTCCCCGGCATAGCGGCAGGGGGGGGAAATGGGGTTGGGAATGAGGGCCAGTTTCCGGACGATGGATTTTCCGTAGAGCCATTCCCGGTCCTGAATGGATTTGACGGCTGCCGGCATGGGGAAGGCTACCATGTCCCCCTGGTCCAGGTGTTTTCTTCTTCCCCGGCTGGCCAGGTTCCAGGTGTGCTGTTTCAGCAGGCGCAGCAGGAAAAAGGCGGTGCCCCTGATTTTTCCGCGGGCGAAGACGTCCCTGGTCCACATGTTTTCCGCGATGGGGAGCCAGTATTGCCACGGAAAAAACAGTCCGGAGGAATCCATGTACACCACCAGGAAGATGCCCGCGTCATGGATGGCCCTGGCGATGGGAAGATATTTGCCCGTGCCCCAGGCGTACAGGACCAGTCCGTCAATGCCCAGGGATTTCCACCAGGCGGCGTCTTCCAGGTTGGCGTACTCCGTGCGGATGAGGTCGGGGTCGTCCCCCTCCTGGACGGGCGTGGGCATGATGGCCCTGCTTTCCAAGCCGATCCGCTGGAAGGCTTTGCAGAAAGCCCCGGAATCACGGGAAAAGAAGGTGTGGTCCCCTTTGAAGGGAACGGGAGTGCAGGTGTACCATTTCATGATGCCGTGATGTTGGGGGATTGACGGAAGAGGCGGAGTTCCTCAAGAAGGCTGCCCATGGACTGAAGCCATGCGGCGGGGGAATACGTGGAGGACAGGAGCTGCTGCCCGTGCGCGCCCATGGACGGCCAGCGTTCCTCTTCCTCCAGGGCGGTGTGCAGCGTTTCCGCCAGCGCGTCCGCGGAAGGTTCCCGGGCAATCCAGCCGTTCCGGCCGTGGCTGATGAGCTCCGGCAGGCCGCCGCGGGGGGTGACGATGACGGGCGTGCCGTGGAGCCATGATTCCAGGACGACCATGCCGAAGGTTTCCTCCCACAGGGAGGGCGCCACGGCCAGCCCGCAGGCGGCGCGCACGGCGCCCTGTTCCTCATGGGGAATGAACCCGGTCAGGCGGATGGATTCAAGGCGGCGGAAAGCGACGTAGCGCTCCAGTTCCCCGCGCAGGGGGCCGTCCCCCATCAGGTAGAGGGTGCGGCCGGGAGGGGCAAGGCGTTCCCACGCCTGAACCAGTGGGAGGACGCCTTTTTCCTGCGTAAGGCGTCCGGCGTAAAGAACGTCCCGGCGGGGGGTGGTTCGGCGGGGGGTGGTTTTTTGCCGGATGAAGTGGGGGATGACCCTGATTTTGTCCTCCGGTATTCCGGTTTGGATGAGGAGCTCCCGCTGGCGGCGGCTGACGGCGATGTAGGAGGAAAGGCGGTTCCAGGTACCCATGCGGCGCGTTTTATATAGCGTAGCGGCCGCCAGGGCGGAATAGGCCGCGCTGCCGCGCCAGCAGGCGTGCAGGACGCCGGGAAGGTAGTTGCCGTTTTTACAGGAGAAGCAGGGGAAGCCGTCCCGGTAGAATACCCCGTTGAGGCATCCGGCGCGGTAGTTGTGCAGGTAGTGGATGACGGGAACGGATTGCTTCAGGGCCAGCCCGTAGACGCAGGGGGACATGGCCGGGAACGTGTTGTGGATGATCCACGCGTCATAGCGGTCTCTGCGCAGGCATTCGCGCAGCTTTTCCTCCACGTCCCTGTTGCGGAGCATGTAGCGCATTTTCGTCAGCGCGCCGTGGGGGCTCTGGAACAGCTCCGCGGTGGAATAGACAAAGGGGGTGACGTCCGCCACGGCACGCAGCTCTTCCGTGATGGCGCGGAAGCAGACTTCCTCCCCCCCCACGTCGCCGTAGCGGCTGAAAATATGTAGAATGCGTGGACGTTGCATGGCCGCGGCGGAACGGACTATCCCTGGAGTTCCCTCCTGAGCTTCTGGGGATCCTTCAACAGCTCCCTCTGGATGGCTTCCTGCTGCTGGCGCAGGCGGTCTTCCCGGGACTGGAGGGCTTTTCTCCCGGGGCCTACTTCGGAATTGACGAAGGGGTTGTTATCCCCCCATTTGGACCAGGGGCCGCGGGGGATGCGGTAGAATTCCACAAAGCGCCAGTGGACGACGGCCGTTCCGCCGGTGATGCCCAGGTAGTCGCGCACGGCGGGGGAGATGTCGATGCCCGCTCCCTTGTTCTGGGTGTTGACGGGGGGCTTGTCGCCGAAGACATAGGGCCAGTCTTCCGTGGTGAAGGGGCCGCAGTCCTCCCACTGGGCAAAGCAGGAGCGCTTGTTGTAGACGATCTGCACCCACCTGCCTTTGCAGACGGATTGCCCTTTCCCCGTGTATTCCCGGCGGAACCACGGGATGACGCGTGACGCCTCCGTCTTGTGCTCTCCCTTGCAAACGTCATTGTAGGGCAGCGCCACGTAAAAAGGATTTTGCCGGGGGACGAACGTTTTCGGGCGGAAGTCCACGGTGCGGCACACGGGGTCCGGATTGTCGAAACCGCCGAAGTTTTCCCGCCAGGCGGAGTCCCACGAGCTCTTGTGGTTGGCTACCGGGTTGCGCTCCGTGGAATCCTCCCCCACCCAGAAGACCGTGGCGGTGATATTGAGCCGCCAGGGATAGGTGCCGGGGCTCTGCCTGGCCGTCCTGGGAAGGATGCGGGGCTGGGGTGCCGGGCGTTTGCCGCCCGCGGCCGCGGCGGGCGATTTGACGATGACCCTGGGCAGCGGGTCCCGCTGCGTGGGGGTGATGATGACGGGGCCTTTGGGCCGTCCGGAGCTGTCCGCTAGGGCGCGGGTTGCGCTCCGGCCCGTCTGGATGTCCGCCCTGGCGGCCCCTGCCGGAGCCAGGGCCAGCAACGCAAGCAGGCATGCGGAAAGGAAGGAGTTCCCAGCGGAACCCTTCCGGAATGCCTGTTGACGTTGCCAGTGTTTTACCATCGGTGCAGTTGAGTGACGAAGCGGTGATCCAGCTTGCCGGGATAATCCGTGTTGAAGTGGAGCCCGCGGCTTTCATTGCGCCGCATGGCGCAGTCCACGATCAGGGAGGCCACCGCCACCAGGTTGCGCAGTTCCAGGATGTCCGGCGTGATGCGGTACCCCCAGTAGAAGTCCTTCACCTCCCGGTGAAGCATCCGGAGGCGCGTGGCCGCGCGGTCCAGCCTTTTGTTGGTCCGCACGATGGAGACATAATCCCACATCAGGCGGCGGATTTCATCCCAATTGTGATAGATGACGGAAAGTTCGTCCGGCAGGGCGGTATCCCCGTGGTGCCACGCGGGGATGTCGTAAGAAGTGGGGGCATCCTTTCTCAGCGGCTGGAGGGAGAGCATGGAGTCCAGCGCGCGCTTGGCGACCACCACGCATTCCAACAGGGAGTTGGAGGCCAGGCGGTTGGCGCCGTGGAGGCCCGTGCACCCGGTTTCCCCGGCGGCGTAAAGGCCATCCAGGCTGGTCTGGCCGTTGACGTCCGTCAGGACGCCGCCGCACTGGAAGTGCGCTGCGGGAACGACCGGAATGGGCTCCCTGGCGGGGTTGATGCCGTAGCGGCTGCAGGTCTCGTAAATCAGGGGGAAGCGCTCCTGGACGAAGCCCTCCGGCTTATGGGAGATATCCAGATAGACGCACATGCTGCCCGTCCTCTTCATTTCCGAGTCCACGGCGCGGGCGGTAATGTCGCGCGGGGCCAGGGATTTGCGGGGATCGTACTTGTGCATGAATTCCTTCCCGTCCGCTCCGATCAGTACGCCGCCTTCGCCCCGCACGGCCTCGGAGATGAGGAAGGAGCGCGCTTCCGCTCCTTCCGCGCGGGTGTTGAAGAAGCAGGTGGGGTGGAACTGCACGAATTCCATGTTGGCGATGGTGGCTCCCGCGCGCCAGGCCATGGCTACGCCGTCCCCCGTGGCGGAATCATTGTTGGTAGTGTACAGGTACACGCGTCCGCAGCCGCCGGTGGCGAGCAGCACGCGGTCTGACCGGAAAATTTCCACTTCCCCGGAGGCGCGGTCCAGCACGTAGGCCCCAAGCACGCGGTCTTCCGTGACCAGGCCTAGCTTGGTCGTCGTAATCAGGTCGATGGCGAAGTGGTCTTCCAGCAGTTGGATGTTGGGGTGGAGCTTGGCCGCCTCCAGCAGCTTGGAGGTGATTTCCAGGCCGGTGGCGTCCTTGGCGTGGAGGATGCGCCGCTTGGTATGGCCCCCCTCCCGGGCCAGTTCGTAATCCTCCCCCTGGTTGCCGGGGTCAAAATTGACGCCCCATTCCAGCAGTTCCCGGATGGCGCCGGGGCCTTCCTCCACAATGGTGCGTACGGCCTGTTCGTTGCAGAGGCCCGCGCCGGCGTCCAGCGTGTCCGCAATGTGATCTTCAAAGGAGTCGTTGCGGTCCCAAACGGCGGCTATGCCGCCCTGCGCCTTGGCGGAACTGCAATCCAGAAATTTGCCTTTTGTAATGACGGCAACCTTGCCGTGTTCCGCCGCTCTCAAGGCGAAACTCAATCCGGCAACACCTGCCCCAATGACTAAAAAGTCGCTCGTCTTCATCTTGAATGGTACAGAACTGTAGCATAACGGAGACCCTCAAGTCACGCCCAATGATGGGGCGGCGGGGCATATTTGTCTGGAAAAGAAGCGTGAAACACGCTAATTCATGGGCATGAGACCCCAAGGGAACGAACAGGAGGCGCGCCGGAACAAGCATGTGCGCAGCGCTCCGGCCAAAATTGCCGTGAAGGCGCTGGGAGAGGATGTGCTGGACGGGATTCTGGACAAGTCCCCCAACCCCCTGCTGCTGATTCTGGACTGCGTGCAGGACCCCCACAACCTGGGAGCCATTCTGCGGACGGCGGACGGCGCGGGCGTGGATGCCGTAATCGCTCCGCGTGACAAGTCCGTGGGCATTACGGAGACCGTGCTGCGCGTCTCCGTGGGGGCGGCGGAAAAGGTGCCTTTCATCCAGGTGACCAACCTGGCGCGCACCATGAAGCAGCTCCAGGGCCGCGGCATCTGGATATTCGGCACCTCGGACAAGGGGGACCGCGACCTGTATGAAACGGATTTCACGGGGCCGGCCGCGCTGGTGATGGGCGCGGAAGGGGAAGGAATGAGGCGGCTGACGGAAGAGAATTGCGACTTCCTGATCAGGATTCCCATGAAGGGGAGCGTTCCGTGCCTGAACGTGTCCGTAGCTACGGGCGTGTGCCTGTATGAGATGGTGCGGCAGCGGCTGCGCTCCTGATTCCATGGTTGTTTTCCTCCTCCCTCCGTCCTTATGATTCAGGAACTTGACCTTGCTCCGGGAGAACGTGCCCGGTTCATTTCAGACGTCCACTTCGGCCATGCCAAGGCGCTGGCCCGGGAGCCGGAGGAGCTGGCTTTCCTGCTGGAGGGGTGCACTCATCTGGTGGTGTGCGGGGACCTCAGTGAAACCCGTGAAAGCCCCTGCCAGGCGGAAGGGCTGGAAAAACGCGCCCGTTTCCTGCAAATGTGCCGGGATGCCGGAGTGCAGCCCGTGCTGCTGGCCGGCAACCATGACCCGGATGAGAAGGCCGGACTGCTGAAATTGCAGGGGGGACGCGTCTGCGCCCTGCACGGTCATGCCCTGTTCAAGGAGGTGGCCCCGTGGGGATGGGAATATTTGAAAAACAAGCAGGCCTCCCGTGAGCTGATTGCCGCGTTCCCGGAGGCGGATACGGATTTGCGGCGGCGGCTGGAACTGGCGCGCGCCATGAG
>OJPF01000935.1_pt1 | contig 14808 bp, 8 predicted proteins | sample 1598441 | NCBI WGS metagenome assembly OJPF01 (sample SAMN03922474, study PRJEB24848) | human gut metagenome | isolation source: stool sample | host: Homo sapiens | place: Germany | collected 2010-11 | reverse complement strand
GGGAAAATCAGGGGATGACGGGAGCGTTTCCCTCAGCGGTCAGCAGGTAAGCCTCTTTGAGGGAGGGGACATGCTGTTCAGGCTTCAGTTCGGCGGACGGGATGTGGACGTCATCAAGATGGAGACGAGAATCGTGTATGATGGGGTTTACACGTACCGGTTCAATGAAGGCGCGAATTCCGGGGTTTTGAATATTGTGCCGGCTTCCAACAGCCGCGCCGCCTGCGCCATGGCGGACGTGAATATTTCCTTTGACGATGCTGAAAGGAGCACGGGCGTGATTGTCTCCGGAACCGTTACGGAAACCGGACCGGACATTGATTTCTCCATTGACGGCGTTCCGCGCCCCATGGCCGGCTGGACGTGCCGCGTGCACCGGGATTGAGTTTCCGCAGATCAGCAGTCCAGGACGAGGGGAAAGTGCTGGCTGAGCGGGTAATCCGTGACCTGGATCAGCTCCACGCCGTAAAGGCTGGCAATGGCCGGAGCCTCGGACTTGTCATACGGCTCGCAGTAATAAATGGTTTTAACGCCATGGGCGCACAGCGCCTGCATGCATGAGGTGCAGGGCATCGTGGTGCATGCCACCACCTTCGCCTCCCCCCTGCGGAACAGGCTGCACAGGTTGATTTCCGCATGCAGCATGTATTTCTGGCGTTCGTCCCGGCTGGCCCAGAAGGTGTCCTGTGCCTTGAAGCCGGGGTACAGGCCGTTGTAGGCGGTGCCGATCACGCGGTTGTCCGCATCCAGGGCGGCAGCTCCCACCTTGCGGTAGGGGTCTTCCGAGCGCAGGGCGGCCGCATGCGCCAGCGTCATTACATACTGCGGAATGGGAAGGCGGGATGATGAGTTACTGTTCATGGTTGGAAGACTGGAGTTCCGCCAGGAAGCCTGACTCGTCCAGATACAGGTTGGGCGGCAGGGAATAGGGGGTGGGGAGCGTGGCCCCGGCGATGACGTTGGAGAGGGGGGGATTCAGGTAAAAGCCCGGGAGAAGGCGTCCTCGCGTTCTGGCCCGCATGCCGAGTTGCACGGTGCCGTCATCCAGCTTGAAGACGCTCCTTTTCATGGACATGGCCAGGATGATGCCGCGGTCCGTGGCGAAGCAGGGGCGCCACCCGATGTTGGGAAGCACCAGGTCTCCGGAGCCGCTGAAATCGTAAAACGGCGTGCGCGTTTCCGGAACCAGGCTGTACAGCCTGCGGCGTAGGAAGTCGGAGCCCGTCACCTGCTTGATGCCCTCCGGCATGCTGTGGTCTCCGTCGCTGATGAGGTACACGGGGGTGCTGGTGAGGATGGGCCACAGGACAGAGGCCACCGTTTCATGCACTTCGTCATGCCCCACGCTGGTGAGCAGCAGTTCCCGGGGCTGGAGGGAGTTCACGCGCTCCAATTGCTGGGCGTTCATCCAGAAGTCGCACAGGCGGCTCTGGGAGCGGGAGCTGTCCAGCAGGGTGGCCAGCCACTTCCTGAGTTCCGGGTGGTCCGCCTCCACGGTGTCGTTCATCAGGCATTCGGCTATTTCATACCCGGTGAGCCGCGCGTTTTTTGCTAAAACGAGCGGCTTGTGGGCGATGCGCTCCAGGTGGTTCAGGATGGTGTCCCTGCCGATGCTGGCGGCAATTTCCAGGCAGGTGGAGGAGAGCTCCCGCAGGGTGTTGATGACGATGCGGGGGTTGACGGCATCAGGCGCAATGGGTTCTCCGATGGCGGCCGTGAAGCGGTAGGGGACATGGAGGGGGGCCTTGGAGAAGAAACGGTTGCCGGAGTAGGAGAAGATGCTCCCCCACAGCTCGTCCATGTAGATGGGCACGATGGGGCAGCGCGATTTTTTCGCCAGCATTTCCAGCCCCCTGCGCGCGGCGCACAGGGTGCCCGTGCGGGTGAGCTGGCCTTCCGGGAAGATGCAGATCACTTCTCCGGCCTTGAGGGCCTGAATGGCCTTGGACAGGGATTCCCGGGGATTCCGGGATGAAATGGGGAGGCAGTTGAAGAGTTCCAGAATCCAGCCGAGCCAGCGGATGGCTACGAATTCCTCCGCCACGATGAAGCGGATGGGGCGCGGACAGATGAGGGAAAGGAACAGCGCGTCCCCGTACGTGACGTGGTTGGAGACGATGATGGCTCCGCCGTCCTCCGGAATGCGGTCCTGGTGGATGATGCGGGAGCGGTAGACGATCCTCATGATCCAGAGGCCCATCATGCGGATGAATTCGCGGGGAATGAGACGGAACGCCACAATCGTGATGACCACGCCCAGGGCGGCCAGCACCCAGAATTGGTTCTGGATGGAGAAGATGTTCCTGAGCATGAGCTGGAAGCCGACGGCCACCAGGCCCATCAGGCAGTCCATCAGGTTGCCCGCGGCGATGACCGTGCTGCGGTTGGAGGGATCGCAGTTGTCCTGGAGGTGGGCGTTCAGCGGCACCAGGTACGCGGCGGCGAAGGCTCCCGTGATACCGAAGCCGATGTTGCTGGGCAGCGAGCCGGGAGCGAAGAAGGACAGGAAGATGCAGCCGATGGTGAAGCCGATCGCGCCCAGGGGGATGAGGCCCAGTTCAATTTTTTTACGGCAAATGATGGAGGCTATGACGCCGCCCACCACCGTGCCGCCGCTGAGCCACGCCATGAGAATGGCCGCGGACATGCTGAATCCGGTGCCGTCAATGGGGTGCTCCTGGGCGATCTGGAGGGAGATGAGCATCAGGGCCCCGGCCAGGAACCAGAAGTAGGAGACGCCGATTTCGCTGAGCCTCAGGTCCCGCTGGCTCCACAGGTACTTGAGCTGCACGAAGTGCTCGTAAAAGAGCTTCCACTCGAATTTCCGGGTCTGGTTGGCCGGGTACCGGGGAAGGGACAGGGCCGCGATGGCTACGGGAACGGCGATGCAGGTGAGGATGAGCGTGGGGAAGGCGGCGGCTTCCCAGCCGTCGTTGGAGGAAACTTGCAGGATGTCGAACCAGACGAAGATGCCGATCTGCGCCGCCAGCATGGACAGGATGAGGCTCATTTCCATCAGCCCGGAGGCGTAGCCAAGCTGGCGGGAGCCCACCATGTCCTTCACCACCCCTTTTTTCGCCGGGCTCAGGATGGTCGCCTGGACGGAGAAGACGCAGAACCAGAAGACGGCCATTTCAATGTTCTCATACTTGTAGCACAGGAACATGGCCCCCAGCACCAGGATCTGGAGGAAAGACATGAACTGGATGATGCGGGCCTTGCAGAAGCAGTCCGCCAGCCAGCCGACGAAGGGGGAGAACAGGATATAGGGCAGTACGAAGATGCAGGCCAGAATGTACTGGAGGGAGTTGACCCAGGAGTCCGGCCCGTACACGGCGCTGTTGGCGGCCAGCCAGACGCCCAGGGGAATCAGCAGGAACTGGGCGGCTTTTTCATTGAAGGCGTTCTGGGCTTGAATGAGAATCAGGGAATAAAAGCCCCTCCATTCCTTTTTTGAGGGCATTTTTTTCTTAGATGTCTGTACGTCATCCATGTGGGGCGGATTGTAGCAGATCACAGGGGGTAGGGAAGGATAATCTGTTTCCGTACCGGAGCGCTCCGGGGAAGGCGTGCAGGAGGCTTTTTCCCGATTTTTGAAAAGGAAAAGGATGCGGGGACGGTGGAACGGCCATGGCCTGACGGAGGTGAAAGCGTGTATTCCCGCAGTGAAGCGGAGGACGCGCCACCGGGCCTGAAAACCCCCGTGGAGCGCCGCAGCCCCGTACGGCTTTGCACGGATGAGGGGCCGGAAGCCGGAGAATCCTTGTCATGAAGCGGTTCGGCAAACAGGCTTTATGGTTGACATGAAGGTAGGGGGCCGTAGGATGCTGGCAGAAAGCTATCACCCGAAGAGAGATCATATGAATACTTCCCAGACGATAGGCGTGCTGCTGGCCGCAGGCGCAATCCTTCTGCCTTCCTGTGAAACGGAACGCGTGAATGAACGCCCCATCGGCATTTATCCTACGGAAAATGTCTATCCGTCCGGCTCCGGCGCCATGGGCGCCCAGGGCAGCAGCCTGTTGAATGAGATTCAGCGTGAAAATTCTCTGGATCCGGTAGCGGGTCAGAATTCCGGCTTCAATCCGGATCCGGCCCAGACCAATTCCGGCACCATCGGCAACATGGTGGGGGGCACCAACAATATCACGCCTCCGCCGCCCGTTGCGCCCAAGCCTGTCGTTCCCAATCCCGTGAGTGACTCTGCCAGTTCCGGCATTGCCGCTCCCAGGCCCGTGGAGCCCTCCACTGCCTCCTCCATTCCCGTGGCGTGGCCCACGGCGGACCCCACGGTGGTGGTCAGCCCGTATGACCGCACCAAGAAGATCAAGATTCTGAACCGGGGCACCAACAAGCCCTACCCTTCCGGTACCGTGCTGCGGGACACCAACTTCCCGAACGAGATCAAGAAGTTCCGCGTGCCCTGATGCGGTCGCCGCGAAAAGATGATGCCCGCGCCCCTGAACATGCTGTATGTTCCGGGGCGCTGGTGTATTCTACCCCCTGTGAAACCATGAGCGAAGCTTCCAGAAAACAGCTTTCCTTTTCCTCCGTAGCCATTCTCGGCCCCGGACTTCTGGGCGGTTCCCTGGCGCTTGCCGTCAGGAAGCAGCTGCCGCATGTCCACGTGCGCCTGTGGGGCAGGAGGGAGGAGCCGCTGGAATATGCCCGCTCTTCCGGAGCCGCCCATGCCGCCTCCACCCGGTTGGAAGAGGTGGTGGAAGGCGCGGACCTGGTCGTGCTGGCTACCCCGGTGGGCGTGATGTCCCGCCTCGTTTCCGGAATGCTCCCCCTGCTGAAACCGGGCGTGCTGGTGACGGACGTGGGTTCCGTGAAGGGCTGCGTCCACCAGTCCGTGGGTTCCGCTCTGACGGAAACCGGCGTGGCGTTTATCGGCTCCCATCCCATGGCCGGTTCTGAAAAGCAGGGCATGGAGCATGCCTCCGGGGAGCTTTTCCGGGACGCCACGTGCATTCTGACCAATGACGAGCACGTGCATGAAGACATGCTGCTGCTGCTCCAGCGGTTCTGGGAGCGCGTGGGCTGCCACTGCATCCGCATGAAAGCGGCGGACCATGATTCTTCCGTAGCCCGCATTTCCCATATACCGCATGCCTTGTCCGCCCTGTGCGTCCACACCGCCCTGGACGGGGGGGATGTGAAGCTGCTGGGGCTGGTGTCCGCCGGCGGTTTTCGCGACACCACCCGCGTTTCCATGGGGGAACCGTCCATGTGGGCGGAAATCCTGACGGAGAATGCCCCCGCCGTCCTGGACCGGCTGGACGAAGCCCTGTCCCAGTTGGGGGAGGTGCGGAACCGTCTGGCCTCCGGAGACAAGGAGGCGCTGCGGGAATGGCTGAAGGCCGCGGCGGAGAGCCGGGCGCAGGCTCTTGGCCTGTGAGAGGCGCCGGGAGCGTTCTGCTGCCGGATGAGCCTTTGCAGGAAGGGAAAGGAACGGTCTGTTATCAAATTGTTAACAATCCGGGATGGACGGCCCGATGTTCCGTTTTATACTTGCCCCATGCGTTTATCCAACATGAATACCCCGCGCCGCCGCCGCCAGGGGCGCGGTTTGCACCGTGCCGCCGCCATTGGGAGCCTGCTTGTCCTCGGGCAGTCCGCCTATGCCGAGACTAAACCCGCCGCCGCAGAGGAGGGCGTGCAGGAAATGCCGGAACGCGTGATGACCATCCGTTCCAAGTCCCTGCGGGCGGAGACGGTCAGTTCCGCCACCCTCACGAACATGAAGACGGAAGAAGTTCCGCAAACGGTAAACGTTATTACGCGGGATCTGATGGATTCCAAGGGTTCCGATTCCCTGGTGGAGGCCCTGCGCATGGATTCCTCCGTCAATACGGGGGGGGACATGCTGCTGTCCCGCACGGCGGACCAGTACACCATCCGCGGTTTTGCCGGCACCGATGTGCAGATAGGCAACATGCCTCTTCCCCGCGGCATGGGATACGGCATGGATACGTCCCTGATAGAAAATATTGAAATTGTCAAAGGCCCCATCGGGTCCATTTCCGGCGGCCAGACCAGTACGCTCGGGGCATACGGCGCCGGCGGTTCCATTAACCTGATCCTGAAGGCGCCTGATTTTGAGGAACGGACGGAGTTGACGGCTTACGCCCGTCTTTCCCATCATGGGCAGAAGTACCGCGTAACTATTGACGACACCCGGTACAGGGGTAATGAAACGGACGGTTTTGCCCTGCGCACGGTGGTAGCCGCCGAGTATGAACGCCCGTTCTGGCTGAGCAACGGAGCCAACGGTGGCCAGAAGTACACGGTTTCCCCCATTTTCCGCTGGCAGCATGATTCCCGTACCAAGACGGTGCTGACGACCAGTTTCCAGTACCAGAATTCGCCGACGACGATGGGCATCCCCGTGCTGGGCGGCCACTTTGTGGGGCCGTATGACGCCTGGTACGGTTCTCCGAGCGGAAGGCTCAATGCCAAATCCCTGCTGGCGATGCTGGATTTCGAGCGCAAGCTGGAGAAGGTCTGGACAATCCGCATCGGCGGCGGCATGGGGTACAGCGATGTGGACTACAATGTCTGGGGCATTTCTTCTTCCGCCGGACGCGGAATGAGCACGGAGGATTATTACAACCAGATGATTGCTTCCGGAAAGGCCAAATACGAAGCCGCGTGGAGCGACGAGTGGAACATCAACTGGAATTTCTATTCCAACGCGCTGGCGGAGTTCAAGACCGGACAGGTGGAGCATGAAGCCCTGATGGGCGTTTCCTACACGGGGAGCAGCACCTATGGCGACGGTTCCAGCCTGGTGACGAACGCTACCGCGAACACGAACGGCTATTTCTCCCTGTACAATCCTCCGCCCTTTTTCCCCGCCGGGCGCGACTATTCCGGAGCCAATGCGACGGATACCGTGGTTCAGCGGGCGGGCGTCCTGCTGCAGGATGTCCTTAGCTACGGACAGTGGCGTTTCCTGGCCGGCGTGCGCGGGGACGCGCATTTCAGCCTGGACAATAATTACGCGTTTGCGTGGAGCCCCCGTTTCGGAATTACCCGCATGTTCGATGAGCGCGTAGCTCTGTTCGCCAATGCGGCCCGTACTTCCGCCCCCAATTTCGGGTATCTGGATGAAAACGGGAAGGAACTGACCGATTCCTGGCGTACGGACCAGATGGAATTCGGCTTCCGGGTCAGCCCGGTGGACAAGGTGTGGTTCTCCGCTTCCTGGTTTGACATCATCCAGAATAACACTCCCGTAGCCATAGACGGATATACCAACCGGTACTATTCGGACGGCTCCAAGAGGGCGGAAGGCGTGGAACTTTCCCTGAACGGGGAAATCACCAAGAACTGGAGTTCCTACCTTTCCTACACCTACACCCGCACCAAGAACCGGACCTCCGGGGAAGTGTATCCCACCATCGCTCCGAATGCGCTGGCCCTCTGGCAGAAATACCGCATTGACGGCGGCCTGCTGAACGGCACGGTGCTGGGCCTGGGCTACCGCTGCAAGGATTCCTACTACGCCACGTTCCGCGGTGCAAAGATTGCGGATAATTATACCATACCTTCCTACAGCGTGTTTGACTTCACGGTGGAAATCCCCCTGCCGGAAACCAAATGGCTGAAGGATGCCACCCTGAGGCTGGCCGTATACAACATTTTCGACAAGAAATACGTGCAGTCCCCCCGCCACGCCGTGCAGTGCACGGTGGGAGAGCCCCGCACGTTTGAAGTAGGCGTGAAGACTACCTTCTAACCATTCCTTCCAGCCATGAGTTCCCCCGTCATTTCCGTCACCCGCCTCAAGCGCAGCTTCAAGTCCGGTTCCGAGGACATAGCCGTGCTGAAAGACATCAGCCTTACCGTGAACCAGGGAGAGTTCGTCGCCGTCATGGGCGCGAGCGGCTCCGGAAAAAGCACCCTGCTGAACGTGCTGGGGGGGCTGCTGCCTCCGGATTCCGGCACGGTGACGGTGGATGGGCTGGACCTCGGCTCCATGTCTGATGCCGCCCTGACAGTGTACCGGCGCGACCGCGTGGGGTTCATCTTCCAGATGTTCAACCTGGTGGGAACCCTGAACGTGGAGGAAAACATCCTGCTGCCCTCCCTGGCGGGGGGCAAAAAAGTGGCCTCTTCCACTCTGGACGCCATGATTGAAAAAGTGGGGCTGTCCCACCGCCGGCACGCCATGCCGGATACGCTCAGCGGCGGGGAACAGCAGCGGGTGGCGATTGCCCGTGCGCTGGTTTCCGGCCCGGCGCTGGTGCTGGCGGATGAACCCACGGGCAATCTGGATTCTGAAAACACCCGGCTCATGGGGGACCTGTTCCGGGATTTGCACCGTACGCAGGGCTGCGCCTTCGTGCTGGTGACGCATGCGCCGGACGTAGCCATGTGGGCGGACCGCGTGATTGTGCTCAAGGACGGCCGCATCGTGGACGACAGGCCCACGGCGGAATTTGCCGGGCCTGTAGAATTGTCCTCCTTCTATGAACGCACGCTGAATGACGCCTTATGACGCTGCTGTTCAAACTGATTTGGCGGGACCTGCGCGCCAACCCCGGCCGTGTGGCGGTCAGCGTGTTCGCCATCCTCGTCTCCGTCAGCCTCATCGTCTGGATGATGGGGAGCTATGATACGCTGGTCAAGGAGTTCGATAACGACGCGGAGGCCTACATGGGCAGCTATGACCTTTGCCTGGTGCCGGAGGCGCCCAAAGGGCCGCTTCCCCCCGGGCAGTACCCGCGGTTCAGTGATCCGGATCTGGCCGCGCGCCTGGCTGCCTCCCCTCTGGTGGAATCCGTGAACGCCGCCTGCCAGGTGCCCCGCCTCCAGATCGGCTGCGGGAATGAACGCGGCAGCTTTGACGAGCAGACGCGCGACCGCATGGGGATTCCTCCGCAGAGTCCCATTCTGGTGGGGAACCATGCCGTGGAATGTCCTTATGATTTGAAGGAAGGCGTCTGGCCGGATATGGCTTCCTCCTCCGCCATGGAGGGGGTGCTGGGCAGCGGAAGCGCCAAGTATTTCAGCGCGGATGTGGGAACCGTCATGAACGTGCGCGTGGGAACGCACGTGTACGACGTGAAGGTCGTGGGCATCGTCAAGCAGGCCAAGGCTACTCCCGGCGTCATTATGGGACCGGGCGGCATGTCCGGACCGGCTTTTTCCTCCCTCTTTGTGCCCGTAAAGGTGTGTGAAAAAATCACGGGCCAGCCTTTTGCTCCCAATTTGATTTACGTTCAGCTCAAGGAAGGGGTGGACAAAAAGGAGTTTGTGGACGGCCTCCGGCAGGAGCTGGCCCAGGCCTCTGCCGTGGTGGCGGATACGGATTCCATTATCCAGCGGCTTTCCAGCGACCGTTCCGTCCGTTCCCAGAAGGAGATGTCCGTCTGGCTCGTCCTGTTCTCCTGCGTCTTCATCATTTTCACGACCCTGAGCATCGGCGTCAGCGAGCGCACCCGCAGACTGGCCCTGATGCGTGCGCTGGGGATGAGCCGCATGCAGATCGCGCTGCTGATTGTGGGAGAGGGGCTTTTCCTGTGCATTCCGGCGCTGCTGGGCGGCATGGCCGCCGGCTTTTGCCTGGTGTACCTTCTGGAGGAAGGTTCTTCCTCGGTCCCCGTCCTGACCTGGACGACGGTGCTGGCTGCCGCCGCGTGCGCCGTGGGGGGGGCCTTGCTGGCTTCCATCATTCCCGCATGGCGCGCTTCCCGCCAGTCTCCGCTGGAAGCGGCCGTGCCCTCTTCCGGATTCATCGGGAAAGTGAGCCGCGTTCCCATGTGGTCCGTGATCGCCGGGCTGGCGTGCGTGTGCCTCCAGCCTGCGGCCCTGCTTCTGCCGGGCCTGGAGGTGGAGACGCGCAAGTGGATCTTTTTCTGGCTGGGGTATCCCGGCCTGGTGGCCGGTGCGCTGTTCCTGGCTCCCGCCTTCGTGCGCGTGACGGAGTGGGCCGGATCATGGATCACGGGGCTGCTGCTGCGCGTGCCGCATTCTTTCCTGAAAGTGCAGCTCAGCCGCAACCTCAGCCGTTCCGTGGGAACCGCCGTATCCATGTCCGTGGGCCTGTCCCTCTTTGTAGGGGTGCAGACGTGGGGATATTCCATGCTGGTTCCCTTCTCTCCGGATACGTCCACGCCCGGAACGCTGGTTTCCTTCCTGCATACGGAGTTCAAGCCTGCGGACGTTCCGGAGCTGATGGCGCGGCCCAGCCTGAGGAATTCGCGGATGTATCCCATTTACGTGGATGAACCGGACATTGCCCCGGCGCAGATGAAGACCCCAGGTTTTTCCGGAATGCGCAACCGCTCCATCGTGCTGGCCGGCATTCCCGTGGCGGAGATGGCTCAGGGAAGCCATCCCCTGTTCAGGCCCGTGTTCGTTTCCGGCAACCCGCAGGAAGCCTATGCCATGCTGGAATCCACCCGTTCCCTGCTGATTCCGGATACCTTTGCCCGGACGGTGGGGCTGAAGGCCGGGGATGACCTGATGCTGGTGAATCCGTCCCATCAGGGGCGCCGTTCCGGGAATGCTCCGTCTGCCGGAGCTCACGGACGGGGCAGAGGCCCCGGCATGCAGGGGGAACCCTGGAAGGTGGCGGGAGTCGTCTCCTTCCCCGGCTGGCACTGGCTGACCAAGACCAGCGGCATGCGCGTGCGTCGCGGCGGCTTTGTGGCGGCCCTGGCGATTGCCGATGAACGCTGGCTCAAGGAGGAATACGGCCATCAGGGGTTCCAGTTCATCTGGGGGGACACCGCCCCCGGGGTAAGCAACCTGGAGCTCCAGAACGACCTGGGGGAATACGCCCTGATGAAGGTGCGGCAGCAGGAGAACGAAGGGGAAGGCGTGAAGCCGCTGGTGAAGGCCCTGACCCGGGAAAGCCTGGGGGGGAGCGTCACCAGCCGCGGTGACGACGTGATCTTTACGATGAGCAAGCTTCCCATCATCATGATGGTGATTGCCGTGCTGGCCGTGCTCAATACTGTTCTGGCCTCCGTGCAGTCCCGCCGCCGGGAATTCGGTCTGATGCGGGCGGTAGGAGTGCCGGCCGCCATGGTGATGCGGATGCTCTGGGCGGAGACGCTGATGGTCTCCCTGTGCGCCGTCGTCATGAGCCTGGCCCTGGGCGTGCTGGGAGCCTGGTGCTCCATCCAGATTCTGGAATACGGCTATCACTTCGGCATCGTCACTCCTCCCATCACGATGCCCTGGGCCCATCTGGGGTATGCGGTGCTTCTGGTGCTGGCCCTTTCCTCCCTGGCGTGCCTTCTGCCTGCGTGGCGCATGAAGCGCGCGTCTGTGACGGACTTGCTTTCCGTCCGGGAGGGGTAGGGGCCTTCTGGATTATATTTGTCGAAAAAAGTATTGATTGCTGAAAATTAAGCAAATAGGATCAGCTGTATACTTTAGAATGAAATATTTTTACCATGACCGGAATGGAGAATTGCATGGTCCTGCTGAACTGGATTTTCTGGCCTGTGAGGTAAAATGGGGCGGTCTGCCTGATCATTTGATGATTCGTCCAGTGGATGGTGAAGAATGGGTTGCCCTGGCGGAGGCAGTGAAAAGGGAAACGGGAACCGGATTTTATCCGAACGTGATGTCTGTTCCGCCGGAAGAGGTAGCCGGTCTGTCGTTTTGGAAGCGTCTCCGGTATTATTATCGGAGATCATGGAGGATGGCATTCGTCTTTTCCGGACGCGCTTCCCGGCGGGAATGCCTGTCCGTTTTCCTGTCCATGACGCTGGCGGATTGCCTGGGGCTGGCGGTTGCCCAGATTCTGCTGGGGCTTGCTCTTCCTCCCCTGATGCCGGGAATCGACGTGTTTTCCTGTTTGTTCTTCATCTTCCTGCTCTTGAGATTGTTGCTGGGGTTGCTAATTGTCCTTCAATTCTTTGCCTTGTGTTGGAGAAGGCTTCATGACTTGTCCCTGGCGGGCGGTTGGTCGTTTGTTCTTCCTTTTGTCCTTCTGGCTGGCAGTTTGCCGGTAGAATGGTTGTTTGGTCGTTTGTTCCAGTCTGATGCGTGGGGAATGTTCATGGCACATGCAGGAAAGGCCGGAGTAATGGCGGCAGGAGGAATGGGAGTGGCCGTTTTCGTGTTGTCCGGAACCTGGGTTGTTGCGCTGCTGGGCCTGTTTCCCGGTACGAAGAAGGAAAATCAATACGGTCATCCCCCGGAGGTATGACCGTTCCGTTTCCCGGACAGAGAAGAACCGGGGATTTTTCCTTTCGCCGGAAAGGGAGGATAATATCGACAAACCCCGTAATGCGTGTTTGACTGAAAGGGCTTTCCCGTGAATCTGTCTTCTTCCAGTCCTGGTCCTTTTTCTGAAAGGAAGTTCAGCTTGCCTGAATGGATGGCGGCAAGATGGAGGTGGTTGTTTTCTTGGTCCGGCCGCATTTCCAGCGCCTCATATTTATATGCGTGGCTGTTTTATGGCGTGTGCATGGGGACGCTGGTTTTTTCAGGATATTGGGCCGCGGTGAATGGGAGTATTCATCCGCGTTTTATGGTAACGGCTGAGCATGGAATAAACCTGGCGTGTTTGAGTGCGGCCATGCTTGTTCCATGCCTGGGACTTGTTTTTCGCAGGCTCCGTGATCTTGATCTGGGCCTCCTCTGGGCGGTTCCCGTTTACGCGGCTTCCTTGGGATGTGCGGAGACGGGCTTTTATCATGTGTACGGATGGGCGCGGGCTGCGGCGGGAGGGAATGCCTCCCTTTTAATTTGCGGCGCCATGTTTTTCTGCATGTTTCTGTTTTGTTCCCTGGCGCCGCTTGCGCTGGGATGTGTTCCCGCCAACAGCCGGTCCGGCATTTCCGGGCGAACCGGGGAAAGAACGGAAGGAAAGGAGTGATTGTGAAACGTTATTATTACCATACGCCGGATGGGGAATTGCATGGGCCGTCCGATTTTGATTTCCTGGTCAGGGAAGTCCGCTATGCCGGATTACCGCTGGGACTGATGGTCAGGGAGGAGCGTTCGGAAGACTGGATATGGATAGGAGACATTCCGGGAGCTCCGCCGGAATGGAAGTTGCTCAAGGAGCGGTATTCCGGAACCGGGGAATGGATGAAAGTGGGCAAAATATGGAAATGCGGCAGAAGAAGTCGTTTTAAGTGGTTTTTTTCCCTGCTGGTAATGCAGTCCCGTTCCTCGCGCCGGGAGGCGGCTGTTGCCTACGGCGCACTTCTGGCGTCTGCTCCTCTCGTCTGGATAGTTTGTTTTTGTGGAGCCTGCGATGTTTTTGAACCTCTTCCTTTTGGGATGCTTTTTGCTCTTCTGTCGGGGTTGTTGCTGTTGTTTTTCTTCTTGTTTTGCTTCATTGCGCTGGGCGTCAGACGTTTTCATGATGCCGGGCTGGATGGGGGCTGGTTGGCGATCGTCTGGCCGGTATGGATAGCAGTCCTGATTTGTTCTTTTAAGGGAAAGTTTCTGGCAATGTCCTTTTGCTGGGATCTTGTAGGGGGAATATTTACGGGCATAGCTGTCTTGACTGCTCCCGTCCTGTTCAGTCTTTTGCTGCCGGAGCAAAAGCGCAAAAACATCTATGGAGAGCCTTCCTGGAATAGAAAATAAGCGCATGAAAAAGAAAATAGAAATCGCTTCCTGGCCGCGAAGGTCCCATTACGAGTATTTCCAGACGTTTGAATGTCCCATGTTTTCCATCACGTCTCCCGTGCGGGTGGATGCCTTGTACCGTTATGCGAAACAGGAGGGGATTTCCTTTTTCGCCCTGTGCCTGTTTGTGCTGTTGAAGGCAGTGAATAAGATTCCCCAACTGCGCCAGAGGGTGGAGGAAGGGGAGGTGTGGGAGTATGAATCCGTGGACGCCCTGGTTCCGGTGCTGGCTAAGGATGGGGAATTCACCCAGATTTTAGTAGAGTACCGGGCGGAGCTGGCTGATTTTCTGGAGCATGCCGTTCCGCTCATTCAGGCGGCCAAGCAGGCTCCGGCCCGGGCGAATCCCTGCCATCGGACGGATATTGCCGTGTTCAGCTGCCTGCCGTGGATTCCGTTTACGCAGGTGGCCAGCGCCTACAGGGTGTTCCGGGGGCAGTACCTTCCCCTCATCCATTGGGGGAAGATGGAGGCGGACGTTTCCGGCAGGCTGATGATGCCCGTGGCCATTCAGGCGAACCATGTGCTGGTGGACGGGGTCCATGTTGGTAATTTTTATAAAAATATTGATTGTTTTTGTTGCGGGTTTTAGGCTGGGACGCATGGCTTCCCTGTTGCGCCCTTCCGGCGATTACCGGTCTCTGCTTTCCTACAGAAAGGCGGAGCAGATTTATGATCTGACCTATTATTTTTGTAAGGCGTACTTGTCTTCTCGTGACAGGACGGTTGATCAGATGGTTCAGGCTGCCCGTTCCGGAAAGCAGAATATTGCGGAGGGAAAGGAGGCGGGGCTGGTCTCTATGGAAACGGAAATCAAGCTGATGAATGTAGCCAGAGCCAGTCTGGATGAATTACTGGCTGATTATGAAGACTTTTTGAGAGTGAGAGGCTTTCCCGTGCGGGAAAAGGATTCACGAGAGTCCCTTTTTGTCAGAAAGAAGGGTGCGGATAAATGTCTGGCCCGGGATTATTTTTTGGAACTGGCCCGGACAAGGCCGCCGGAGGTGGTGGCCAATATGGCCATTTGCCTGATTTTCCAGGCCAAGTATTTATTAATGCGGCAGCTCAGGTTTTTGGAGGGGAAGTTTCTTGGAGAAGGGGGGATGAGGGAAAGAATGAGCCGGATGAGAAGGGATAGGGGTGATAGGGGTGATAGGGGTGATAGGGGTGATAGGGGTGATAGGGGTGATAGGGGTG
>OJPF01000930.1_pt1 | contig 14865 bp, 8 predicted proteins | sample 1598441 | NCBI WGS metagenome assembly OJPF01 (sample SAMN03922474, study PRJEB24848) | human gut metagenome | isolation source: stool sample | host: Homo sapiens | place: Germany | collected 2010-11 | reverse complement strand
ATGCGGAACTTGCTGCACAATGCCGCACCAAAAAGGGAAACACCGCCAATTACCAGGCTGCCCTGGCAGAATTGATGCAGGAAGGAAAGATTTTTCACCGCAGACGTGGCTTTCTGTCATGTGATGCCCTGCATTATTTTGTCGGCAGCATCACACGGCTGAGCCGGACGTTTGGCTTTGCACGGCGTGCCGACAACGAGGAAGAAATCTTTATTCCCGGAAAATTTTTGTGCGGTGCCATGCCGCAGGATGTGGTGCTGCTGCACTATATTCCCTCCCGCAGCGGAAAGCCGGAAGGAGAGGTAATCGATGTATTGCAGGCGGCCGACAGCAAGCTAACCGGTACGGTTTTGATGCAGGAAGGCAGTCTCATGCTGCTGCCGGATACGATGGCAAAGACTCCCATCCGCCTGAAAGAAAATCCGGATGTATCCTATCGGGAAGGCGATAAGGTGTTGGCAGAGCTGGTTTCCAGAGGAACCCGGCATGCAGAACACCGTGCCATGGTGCGGCATGTATTTGGCAATGCGCAGCAAGCTTCTGTTTGCGCCAAGGCAATGCTGACATTGCGGGGCATTACGCCGGAGTTCCCGGAAGCAGTTTTGCAGCAGGCACAGCAGCTGGCAGAAACACCGATTGCGCCGGAAGAATACCAGAACCGTCTGGATCTGCGGCAAACACCGATTTTTACCATTGATAGTGCTTCTTCCAAGGACTTGGACGATGCGGTTTCTATTTCCCGGACGGCAAACGGCTATCAGTTGGGCGTACACATTGCCGATGTTTCCCATTATGTCCGGCCGAAGTCTCCGCTGGATGAGGAAGCACTCAATCGAGGCACCAGCATTTATTATGCCGATCAAGTTGTTCCAATGCTGCCGAAGAGTCTGTCCAATGGAATCTGCTCACTGAATCCGCAGGAAGACCGCCTGACTTTCTCTGCCCTGATGGAACTAAATCAGCAGGGGGAACTGGTTTCCTACACCTTCCGGAAGTCCATCATTCGTTCCGCTGTAAAAGGTGTTTACAGTGAGGTCAATGCCATTCTGGACGGCAGTGCATCACCGGAGCTGCTGGAAAAGTATCAGGCAGTATTGCATATGATTCCGGTTATGAATGAACTGTGTGACATTCGGATGGCACAGCGGAAACGGCGTGGTGCACCAGAGATTGAAACAACAGAAAGTGCGCTGCTTTTCAATGAAAATGGAATTTGTGTGGATGTTGTTCCCCGTACCCGTGGAAAGAGCGAATGCATTATTGAGGAAATGATGCTGCTTGCCAATGAAGCTGCTGCTAAGCTGGCGAGAGAAAAGGGTTTGCCGTTTGTTTACCGCATTCATGAAACACCGTCTCCGGAAAAGATCGATAATTTGGAACATGTTTTACTGCGAATGGGACTGGAGGTTCCAAACTTTACGGCAGTAAAGCCGGGGCACCTGGCAAAAATTCTGGAGCAGGCAAAGGGCAGTCCTGCTTATCCAGTGGTGAACATTATGGTGTTGCGTTCCATGGCAAAGGCAGCCTATGCACCGGAACCGATCGGGCATTTTGGGCTTGCATTGAAGGACTACGCACATTTTACCTCGCCAATTCGCCGGTATCCCGACCTTGCCATTCATCGGATTCTTTCGGCATGGTGTGCAGGACGTTCCGCAGAAGCCATTGAAAAGCGGTATGGTGCCTTTGCTGGACAAGCTTCTCAGCGTTCCAGCGATACGGAATTGCAGGCTATTATGGTGGAACGGGACTGTGAGGACTGTTATAAGGCAGAATATATGGCACAGCATCTGGGAGAAGAATTTGACGGCATCGTATCCGGCATCAGTGATTTTGGATTTTATGTTGCCCTGCCCAATTCTGTCGAGGGCATGGTGCATGTCAGCATGCTTCCAGAAGGGGAATGGTTCAACGATGACGGAATTGCATTTGCCCTGCAATATGGGGATTTGCGGTACCAGTTGGGAGATCCGGTGCGTGTGCAGTGTGTAAAAGCGGATGTCAACAGCGGAAATGTGGATTTTCAGCTGGCAGAACAGCCGCAAGAAAGTGCCAATCCAAAAGCTAAGATCTAAAAGCTTTTTGGTGCAGCAATTTCTCGAAAATGCTGCCGCAGAGTTTGAGACGAGTAGTCTCAATTTTTGCGCAGCAAAAAAAGCAGCACTCAAACAGCGCAGCGCTTTTGCCGGTCTGCTACAGGAATGTATGATTTAGAATCCCACCATTTTTAGGCTAGAATGATAAAAAGAAAATCTCGTGAGAATAGTTCCTTTTGCAGGAATTCCTCATGAGATTTTTTGATTCTGTTATCCTAAATATGACTCATTTGTTGCATCCGGCAAAGACGCTGCGCTGTTTGCCTAGGATCGCATTTTGCGCAGTTGGGTAACTGCATAATTTTTACAACTTCTCTTCCATTTTGGTTATTTGTCACGCTTGGTTTTTGAAATAAGCGCAAAATGCTGATTGGTTTGTTTGCTCTGCATTTTGTACCACATTGCTGTTTGGGTGCCGCTTTTTTTGCTGCGCAAAAATTGAGACTGCTCGTCTCAAGCTCTGCGGCAGCATTTTCGAGAAATTGCTGCATCAAAAAGCGTTTCTATCTGTGTTTGGTTGCTGGAAATTATTTGAAATTGCCGCATGAGAAAGTTGCTGTTTGGATCTGTCGGGTTAAATTTTGAGGAACCCCTTGCAAAACAAGGCAAAACATGCTATGATAAAGTTGTCTGTTCGACAGACAGCAATTTACCAGAAAAGGAGTATTTTCCCCATGCAGTATGGTTATTTCGATTTAGCAAATAAAGAATATGTCATCACCAAGCCGGACACACCGGCTCCCTGGGCCAATTATCTGGGTTCCCCGGAATATGGCGCTATTATTTCCAATCAGGCTGCCGGATATAGTTTCGTAAAGTCTGGTGCCAATGGAAGAATTTCCCGCTATCGGTTCAATTCCAATATGGCACTTCCCGGACGGTATATCTACCTGCGGGACAATGATACATCTGATTATTGGTCTGCTTCCTGGCAGCCGGTCGGAAAGCCGCTGGACACCTATAAGAGTGAATGCCGCCATGGAACAGCTTACACCATCCTTTCCGCAGAATATGCCGGAATTGCTTCGGAAGTGACGTATTATGTGCCAAACGGCGCAACGCATGAGGTTTGGCGTGCCAAGATTACCAACCGCAGCAATACCGTTCGGCATTTGTCTGCATTTGGATTCGTAGAATTCACCAATGACAACAACTATGAGCAGGATCAAGTGAATTTGCAGTATACCCTCTTCATCACCCGTACCAGCTTTGAGGGCAATAAGATCATTCAGCACATCAATGAAAACAGCGGCAAGGATGCAACCGGTTCCAATCATCTGGAACGGTTCTTCGGTATGGTAGGCGCTCCGGTAACAGCTTATAATGGCAGTTTGGATCATTTTATCGGCCCATACCGCACTTATTCCAACCCCATTGCAGTAGAAACGGGCAAGTGTGACGGCACCATGAATTTCAACGGCAATGCCTGCGGTGCCCTGCAAACAGAACTGACGCTTCAACCGGGTGAAACCAAGGAACTCATCTTCCTCATGGGACAGAAGAACAATCAGGAAGCCACAGAGCTGCTCGCTGCGTATGAACCAGCTGGAAAGGTCGATGCAGAAGTAGAGGAACTCAAGCAGTTCTGGCACAGCAAGCTGGAAAACTTCCAGGTACAGACTCCGTCCGATGCCTTCAATAACATGATCAATGTATGGAATGCCTACCAGTGTTTCATCACCTTTATCTGGTCTCGTGCCGCTTCCTTTGTTTACTGCGGTCTGCGGAATGGATATGGCTATCGGGATACCGTTCAGGATATTCAGGGTATCATCCACCTGGATCCGGAAATGGCTGCCGATAAAATTCGGTTTATGCTGTCTGCACAGGTGGACAACGGCGGTGGGTTGCCGCTGGTCAAGTTTGACCACAATGCCGGCCATGAAAATACCCCGGATGACCCGGAATATGTAAAGGAAACCGGACATCCTTCCTATCGTGCGGACGATGCGCTGTGGCTGTTCCCGACCATTGCAAAGTATGTTGGGGAAAGCGGCAATGAGGCGTTTTACGATGAAGTCATTGTTTATGCAAACGGCGGAGAAGCTTCTGTTTATGACCACTTGAAGAATGCCATTCGCTTCTCCATGGAACGGCTGGGCGATCACAATATGCCGGCTGGTCTGTATGCAGACTGGAACGACTGCCTGCGGCTCGGCAAACGGGGAGAGTCTACCTTTGTTGCGTTCCAGCTGTATTATGCAATGTCTATGATGCGCAAACTGGCAGAGAAGCGGGGCGATGCTGCCTATGTTACCTATCTGGATCAGGTACAGGCAGAGTTGGGCAAGTCCCTGAGCAAGTGCTGGGATGAAGATCGGTTTATTCGTGGGATTCGGGAAGATGGCGTTGTAGTTGGTGCAAAGAAGGATCCGGAAGCTTCTATGTGGCTGAATCCGCAGAGCTGGAGCGTGATTTCCGGATTTGCTTCCGAGGAGCAGGCAAAGACTGCAATGCAGTCTGTTGCAGAAATTTTGGATACACCATATGGTGCCAAACTGCTGGATCCGCCGTATAAGGATCATTATTTTGACGGTGCACGGATGCATATTTTCAATGCAGATACCAAGGAAAATGGCGGTATCTTCTCGCAGTCACAGGGCTGGCTGATTCTGGCAGAATCCCTGATGGGACAGGGCAACGATGCCTTCCGGTACTTTATGGAAAGTGCACCGGCAGCTATGAACGACCGGGCAGAAATTCGTGTGATGGAGCCCTATGTACACGGGCAGTTTACGGAAGCAACGGCTTCTCCGTATGCAGGACGTTCCCACGTGCACTGGCTGACCGGAACAGCTTCCACCGTTATGGTAGGCTGTGTAGAGGGAATCTGTGGAATGCGTCCGGACGAAGATGGACTGCATATTCATCCGGCAATTCCGTCTGATTGGGATGGCTTTACCATGAAGAAGGTGTTCCGCGGCAAGCAGCTGGAGATTACGGTGAAGAATCCGAACCATGTACAGAGCGGTGTTGCATCTTTGACTTTGAATGGCACTGCAATGGAAGGGGATTACATTCCGGCATCCAAGCTGACTGCCTGCAACCAGATCGAATTGGTTTTGGGATAATTTGCAGCAAAGCACGGATGCAACTGGTTCGTATGATTTAGCATTTACGTGTTCTTGATAAAAAGAAAAAATCTCATGAGAAATTCCCATAAAGGGATCCATTCTCATGAGATTTTCTTTTTATTTTGTTCTTTTTTGAAAACATCATATTTTTTTGCGGAGTGCATATAAATAAGGGATAGTAGGGCATGGGGAGCCATGCCCGGCAGCAATGCTTACATCCATTTGGATCATCTGGAAATGGAGGAATGTTTCTATGCAGTCCAATACACCCAAAACACCGGAGGAATATCGGGAAGAACTGATGCGGATTTATCAAAGTCGCCATCCTGCCTCCCCAGAGCCCGCGCCTGCCCCACAGCCGGAACCGCCCTGTCAACCGGAACCGCAGCCACCTGCACCGCCTGCCCCGGAACCTATGCCAGAACCGGTACAGCCCCCGGAATTGCCAGAACCGGAGCCTATGCCGGAACCACCTGTACCGCCGGCAGAGCCAGAACCAGAACCAGCGCCTCTTCCCATGGAACCGGAAGAACCCATGCCGGTTCCTGTAGAGCCGGAGCCCATGCAGCCGCCGGAAACGCCGATGCCTGCCATGGAAGAAGCGGCAGAAGCACCGGAAGAACCGCCGGAGCAGGCAGCTCCAATGGAGCAAATCAGAACCTTGCCGCGTGATTTACCGCCTGGTATGCCGGATGTGCCGCCTGCTGTTCCATCTACTGCGAACGGCTGGCTAAAGGTCATTGTTCGAACGGGCAACAATGCCATGCCGCTTGCCGGCGTAACCATTATGATCAGCAGCCATGATACGGGCACCATGCGTTTGGAACAAGTTGCGATTACCAATGAAAGCGGTGAAACAGAACGGATCCCGCTTCCTGCGCCGGAACTGGCAGAGTCCTTTACACTGGGCGGTGTACCCACCTACAGCATTTATACAGTTTCTGCCTATGCGCCCGGATATTTTCGGCAGGAGAGTACAGATGTTCCGATATTCCCTGGCATTACCTCTTTGCAGCAGTTCAATCTTATTCCGATGCCGCTGTATGCTGATGGAGAATCGGATACGGCACCACCCTATTCCAATCAAGAACCGCAATTTTAACAGAAGGAGGTGTCTGCCTTGCCGACAGGGGAACCGTTTATTCCGGAAACCATTACTGTTCATTTAGGGCGTCCGAACGAGGATGCACAGGACGTGACCGTTGCCTTTTCCGATTATGTGAAGAACGTTGCATCCAGCGAAATCTACCCGACTTGGCCGGAAGCCTCGCTGCGTGCCAATATCTACGTGATTACGACATTTGCACTCAACCGAATTTATACAGAGTGGTACCGTGCCCGTGGATATGCGTTTGATATTACCAGTTCCACGCAGTATGACCAGAAGTACATATACGGCAGAGAAGTCTTTGAAAATATCAGCCGTTTGGTGGATGAGCAATTCTTTGTATATGTACGCCGAACGGGGACAGTAGAGCCATTGTTTACCGCATTTTGCAATGGAACCACGGTTACCTGTGAGGGACTTTCTCAGTGGGGAACCGTTGATCTTGCCCAGCAGGGAATGGGTGCATATGATATTTTGACCTATTACTATGGAACCGATATTGAGCTGGTACGGGATGCACCCATTCAAAGTGCGACACCGTCCTATCCTGGCTTTCCGCTGGCACTTGGTTATGCCGGAAATGATGTCCGCACCATTCAGGTGCAGCTTAACCGCATTTCGCACAACTATCCTGCCATTCCGAAAATTGGCGATGTCAATGGTGATTTCGATTATTATACGCAGGATGCCGTGATTGCCTTTCAGGAGATTTTTCAGCTGAATCCAACCGGTGTCATTGATGAGGCAACCTGGTATAAGATTTCCTATATTTTCACCAGTGTCAAACACCTTGCGGAGCTGGATTCGGAAGGGTTGGCGCTGGAGGATGTTGCCAATCAGCATACGGAAACACTCCGCCCCGGCATGCAGGGAGACGATGTACGGTATCTGCAATATTATTTGGCAGTGGTCGGCGCTTATTATGCCAAGGTTCGTCCGGTGGAGATCACCGGATTTTATGGTGCTGAAACAGAAGCTTCGGTGGAATCCTTCCAGCAGGTGTTTGGTTTGCCGCAGACGGGCGTGGTAGATCGCAGAACCTTTTATGACCTGTATCGTGCGTATTTGGGTATTGTGGATTCCATGCCGGTATCGGAAAACACAAAGGAGATCGTGCTGTTTCCGGGGGTTATTCTCCGGGAGGGGATTACCAGTGAGTATGTTCGCATTTTGCAGCAGTACCTGAGCTATATTCACAACACATATCCGGAAGTGGGTGCTGTCAATGCCACCGGTTATTTTGGCCCGATGACGAAACAGTCTGTCATGGCATTTCAGCAGTTGTATGGGCTTCCGGTCAATGGAATTGTAGGGGCAATTACCTGGAATGAGATTGCCGGCCTGTATTCTCAGCTGCTGTTTGGATTTGATAAGCGTCCCTACCAGGCACCGGGCTATACCATACAATAAGGAGGAATGTTCCATGGCGTATCAACTCAATCAAAAACAAGCGCACATTCGGGAATTGCAGCGCTATCTGCATGGCATTTCCTATTTTAATACAGCGATTCCGCATCTTACTGCGGATGGGGTGTATGGAAAAGAAACTGCTATGGCAGTCCGTGCGTTCCAGCAGCAGTACGGGCTGCATCCGACCGGGGAAACCAATCGGGCAACCTGGGATGCCGTTGTACAGCAGTTTCAGCTTTTTGTGACCCAACCGGCAACAGAATTGACCATCTTTCCTGCAAAACTCGGCAGAATTGGGAGCGGAGATGTCGGATTTACGGTGTATGTGGTGCAGGCAATTTTGGAATCCCTGTGTCTGGAGTATGAGAATTTGTTTGCAGTTCCGGTCAATGGAACTTATGGAGCGGAAACCAAGCGTGCTGTGATGCAGTTTCAGCGGGAGAATGGGTTGCGTCCTACTGGGGAAGTCAATGCTGCAACCTGGAACATGCTCGCAGCAGCCATCAATACATTTTCTGGCTAAGAAGCCAAAAAAGAGGAAGCGGTTTGTTATGCGCTTCCTCTTTTTGTATCATCTGGTTTTGAATGCGTCCTATCGAACCTTTGCGCCGCAGGGCAGGGATTCATCTGCAAACAGAACTTTGACTGCGCCGTCTGCACCATCTGCTGCACAAATCATGCCGCAGCTTTCTACACCGCACAGTTTAGCCGGTTTCAGGTTGGCAACCAGCACAATCTTCTTGCCGATCAGGTCTTCCGGTGCATACCATGGTGCAATACCGGAAACCACCTGTCTGCCGCCCATGCCGTCATCCAGCTGTAAGCGCAGCAGTTTCTTGGACTTCTTAACCTTTTCGCAGGCAGTAACCTTTGCAACCCGCAGATCAACCTTTGCAAAAGTTTCAATGTCAATTTCCTCTGCCAGTTCCGGTACGTCAAATGCCGGTTCTTCCGGCTTCTGGTCTGCCGGCAGATTTGCAGAAATGATTTGGTTGAGTTCTTCAATTTCCTTGTCCACATCAATTCTCGGGAACAGGATTTCACCCTTCTGGACGGTAACATCTGCCGGCAGAACACCGAACTGATCCATCTTTTCATAGGTGACATCGGCTTCTGTTGCACCAATCTGCTCCCATACCTTCGGCATGGTGGTCGGCATAAAGGCGCTCAGTGCAGTGGAAATGATCCGGATTACTTCTAAGAGGTGATACAGAACAGTTGCCAGACGCGTCCGGTTGGCTTCGTCCTTTGCCAGAATCCACGGTGCTGTTTCGTCAATGTACTTGTTGGCACGGGAAACAACCTGGAAAATTTCTTCCAGCGCACGGTTCAGCTGGGTACGATCCATATAACCGTCTACGGCTGCCTTCATGCTGCAAGCAGTCTGTACCAGGTCTTCATCAAATTCGCCGGCCTGCCGTTCGGTTGGCAGTGTGCCGCCGAAATACTTTTCCACCATGGCAACGGTACGGGAAACCAAATTGCCGAATCCGTTTGCCAGATCGGAGTTGATCCGGTTGATCATGATTTCATTGGAGAAGGAGCTGTCTGCGCCCAGTGCCATTTCCCGCAGAATGTGGTACCGGATGGCATCTGCGCCGTAACGATCTGCCAGTACCAGCGGATCTACCACATTGCCCAGGGACTTACTCATTTTTTGACCGTTGAAGGTAATCCAGCCGTGAACAGCCAGATGTTTCGGCAGCGGCAGATCCAATGCCATCAGCATAGCCGGCCAAATAATGGCATGGAACCGCATGATGTCCTTTGCAACCATGTGTACATCTGCCGGCCAGAATTTGTCGAAGTCGTTGTATGCTTCGTTCCAGTAGCCCAATGCAGAAATATAGTTGGACAGGGCATCAACCCAAACATAAATAACGTGATTGGTGTCAAAGGTAACCGGAATGCCCCATTTAAAAGAGGTTCTGGAAACGCACAGATCTTCCAGTCCCGGTTTAATGAAGTTGTTCACCAATTCAGTGGCTCTTGTCTTTGGCTGCAAGTAATCGGTTTCAGTCAGCAGCTTTTCAATGCGGTCTGCAAACGGAGAGAGCTTGAAGAAGTACGCCTCTTCCTTGGCTTCCACAACGGGGCGGCCGCATTCCGGGCACTTGCCGTCGATCAGCTGGGACTCAGTCCAGAAGCTTTCACAAGGCGTACAGTACTTTCCGGAATATTCCCCTTTATAGATGTATCCCTTGTCGTACAGTGCTTTGAAAATTTTCTGTACGGTTTCTACGTGGTAGTCATCGGTGGTACGGATGTAACGGTCGTAGCTGATGTTCATACGGCTCCAAAGACCTTTAAAGATTGCCACGATTTCATCGACATATTCCTTCGGGGTGACACCCTTTTCGGCTGCCTTCTGTTCAATTTTCAAGCCGTGTTCATCGGTTCCGGTCAGGAACAGAACATCATAGCCCTGCATGCGGCGATACCGTGCAATGGAATCGCACGCTACGGTTGTATAGCAATGTCCGATATGGGGATTCCCGGACGGATAATAGATTGGGGTGGTAATATAATATGGTTTTTTTGACATGCTCCAAATCCTCCTAATCAAGCGCACCCATTGGTGCGAAATTGGTTATCTATTATTATACTGCATTTTTCTGTGTTTGTCCACGTCTTTTTTGAATTTTTCCAAAAACGGCGCCCAGATCTTGGACTTTATGGACTTTTATTGGAAAAAATCCGAAAAAAATTTTCAAAAAGCCTAGCAATGCAGAAAAAAGTGTGCTATAATAGGAACTGTAACAGATGCGGATACAGTTGTATCTGCTGACCGGATTCTGTCGTCCTCCATGTACGATGGAAGCCGAATAATTGATAAAGAGGGTTTTGCACCATGGAAATCAAGTATTCATTGACAAAAACACCAAAGGAAAAGCCGAAGGATGAGAGTAAGCTTGGATTCGGTCATATCTTTACCGACCATATGCTGATTATGCCGTATACAGCAGGACAGGGCTGGCACGATCCGGAAATTCGTCCGTATGGCCCGATTGAACTAAGCCCGGCTTCTATGTGTCTGCACTATGGTCAGACTGTTTTCGAAGGCTTGAAGGCATACCGCACCGCAGAAGGCAAGGTACAGCTGTTCCGTCCGGAAGAAAACTTCAAGCGTCTGAATCGTTCCAATGAGCGTCTGGTGATTCCGGAACTGCCGGTTGACCTGGCCATGCAGTGTTTGATGGCATTGCTGGAAGTGGAAAAGGATTGGGTTCCGCATCAGGAAGGCGCTTCTTTGTACATTCGTCCGTTTATCATTGCTGCCGATCCATATCTGGGCGTTCGTCCGGCTGATCAGTACTACTTCATGATCATCCTGTCTCCGTCCGGTGCATACTATGAATCCGGTCTGAATCCGGTTAACATCTATGTAGAAGATCACTATGTTCGAACTGTTCGTGGATGTATGGGTTATGCCAAGACAGGCGGTAACTATGCAGCTTCCCTGCACAGCCAGGATGATGCCCACAACCAGGGTTATTCTCAGGTGCTGTGGCTGGACGGCGTAGAGCAGAAGTACATCGAAGAAGTTGGCGCAATGAACATCTTCTTCATCATTGACGGCGAATTGGTTACACCGTCCCTGGAAACCGGCTCCATTCTGTCCGGTATCACCAGAAAGTCTACCATTGAGCTTTGCAAGAGCTGGGGCATGCCGGTTTCAGAACGCCGCATCACCATTCAGGAAATTGCAGATGCTTATGATGCCGGGAAACTGGATGAAGTATTCGGTACCGGTACAGCTGCTGTTATTTCTCCGGTTGGTCACCTGAAGTGGGAAGACAAGGTTATGGAGATCAACAACAATAAGATTGGACCAATCTCTCAGAAGATCTATGATACACTCACTGGTATTCAGTGGGGCACGCGTCCGGATCCGTTCGGCTGGATTGTTCCTGTTAAATAAAAGAAAGCAGATTCGTAGCGGGTTGCATGCAGCGCATGTTGTGTGCAAAACCGTACGAAAAAAGGTAAGGGTTTTAGAAAGCCTGCCCGTGAGAAGGGATGCGGGTAGGCTTTTTTTATGAGATTTTTAAGAAAAAAGAATTGGGAAAGGATATTTGAAAAATGAATAAAAGTACTATGCAGAATCTGCGCAGGAATGCGCGGTCGATGGCGTTTGGGAGTCCGTATGCAGAAGGTTTGCTCTGTTTTCTGTGTTTCGCTGTCGTCATTTATGCTCTATTTCGACTGCATCAGCCCATCCAGGAGATAATAGCCGGGCATGATTCCGCGTACCATTATCTGCGGATTGATGCCACTGCGGAAAATTTACGGAACGGCACGCTTTTTTCCGGCGTGGATTACCTGTTCCTGAATGGAGCCGGCTATGCCAGTTCTGCGGCATACCCCGACTTTTTTCTGCTGATTCCGGCTTGCCTGCGCCTGTTGGGGGTTGGCATCGGAACCACAATGTCGGTTTATCTGCTGCTTTGTGATTGTGCAACGTATTTGACGATGTTCCTCTGCGGAAGAGCCTGCACCAAAAGCGCAGTGGGCGGAACCATTGCAGCAGTTGCCTACACGCTCTGCCAGTACCGAATGGATAATATTTTTATCCGGCTGGCATTGGGCGAGGTACAGGCGCTGATTTTCTGGCCATTGATTTTGTATGGATTGTATGACTTGATATTCGAAGACTTTCGAAAACCGTATGTATTGGGGATTGGCTTTGTCGGAATGCTGCTAAGCCATGTCATTTCAACAGTTTTTGCATTTGCGCTGAGTGTATTGCTGGCAGTCCTCTTCTTCTATCGGTTGCTTCGGCAGCCAAAAGCTGCTCAAGCTGCTGCTGACGGCGGTTGCAGTTCTGGCAGTGACAGCATTCTATTGGATTCCGCTTCTGGAGTTAAAGGGATCCTGTGATCTGGGTTTGGATCATCCGGCATTCTATGCTTCCAATTACCCATTAGAATTTTATAATGTATTCCGGGATTTGTATACCGGGGCAGACGGCCCGAGTCTGGGTATCGTGCTGTTTCTGCTTTGCCTGCTGCGTGTCTTTCTGACGAAGCGCTCTCCGGCTTATCAGGCATTTCCTATGCAATGCGCCTCCGATCGGTCTGCCAGTGTGCGGACAGCTGCGGATGTATTTGCCTTGCTTGGCGTATTTTTTGCCGTTTTTACAACCAAATTGGTACCATGGAAAAAGTTGGCAAAGTATCTGGATTTCATGCAGTTCCCTTGGCGGCTGTTTGGGCCGGTCAGCGCGTTGCTGGTGCTTGCCGGTGCGATTTATCTGTTTTATTTGCTGTCGTTTACCAAGGCAAAAAAGCTGGGCTTGGTGGCAGCAGTTGCGGCCTTTTTCCTGTGCTTCCTGATTCATATGGATCGTTTAACGATTACACGGTTAGGCGTCTATCAGGATGATTACTTTACCAGTCAGGCAGATCCAACCTTTTCGATTGGCATGTCTGAGTACTTACCCATGGCGGCTCGAAACGATGGAGATGCCATGCGTGCCAGAACCGATGTCCTGACGCTGGACGATACCATCACTTGCTCCTTTGAACGGAATGTCAATGAACTGCACTTTACCACACCGGAGGGCGATGCCAAAACCGCAGAGGTGCCGTACATCTGGTACAAAGGGTATGAGGCAGTGGATGAGACTGGCGCAGAGCTGCCGGTTACGATGTCCGATCATGGCTTTGTTTCGGTGGAACTGCCGGGCGGTGTGCACGAGATTACCGTCACGCATCATGCAACGCCCCTTCGTGTAGCTTGCAATGTTGGTTCGCTGCTGGCAGCAGTAGCCCTGTTGGGATTGGCAGTCCTGCATCGTTTTCGGAAGCCGCCGAAGCCGTGTGTGTTGGTACAGGATCGCAGTTCCACAGAGGCAGCAGAGTCTGTCCAGCAGCCGGAAAAACAAGAGGAGCAGGCGGAGGCGCCCCAAGAAGCACAGGCATCGTCAGAAAATCAGTCAAAGGAGGAGCCGACATGTTAAAAGTAAAACGGGCAGAACTTCCGGGAAAGCTGGAGGTTTGGGTTAGAAATATCATCTGTGCATTTGCACTGGTAATTTTGGGCTTTTGTCTGATTGAAAGCTTTATGCATACCATGGAGCTTCGAAAATCGGACGAAGCCTTTGAGGGAATCATTTACCACAGCGACAACTTCTTGGTCAATGCAATTTGCATTGCCGTTGTTCTGCTGTTGGTTGCGCTTGTCATTCCGTATTTAGAAAAAATACCCATTGGGATTCAGATGGGCGTATTGGCGGCGGTGACGATCACACTCGGTTCCATCTGGGTGCTGTCCTCGCAGAGTGCACCGACAGAAGATTCCTTTATGGTTACCAATGCGGCACGGATGGCATCCGAAGGCGATTATAGCTTTATGAGTGACCGCTACTTCAGTAATTATTCCTTTCAGCTTGGATTTGTGTTATACTGCGAATGCTTTATGCGCCTATTTGGGCCGCATGATACGCTGCTGTACTTTGAGTTTATCAATGTGGTTCTGCTGGCAGCTGCTTACATGGGCTTGATTCTGATTCTGCGCCGTCTGTTCCACAGCAAGCGGATTCAGACCATTGCTTGTTTAATCCTGCTGTTCTGCATGCAGCCCATTCTGTTCTCCGTATTCATTTATGGAATCATTCCTGGTATTACGTTTGCCATTTATGCTGTTTTGTGTGAGATTCTCTACTTCCAGAGCGAGAAGAAAATCAAGTATCTCTGGGCAGCGTGCTCTGTTATTTGTATTGCGCTTGCTGCCATGGTCAAACTGAACAATTATATTATTTTAATTGCCATGGTGATAATGGCGCTGATCAAACTCATTCAGCGAAGAAAACTGTCGGATTTGATTTATATTGTGGTAGCTGTTTTGCTAACCTTGAGCATCAATTCGTCTGTTTGTAAGTTGTATGAAGCACGCAGTGATACGAAATTGAATGATTCACTTCCGATGATCTCCTATGCAGTCATGGGGCTGAATTATCCTTATAATGTGGTGGGCTGTACCGCAGCCGGCTGGTATAACGGTTCGTATACGCTCGGCAACTTTGAAAGCCACAATTATGATGCTAAGGAAGCAGCGGCTGCCTCCAAGGAACAGATCAAGGAGCGTCTTTCCTATTTTGCGCATCATTATCAGGAAACCAACGACTTCTTCTATGAAAAGAATATGTCGCAATGGAACGAACCGACCTATGGAA
>OJPF01000904.1_pt1 | contig 15248 bp, 16 predicted proteins | sample 1598441 | NCBI WGS metagenome assembly OJPF01 (sample SAMN03922474, study PRJEB24848) | human gut metagenome | isolation source: stool sample | host: Homo sapiens | place: Germany | collected 2010-11 | reverse complement strand
ATATTATTTGTATAAACATATTGAAAGGAGATTTTCATGAGTTTAAGTGTCAATCCAGGAGATGCTTTAGAGCAAGCAAAAGCTAGGCAGGAAGCTGCAAAACAGGCTAAAGAAACTGCAGAGAAAGCAAAAGCCGATGCTGCTGCAAAAGAAGCAGAAGCCGCTGCTGCGGCTGAGAAAGAGGCTGCAGAAGCTGATCAAGCAGCTGCTAAATCAGAAAAAGAAGCTGCGGATGTGACAGCTGCTCAGGAAAAAGTTAACGCTGCTAATGTTAGGGTAAATACAGCACAGCAGGCTTATAGTAATGCTTTAAATCAGTTATCACAGGCTCAGGCTAGTGGTGATGAAAGTGCAATAGCAAGTGCTCAATCAGCTGTAGATAGGGCTTATCAAGAATTACAAAAAGCACAGCAAGAAGCTGATGAAGCGGCAACACAACTTGAAAAAGAAGTAAATGAAGCTGATGAAGCCGCAAAACAGGCTGAAACAGAAAGAGCAGAAGCTGAACAGGCTCAAAAAGAGGCAGAAGCCGCAAAAACTAATTTAGAAAAAGCGGATGCAGAGCTTACAGCAGCTACTCAGGAATTAGAAGCCGCGGAAGCTGCTCTGACGGAAGCAGAGGCTGCGGCACAGGCTGAAGATGTTGAAGGTACGCAGGCAGCTGAGCACTTATCACAGGAAGAAATAGATAAACTTGTTCAAGAAGAAGGTTATACTTATATTACATCTAAAGAACAGTTTTTAGAGATATTCCAAAATGGCGGGATTGATTTAAATGGAAATTATATCCTTGGCTGTGATATGGATTTGAGTGATATAGAAAACTGGCAGTCAGTTGGTGATGCTGATAATCCATTTAAAGGTGTATTTAATGGTAACGGCTATTCCATTGATAATTTAACTATAAATGCCGGTGATAATGCGGAAAATGTCGGGTTCTTCGGTGTAACAGAAAACGCAACAATCACAAATGTAAGTTTCAATAATGCTAATGTAATAACCCCTGATGACTATATTAATGGCTCTTCTGCTGTAGGTATAGTTGCAGGAACTGCTCGCGGAACAACTTTTGATAATATTGATGTTTCAGGAAGCGTTGCCGGATACGAAAGTGTTGGCGGCCTTGTTGGTGTAATAAATGATAATTCATACTTCTTACCGGATGGAACACCGGTGGATGTTGGAAATTCTTCAATATCAAATGTTAATACTGCTGTGGATGCTAAAGGTAAATACTTTGTAGGCGGTTTAGCAGGTTATGTAAAAGATACATCGACTGGAGAGGGTGTTGCAACAAGAGATTTAATGATTTCCAATTGTAATACCAGCGGAAACATTGTATTTGATGAAGAAGCAAGAAAATCGCTTCTTAAAGGTATAGATGCAGTTGCAGACGCTGTAAAAGTTACACTCGGACCAAAAGGCAGAAATGTCATTATTGAGAAAAAATACGGCGCACCTCAAATCGTTAATGATGGTGTTACAATTGCAAAAGAAATCGAACTTAAAGACGGCTTGGAAAATGCAGGCGCACAATTGTTAAAAGAAGTTTCTTCAAAAACAAACGATGTTGCAGGTGACGGAACAACAACTGCGTCTGTTTTGGCGCAAGCAATTGTTCGTGAAGGCTTAAAAAACTTGACAGCAGGCGCAAACCCAATCTCTATGAAACGCGGTATTGACAAAGCTGTTGAAATTTCTGTTAAACAAATCAAAGATATGTCAAAACCTGTTAACACTAAAGAAGAAATCGCTCAGGTTGCAGCAATTTCAGCAGGAAATAACAAAGAAATCGGCGAACTTATTGCAGAAGCAATGGAAAAAGTTGGACACGACGGTGTTATTACAGTAGAAGAAAGCAAATCTTTCGGCACAAATTTAAAAGTTGTTGAAGGTATGCAGTTTGACAAAGGTTACTTGTCACCATACTTTGTAACCGATGCAGAAAGAATGGAAGCTGTTCTTGAAGATGCTTACGTGTTCTGCTGCAACAAGAAAATCAATTTGATTTCAGACTTAGTTCCATTGTTAGAACAAGTTGCACGTGATGGCAAATCATTGTTATTAATCGCGGAAGATGTTGAAGGTGAAGCACTTGCAACATTGGTTGTTAACACAATGAGAAAAGTGTTGAGAGCAGTTGCAGTAAAAGCTCCTGGTTTCGGCGACAGAAGAAAAGCAATGCTTGAAGATATCGCTATTCTTACAGGCGGAGAAATGTTCACAGAAGAACTTGGCATTAAGCTTGAAAACGTTACAACTCAAATGTTAGGTTACGCAAAACGTGTAACTGTTACAAAAGACGAAACAACAATCGTTGTTGGCGATGCAACAAAAGCAGCTGTTCAAGAAAGAATTCGCTTAATCAAAAAACAAATCGAAGCTTCCGACAGTGAATACGATAGAGAAAAACTTCAAGAACGTATCGCAAAACTTTCAGGCGGTGTTGCAGTAATCGAAGTTGGTGCAGCTTCTGAAGTTGAACTTAAAGAAAGAAAATTGAGAATTGAAGACGCCCTTAACGCAACAAGAGCTGCAAACGAAGAAGGTATCGTGCCTGGCGGCGGTGTTGCACTTGTTAGAGTTCAACAAGAACTTGAAAAACGTTTAGGCTCAACAGAATTTTCATCAGACGATGAAAAAATCGGTTTCAAAATCTTAACAGCTGCACTTGATGTTCCGTTAAGAGCTATTGCAAGAAACGCAGGAGCTAAAGCCGATGTTGTTGTTGATACTGTACTTTCACACGAAGGTGCTTATGGTTATGATGCATTGGATGACAAATACGTTGATATGTTCAAATCAGGTATTGTTGACCCTGCAAAAGTAACCCGTTCCGCACTATTGAACGCAGCATCAGTAGGATCAATGTTGTTAACAACAGAAGCAGCAGTTGTGGAAATTCCTGAAGAAAAACCTGCAGTACCAGCAATGCCGGGTGGCATGGGCGGTATGGGCGGCATGATGTAGTGAATCAGCCAACTCTTAGACATTGTCTTACTAAAAACATGTATCATCGCTTTTGATGGTACATGTTTTTTAGGTTTTGATAAAAAGTAACGGTGTTCAAGCAAGCACTGATTTTTATTTTACTCAAACAACTCGCTAGAAAGGTACCGTTCACCGCTATCGGGAAGGATTACCACAATAAGTTTGTCTTTATTTTCCGGTCTTTTGGAAAGCTCAATTGCAGCCCACATAGCCGCACCTGATGAAATTCCGCATAAAATCCCTTCTTCTTTTGCAAGCCTCCGTGCTGTTTCCATAGAAGCCTCGTTTGTAACAGGAATTATCTCATCAACCACACTTCGATCAAAATTCTCAGGAATAAAGTTTGCCCCTATACCCTGAATTTTATGTCCCCCTGCCTGTTTTCCAGATAAAACTTGTGAACTTTCAGGCTCTACTGCAACAGCTTTTATTTGCGGATTTTTAGCTTTCAAACCTTTAGCAATTCCTGAAATTGTACCGCCTGTGCCAACTCCTGCAACTATGATATCGACTTTTCCATCCGTATCAGCCCAAATTTCTTCGGATGTAGTCAGCACATGACTTTCCGGATTAGCAGGATTCGCAAACTGTTGCGGAATAAACGAATTTTTTATTTCACGATGAAGATCTTCTGCCTTATCAACTGCCCCCTGCATGCCTTTTGCCCCATCAGTCAAAACAAGCTCCGCACCATAAGCCTTTAAAAGCATTCTACGCTCCAAGCTCATTGTTTCAGGCATTGTCAAAATCATTCGATACCCCCTAATTGCACAAACCATAGCAAGCCCAATTCCTGTATTTCCGCTTGTTGGCTCAATTATAACTGTATCTTTATTTATAAGTCCTGCTTCTTCTGCCCTTTTTATCATATTAAAAGCCGGTCTGTCTTTTATCGAACCTGCGGGATTTTTTGACTCTATTTTTGCAACAACTAACGCCTTTCCGTCATTGATTTTATTAATTTTTACAAGTGGAGTATTTCCAACTAAATCTAATAAATTTTCTGCTATTTTCATTTTTCTCTCCTTTTTTGACGAAAACCTTTGCATAGGGATATGCTTCTGCCGATTTTACTAAGTTTTTCTGCCATTTCGTCATAATTCACCCCAATTTTATTTGGATAAATCTCATATTTACCTCTTGCGTCTTCGCAAGTCACATTAGGCATAACAACATTTGCACCGCTCTGCAAAGCAATCATACGTCCGTTCGGATTGAGAGTTTCCATTGCCGTTGTTGCAGGAATATTTATATCAGGCAAAAGCAATCGTGTTAACGCCATAACCTTTAATGCCAATTCAAAACTACCTTTTTCTGCATTTTTAAGCGTAGTATTAGGATGTGGAATTAATGGTCCTATTCCAATCATATCCGCATCCAATTCTTTAAAAAACAAAATATCATCAGCCAATGACTCAACGCTTTGCTCAGGAAGCCCGACCAGACATCCCGTTCCTGTTTCAAAACCCAGTTTTTTCAAATCATAAAGACAACGTTTTCTATTTTCAAAATCAGATTTAGGATGCATTTTTTTATACAAAATCTTATCTGTGGTTTCTATTCGCAACAAAAATCTGTCAGCTCCGGCTTCCTTTAAAAGCTTGTATTCCTCAAAATTTCTCTCCCCGATACTCAATGTCACAGCGACGTCAAACTTTTTAATTTCACGAGTTATTTCAGACAAATATTCTGCACTAAAAGTTAAATCCTCACCGGACTGCAACACAACCGTTTTGTACCCAAAATCAACAGCAGAAACCGCTAGTTTAAGAATTTCGTCCTTATTAAGTCGATATCTTTCAGCTTCAAAATTTTCAGCTCTTATCCCGCAGTACATACAATTACATCTGCAATAATTTGAGAACTCAATTAAAGCCCTTAGATGAACGTTATTTCCGACAAACTCACTGCGAACGTCATCGGCGGCTCTAAAAAGTTCTTCATTTATTTCATCACTATTCAGTAATAAAACAATTTCGTCTTTTGTTAAACTATGCTGTATTCTTGCCTTTTCTACAAGTTTTCTCATAGATTAATTATACACCAATTCAATAAAATATGTTATCGGAAGAAAGAGAAAAACGTGACCAATTGGCTTGAGTCAGCATAAACCTTTGGTTTACGGATTTTCATAAACCGACCTGAGGTCGGTCAAGGCTACAGTCACTTAACGAAATAATAACAAGCAGTGTATTGTTTGAGGAACGTTAGTGACGAGTTTACACTGCTTTGATTGAGTTTAGTGACTGTATATAATCAGCGTGTTTCTTTTTCTTGTCTTGTATTCTTTTTCTTGCCACCGCAAGAAAGAAAAAGAATGTAAGTGCAGGGATTGGGGCGCATAGCCCCCAATTTTATACACTATAAAAAACATATAAAAAGCAGGATTGCTTTCTTTGCTTCCGATACATATTTGCATAAATTTCGTTTTTATTTTAAAATAGTTACACTTGTAAAATAGGAGATAATTATGGCACAACAATTTAATCCGCAAAATATGAACACTCAAAATATTAAAAAAAGAACTTCTGTTCTCGTTTTTTTGAAAGGTTCAACAGCACCTTTAGTGTTGTATGTCGAAAATCCGCAGGATTTATATGCGGAATTAACACAGTTGATGAAATCCGCATCTGCTGTCCTTGTAGAAAAAGAAACATCAGGTCCTTTGAAAAAAGTATGCTTTGTTTCTAATCAAATTGCAGCAGTAGCTACGCAGGAAGAACAATATGTCTAAACACCTTGTTTCAATAGATCAAATTGAAAATTCCGAGGAAAAAATTCTTGAATATCATTTCAGCGATACAATTAAAGATATTTCTTCCGAAGGTCCAATTAATGCAGATTTGGCTATAAAATCACTCGGCGATTTTATCGAAGTCAGCGGAGAGGTTTCTGGTGTAATTAATCTGGTTTGTGATGTTTGCTTAAATCCATTTAAATATGATTTGTCTGTAAATATTGATGAACTTTATGCAAAATACGCTCTGTCAGAGGATTATGCACAAGAAACGGAACTGAAAGAAGGACAGTTTATTACAGACCTTAACGGCGCAGAAGAAATTGATATTTATGACTTATTGTATCAATCTGTAATATTAAATTTACCAAATAAGAAAGTTTGTGGTATAAATTGTAATGGGAAAGAATTTCTCAAAGAGGAAGACTTAACCGATCCGAGATTAGATGTTTTTAAAAATATCAAAATTGAGGGGCAGAATGGCTGATGATTAGCCTTCTGTAAACAATAATTTGAAATATAAGTAGTAGTAAAAATAAAAAGGAAAAAGAAAAATGGCAGTACCAAAGAAAAGAACAGGACATTCCGCACAAGGACACAGAAGAAGCAACTGGAAAGCAACTACTCCGGAAACTACAAAATGCCCTAACTGCGGCGCAACAGTATTAACTCACACTGTATGTACAGCATGCGGAACTTACAAAGGTCAACCTGTAAGTTTGAAAGACAAAAAAGAAGAAGTTGCAGCAGAAGTAAAACCTGCTAAAAAAGAATCTTCTAAAAAAGCTGAAGCTGTAGAAGAAGTTAAGGCTGAAGTTGCTGAAGAAGCAAAAGAAGAAGCTTCTGAAACTGAAGAAAAATAGTGAAATTATGTTGAATGGTTGATTAACTTTTCAGCCATTCAACATTTTAACCGTTATAAAAGACTTTGAGAGGGAACGATGACAAGAATAGCAATAGACGCAATGGGTGGTGACCATGCTCCGCATGAGATTGTAGCGGGTGCTGTTTGGGGCGCGCAAGAATACGGCGTAGGTATTGAACTGGTTGGAAAACAAGACCGTATTGAACAAGAATTGGATAGAATTGCGCAGGAAGGAATTTATTCCGACTGTGGAACAGGCGGTAAAAAAAGACGTATCAAGATTGATTTGAGTAAACTTGATATAAAAGTTACCCATGCATCAGAAGTTATCGAGATGGGCGAAGCTCCAGGTCAGGCTATTCGTAAAAAGAAAAAATCCTCAATCGTTCTCGCAGTGGATGCTGTTGCAAAAGGCAGCTCTGATGCAGTTGTTGCTGCAGGCTCAACCGGTGCGGCAATGGCTTCAAGTTTGTTCGGACTTGGTCGATTGACCGGAATTGAAAGACCTGCTATTGCTGTTACTTTGCCTACTATGAAAAAACCTATTGTCTTAATAGATGGTGGTGCAAACAGTAATTGTACTCCTGAAATGCTTTATCAGTTTGCTATTATGGGTGTTACTTTCTCTAAAAACGTCCTAGGTATCGAAAATCCGCGCGTTGGTGTTTTGAATATCGGTGAAGAAGCCGGCAAAGGGAATGAACTTGCTCAAAATACGTATAAATTATTGGAAGAACATCAAGATAGAATTAACTTTGTAGGTAACATCGAGGGCAAGGAAATTTTCCTTAGTGTGTGTGATGTTGTTGTATGTGACGGTTTTGTCGGCAACGTTGCTTTGAAAATCACTGAAGGCACATCTTCTATGTTGTTTAGAATGATTAAATCTGAATTTAAGTCAGATTTAGCAGGTAAAATTATCGGTCTTCTTGCTAAACCTTTCATGAAAAGAATCGGTAAAAAAATTAATTATGAAGAATTCGGCGGAGCATTGCTTCTCGGGGTTAAGGGAATTACCGTAATTTCGCACGGCAGAAGTAAAGCTTATGCAATTAAAAATGCCGTCAGAGTTGCAAAAGAAGCTGTAGAAACCGGCGTAAATGAAAAGATTTCCAAATTTAATGAGGACTAATATAAAATGACAAATAAAAATATTCCGTTAAAAATTGCAGGTGTAGGATACAGTTTACCTGAAACCGTTATCACAAATGATGACTTAACTAAATTATACGATACCTCAGATGAGTGGATTTATTCAAGAACAGGTATTAAGGAAAGACGCGTTGTTTCAGGGGAACAAAATGCTATTGATTTGGGCTTTGAAGCTGCTCAGAAGGCACTCGATAGAGCAAAAATTAATCCTGATGAAATTGAATTAATTATTGCGGCTTCATCAGCACCGCCTGATTTGTATCCTGCTATTGCTTGTCATATTCACCAGAGATTGGGTATTAAGGCTCAAATTCCTGCCTTTGATATCACTGCTGCTTGTTCCGGATTGATTTACGGTTTGAGTATTGCTAAGGCTTATATCGGTTCCGGAATGTATAAGAAAATTCTTATTGTTGCGACTGATAATAATTCACGTCTTGTTGATTGGTCTGATAGAGGAACTTCAATTCTTTTTGGTGACGGTGCGGGTGCAATGGTTGTTACTGAAGCCGAAGACGGTATTGACGATGTGATTGCTATTGATATTAAAGCTGACGGCAATTACGGTAATCTTATTGAGCTTTCATTCGACGGAAAAAATTGTCCACTTGTTGAACAATATGAAGAAAAACCTAAAGGTATTAGAATGAATGGTCGTGGGGTTTATACATTTGTTGCAAAAATTCTCCCTCACTATGTGGAAAATTTAATCGAAAATGCAGGAATGAAAGCAGAAGATATTGATTATTTAATTCCTCATCAGGCTAATATCAGAATTATTCAGGCAGTTCAGGAGCGTCTTGGCTATAGCGATGAAAAAGTTGTTACAAACATTAAATACTACGGAAATACATCTGCTGCATCAATTCCGATTGCGTTGGCAGAAAGTGTTGAAAAAGGCAACGTAAAACTTGGAACAACCGCTGTCCTTTGCGGTTTCGGTGCAGGTATGACCTGGGGCGGTGCAATAGTTAGACTTCGCGAAGGTATTTGCTAAGATTTCAAAAATATATATAACTAAAAAGTGCAGGCAAGATGAGCCTGTGCTTTTTTGTTAAGAAATGTTAAATTGTGCTGCAAATAGCCTGAAGTCCGCTTATAATGCCTCCTAGGATAGGATAGGATAGGATAGGTAGGCGTAGTGTCAATACTTTTGGGCAAATTGTTTTACATGATATATAAGCAATGTGTGCTTGAAAGAGTATAAACACGAAAGGAGATTATTATGGGTTTGTTATCCATCGGCGGGATTGGACCTATGGACAATGGAAGGTCTAAGGTTGAACAGACTGGTAAGATTGATTTAGAGAAACTTAATACTATCTGGAATAATAGAGTTTCACAACAGTCAGAAGCGGTTGATGCCAGTAATGCAGATAGTTATGCGGATTTTAATTCTGCAATAAAACAATCCCCAATTAAAGGTAAACTTATAAATCAAACAGACTTGGAGAAACTGGGATATACTCTAAAGGGTATAGATGGTAAATGGATGGAAAGTTCTGTTCCTGGTATTATGCAAATGGATAAGAGTGGTGCTACATACTATGAAAATAAAAAAACTGGAGAAGAAATATCCATAAATAACAACGGTTTATATACCTCTGTTGTTTACACAAAAGGAAATATAGTGCATGAGCAAAGGTTTGACAAGACCGGAAAGCCAAAAGGTGGTGAAGTCATTCTGAAAAATAAAGATGGCAGTTCTGTAGAATATCACTATGAAAATGACATAAATGGCAATAAATTTCTAACAGGTGTTAAAAAGAAAGAAGCTGAGAATAAAGCTCCAAAAGACTTTGATAGTGCACTAAAAGTCAGCACGCTCGGGGCTAAATTTCAGACTCCTGAAGATTTAGAGGCTCAAGGTTGGGTAAAAGAACCAATCATGGATAAGAATGGCGGAATATATTATAAAAATCCAGAAACTGGTGCCACTATAAGAGTTATGGAATCTCGCATATTTGGTGAAGGTAAAACCTTGACTTTAAACACTGATAATATGTCCCACTTTGTAGAATATGACGATAATGGAAAAGAAACGGGTGGAATTGTTCAGGTAAAACAAGATGATGGTTCTATAAAAGTTTATGAATATGCTGTTGATATAAATGGAAACAAATTTATTAAATCTGAAGAAATTTCTCATCAAGATTATTTCTCTGCTTATGAATAGATAAGAATTCCGGATGCGTCTTTATTATAAAAGGCGCATCTTTTTTTATATTTACTTTTACCGTTTTTATAGTATAATTTATGCATAGATATTAAAAGAGAGGGATAGGTTTATGAGTAAAAAAGTTGCGTTTCTTTTTCCCGGACAAGGTTCTCAATCCGTTGGTATGGGAAAAGATTTGTATGAAAATTTTGAAAGTTCAAAAAATGTTTTTGATACTGCTGATAAAGTTTTAGGTAAAAGTATTACATCTATGTGTTTTGAAGGTCCGGAAGACGCTTTGAAACAAACAGTTAATACCCAGCCGTCAATTGTTACTATGTCAATTGCGGCATTAGAAGCTTTGAAATCTCAATGCGATATTACTCCGGCATTTGTTGCGGGGCATTCTCTTGGGGAATACTGTGCAATGTATGCTGCAGGTGTTATGTCATTGGAAAATACATTAAAAGCAATTCAAAAACGTGCTGATTTGATGAATGCCTCTGCTAATGGCGGTGCAATGTCTGCAGTTCTTAATGCATCAGAAGAAGCTTTAAAAGAAGCCCTTTCAGAAGCTTCAAGCGTAGGTTATGTTGACGTTGCAAACTATAATTCACCTGCTCAGGTTGTAATTACAGGTGATGAAACTGCTGTTGCGAAAGCCGGAGAACTTTTGCTTGCAAAAGGGGCAAGACGTGTAGTTCCGCTTCCTGTTTCAGGTGCTTTCCACTCAAAATTTATGGAACAGGCAGGGAAGGAATTTGAATCATTTGTAGCTGATTTAGAAATGAACGATGCTTCAATTCCGGTAATTACAAACGTTGATGCTAATGCAACTACTGCAATGGCTGATTTCAAAGTAAAAATGCCGAAACAAATTTATTCATCAGTGTATTGGACGCAAACAATTGAAAAAATGGTTTCAGAAGGTGTTGAGGTTTTTGTTGAAATCGGACCTGGAAAAGTTCTTGCAGGCTTGAACAAAAAGATTGCACCGGAAGCAAAAGTATTTAATATATTTGATAAAGCATCTTTAGAGAATACTGTTGAAAGTTTAAAAGAAGATATCGCTTTGGTATAAGATTAATGCGGGCGGCAAAATTGCCGCCCTTATCTAATGGGAGGAAATGGCATGAAATGCAGTCATAGTAACGGTTTTACGGGGGGGGGGGCGTCCTAGTTTCCTCTCAGGACAAGGGTTTACAGTAGATAGTCACCCTGAACTTGTTTCAGGATCTAAAGATATGGAAGCCGCGGAGGCTGTAAAGAATAGATTCCGAAACGAGTTCGGAATGACAAACGCGCCGCGTCACCCTGAACTTGTTTCAGGGTCTAATTTAGTACCGATTACAATTGGGGATAATTTCACTCCCCAGCCCTGCCGGAAATTTGGCTTTACCCTTGCTGAGGTTCTCATAACCCTAGGAATAATAGGCGTGGTCGCAGCTATTACGTTGCCTGCTATCGTTCAAAAACAGCAGGAAAAAGTTACTATTACGAAACTAAAACAAACCTATAATATTTTGTCGCAGGCAGTAGAAATGGCTCAGGTTAAGTACGAGGATATTCATAACTGGGAAGCAACAGGTGATTCTCAAAAACAAAGTGATTTGTATTTTGAAAGAATTACGGAGCAGCTCACGCTTATAAAAGATTGCGGTAATCCATCATGTTATAGTTTTTGTGGAAATGGTAAAAAGTATGTCGACCTGAAAGGTAATACAACTTCTGTTATGCCGACTGTGGCACATCAGGGCTTGTTGAAGAATGGTGCAATGTTTTCGATTTCATGGGCTCAGCCTGATAATGGCAAATGGTGGGGAAAGTATGCTGCGATTTCCGTTGATATAAACGGTTCTCAAAAGCCAAATACAATAGGTAAAGATGTCTTTATATTTGAAATTCGTGACATGACTGATAACTGGACTACTTATAGAAAACCATATTTATATCCTGCAGGTCAGTTTTTTTATCTGGAAGAATGTTTGAATTATCAATCAAGCGGTAACTGTACAGCGTGGGTTATTAGATATGGCAATATGGATTACCTGCATTGTCCTGAAAAATTGAAAATTGACGGTCCGCACAGCTGTAAAGAAGCTAATGTTACAAAACTTTTAAAAACCCTTATAAAATAGTGCAAAACCTTTGTTTATGGTATAATCACCATATTGAATAAGAAGGAGTAAATAAATGTCTGAAAAATTAGCATTAGTAACGGGTGCTTCCCGCGGAATTGGTAAAGCTTGTGCAATTGAACTTGCAAAAGCAGGATATGATATTGCTGTTAACTTTGCAGGAAATGAAGATGCGGCAAATAAAACTGTTGAAGAACTCAAAGGTTTAGGCGTAGATGCTGCAGCATTTAAGTTTGATGTTTCTGATAAAGAAGCGGCGGCAAAAGGCGTGGAAGATATTCTCGCTAAGTTTGGCAGAATTGACGTTCTTGTAAATAATGCAGGTATTACCCGTGACGGTTTGTTTATGAGAATGAGTGCCGAAAACTGGGACGCTGTTATTAACACAAACCTTTCAAGTGCATTCTATGTGTCACAGCCTGTAGTAAAAGTTATGATGAAACAAAGAAGCGGTGCAATCGTTAATATGTCAAGTGTTGTCGGTGTGTCTGGAAACGCAGGTCAGGCAAACTACTCTGCAGCAAAAGCAGGCTTAATCGGTTTGACTAAAACTCTTGCAAAAGAACTCGGCTCAAGAGGTATTAGAGTAAATGCTATCGCACCGGGATTTATTAATACAGATATGACAAAAGATTTGGATACTTCTAAGTTTACAGATTTTATCCCGCTCAAACGTCTTGGTGAACCTGAAGATATCGCTAAAGCCGTAAAATTCTTGGCTGTAGACGCAGATTACGTAACCGGACAAGTTTTGGAAGTTGACGGCGGTTTGATTATATAATACCGGATTATACAAGATTAAGATTTTTAACAATATCTGTCCCCAAGTGTAAACTTGTTGCAAAAAAATTTTGTAGCAGATATAATATGAGAGAAAATGTATAGTAATACAATTAATTAATGAGGTAAAGAAGAATGAGTACATTAGAAAAAGTTAAAAAAGTTGTAGTAGATCAATTAAGCGTTGATGAATCTTTAGTAACTCCACAAGCTAGCTTCACAGCTGACTTGGGTGCAGATTCATTAGATACAGTTGAATTAGTAATGGCTTTCGAAGAAGAATTCGGCTGCGAAATTCCTGATGAAGAAGCTGAAAAAATTCAAACTGTTCAAGATGCAGTTGATTATATTGATTCACACTCAAACTAGTATTCTGCTAGCGGGAAGTGTGTAAATCGATTTCGATTGATAATTTATGCGAGGGTGAAAATTGAATATTATTTTCTCCCTCGTACATTTATCAAAACAGTTTATTCACCCGTGAGCATGCTCATTTGCGGGATGTTAGCGGCAAAAGAAAAGCCGGATTAGATTTAAAAAGGTAAAAAGATGACTAAAAGAAGAGTAGTAATCACAGGATTGGGTGCAGTTTCACCTTTTGGTGTAGGTGTTGATAAATTTTGGCACAGTCTTGTTGAAGGAAAAAGCGGAATAACTACATCAGAATTAATCGACGTTTCAAAACACGTTGTAAAAATTTCTGGTGAAGTTAAAAACTTTAACGCTGAGGATTATCTTGATCCTAAAGAAGCTAAAAAAATGGATAGATTTATTCAGTTTGCAATGATTGCCGCTGATGAAGCAATCAAAGATGCAAAACTTGAAGAAGTCAACGATGTTGACCCTTACAAAATCGGGGTTATCGTAAGTTCTGCAGCAGGTGGTTTTAGAACTTTTGAAGAAAACCATATTCGTATTTTGGAAAAAGGACCGAACAAATGTTCTCCGTTTACAATTCCTATGATGATTGTAAACATGGCATCAGGCAGAATTTCTATGAAATATGGTTTTAAAGGTATCAACAAAGTTGTAGTTTCAGCTTGTGCAACAGGTACTCATTCAGTTGGAGATGCATTCCGTGCAATCCAATGCGGAGATGCCGATATAATGGTTGCAGGCGGTTGTGAAGCTACTATTTGTGATGTTGGTATAGGTGCATTTTCAAGTGCAAGAACACTTTCAAAACGCAATGACGATCCACAAAGAGCTTCTCGTCCTTGGGATGCAGACAGAGATGGTTTCGTTATGTCTGAGGGTGCAGGCGTACTTATTCTTGAAGAATATGAACACGCTAAAAAACGCGGTGCGCATATTTATGCTGAGGTTGCAGGATACGGACAGACAGCAGATGCTTATGACGTTGTAGCTCCTTGTCCGGAAGGTAATGGCGCAACTCGTTCAATGAAATTTGCGTTGGAAGATGCAGGTATGAAACCTGAAGACATTGATTACGTGAACGCTCACGGTACAAGTACCGGTTTGGGTGATATTGCTGAATCTCAAGCAATTGCAAGAGTATTTGGTGATAAAAATACAAATACCAAACTTATGGTAAGTTCTACCAAGAGTATGCACGGACACTTGCTTGGTGCAACCGGTGCAGTTGAGTGTATTGCTTGTATTAAAGCGATTAACGAAAATCTTGTCCCTCCGACTATTAATCTTGATAATCAGGATGAAAAAGTTGCGGATTTGGATTACGTACCGCACAAAGCAAGAAAGGCTGAAGTTCACGCCGCTTTATCAAATTCATTTGGTTTTGGCGGACAGAACGCAACAGTTATTATCAAAGAAGTGAAGTAGGAAAATATTTCCTAGTGTGTGTAAAAACCGCCTCTTTTGGGGCGGTTTTTGATTTATATTTTTATATCTTCATTGTCAAGTTTGTTTATTAGTTTTTGCAATTTTTCTTTACTGACAGATAGGAGTGTTGCTATTTGAAATCTGTCAAATTCAATAAAATTTTCCGATTTAAAAACATTGATAGAGATGTCAAGTAATGCTTTTGCTTCAAGTGCTTCCGTCATTACTTCCAAGTTGAAATTTTTATGTTCCGTCATTTTATCCATGATATATCATAACTATATAGTAAATATCATTAAAATTATAATTTATTTTTCAGTTTTTGTCAAATGAATTATAATTTTATAAATGGACATAAATATCAAAAATTTTATAAAGTCATTAACCTCAAAGAATGGTATGACGTTGACGCAGTTGGCGGAACTTTTGCAGGAAAAAACTGGAAAACACTATACGCTGGCGAGTTTGACGAGCAAGATGAAAATTAAAAGTCTTAGTTTGTATGAGGCGGCTATTATTTCTGATATTTTAGGCTACAAAATTAAGTTTTGCAAAAAGTCTTCTGACGGGTGGGAAGAAATATTCTTTCCTTAAATGTCTAGGTAATTTTTTACAGTTTCTATT
>OJPF01000885.1_pt1 | contig 15426 bp, 10 predicted proteins | sample 1598441 | NCBI WGS metagenome assembly OJPF01 (sample SAMN03922474, study PRJEB24848) | human gut metagenome | isolation source: stool sample | host: Homo sapiens | place: Germany | collected 2010-11 | reverse complement strand
GGATGTGTCCCGGAGCAATTCCCGGTTCTGACCGAGGGCCTGTTGTTATATCCGGCCAGGTATGCCCCCACCCACTTTTTCATGTAGCCGGATAGAAGTATGGTGTCCGAACTCTTCAGGCGGAACGTCGGCAAGTTGCGTTTTTCGCTGAAGGCGACTTTCAGGACGGTCTCCATGGCGGGGGAATAATTTTCCCCGGCGTATATTTTGGCATAGGCGATTGCCTGTTCCGTACTCGATTCGTCGAATCTGTATGCATCCGTCATGGCTTTTTTGTTTTAAAATTACGGATTAATCGAATTCGATCGTCAACTGGGACGATGTTTTTTTTCGTTTTCCCGATAAAATTCCGGTTTCGAATTCATGATCCGATGTGCCCTTGTAGCGGGAATAGGGAAAGCCTTCCGGTGCCGCCGTTTCGACTCCCTGGCGGTGGGCGGCGATTGTCCTGCCGATTGCCCTGCCCAGCCCGACGGGAACCGCATTGCCGATTTGCTTGTATTTGTCCAGCAAACTGCCTTCGATCACCCAATCGTCGGGAAATTCCTGAATCCTTTTGTATTCTTGTATGGACAGGGGCCTGTTTTCCGTCGGGTGCGCCAGTTCCGTTGCGGGCATGGCGGGATGGGTGACTACCGTGGGGGACGGCGAATCCCAGTCCAGCCTTCGGTAAAAGCCCGTTTTCCCACCGCCCAGATGGTAGGAGTTTCCCATGGCTTCCGGCTGGAGTTCTTTGGGCAGATTCCGCCAGTTTTCCCCCGGTTTCAGCATCTTTATGTATTTCAGCCGCTTCTCGGAAAAGTCGATGTGGTCGCATCGGGCCGGATCCAATCCGGCTACTGCATCCCTGAAAGTCCTCCACCTTTCAAGCCCGAATACCTCTTCGTTCGAATGGGTGGGACGGAGGTACGGAACCGGGTTCGGGGATTTGGTGCATGTTATGACGACCCTCTCCCTGATTTGCGGGGAGCCGAAATTGGCCGAATTGTAAAGGTTGAAAGTTACGTTGTAGCCTGCGGCTTCCAGTTTCTTTTTTATATAAAAGAGTGTCGAACCCGGTGTCTTTGCCCAATCGAGGTCGTAGCTGCGGGTAATTTCATCGTCGATGTCTATCGAAAGTGCGGACGAAAACAACCCTCTTACGTTTTCTATTACGGCGTACTGCGGTTGTATCTCCCGGATGACTTCTATGTATTTCAGAAAGACATTGCCCCGCTCGTCCTGGAAGCCGAGCCTTTTCCCGGCCGTGCTGAATGCCTGGCAGGGCGGCCCGCCGACGACGATGTCGACCTGCCCGTTTTCCCGGAGGTTGGCGTATTCCAGGATCTCCCCGACCGTGTAGTCCCTTATATCTCCGATCAGGCCGATGCCGGGTTCGTTGGCGACGATCGTCCGGCGGCATGCGTTATCCGTTTCGCAGGCCAGCAATATGTTGATGCCCTCCTGCTCCAGTCCGATGTCCAGCCCCATCGCCCCGGAGAAAAAGGAGAGGCAATTCAGCGCGTCCTGTTTTGGCGCTTTCTTGGATTTCCGATCCGGAACGTCATTTTTTTTCATCCGCAGATCCTTCCTGTCGAAAGATTCCAATGTATCGTCGTTTATAATCCAGGAGTCCCCTATTTTCTGGCCGGCGAGGCGGCCTTCCCTTAAAAGTTTCCTCACATATTGGGCGGAGCATCCCAAGGTCTCCGCCGTTTCAATCACACTCAGCAACATGGTTTGATTATTTCGTTTGCGAAACACTGCAAATATACCCTTTTTCCCGCAAACGGCCAAAAAAAGTCCCTCGGGCCCGAAGTTTTTATCCCGATACGTTCGACCCGTGCCGGACGGGGAGTCGCAGGATCCGTAAGACGGACAGGTTATTTCACTGTTACTGGTTTCCTGCGTTTGTCCCGGGGACGCAAGGGACATAACGGGGGCTTATTGACCGTGTCCTTGCCGGGGTATTTGTTCGGAAGTCATTGTTCCGCATCGTTTGACGCAGGAGGGAAAATACGTTTCCTATGGGGAGTTTTATGGAGAGACAATGGGAGCCAGGCCCCTGGAAAGGCGCTTTTGCCTCTTTCCCGCCGCAGGTAAACAAAAAATCAGCAACTTCATTTCTGTAAGTTGCTGATTCCCTGAGCGGAAAACGAGACTCGAACTCGCGACCCCAACCTTGGCAAGGTTGTGCTCTACCAACTGAGCTATTTCCGCATGGCATGTTTCTCAATTGCGAGTGCAAAGGTATATAAAAAATCCGAATCTCCAAATTTTTCAGGGCTATTCTGCGGAATTTTTGTCCTGAAGCCGGGCTCCGCCCCCTTTATCTGAACACCCTGATGCGTTCGTCCAGCGGTTTGAACGTCTTTTCGCCCGGTTCGCCTGCGGGTGTCCCGAACGGCATTTGCGCGACGAGTTTCCACTCCCCGGGCAGGCTCCAGCGCTTGCGCACCTCGTCATCGATGAGCGGGTTGTAATGTTGGAGCGATGCCCCCAACCCTGCGTCTTCCAGCATCGTCCAGACTGCCAGCTGGTGCATGGCCGATGTCTGCTCCGACCATACCGGGAAATTCCCCGCATAGGCCGGAAACTGCTGTTGCAGGCCGCGGACGACATCCGTGTCTTCGAAGAAAAGTACGGTGCCGTACCCGGCTGCGAAGCTGTGCTCGATCTTCTCCTCGGTGCGTGCGAATGCCCCTTCGGGGACGATTGCCCGCAGGGTGCGCTTTACGATTTTCCATAATTCGTCGTGATGCTCGTGAAGCAGCAATACGGCACGTGTCGATTGCGAATTGAAGGCCGAGGGTACGTGTTTTATGGCAAAACGCACGATTTCCTCGATCCGTGCGTCGTCGATGGGCGATTCCGGAGCTAAGGCGTAGTAGCTGCGGCGGTGGCGGAGTGCCTCTCTGAATGTTCTTTCCATAGTCTTTACCGGTTTAAGATCCGTCTATGCAAATATAGCACAACTTCGGATAAAATGTGCATATTCCATTGCGAAACGCTATCTTTGCACCATGGAAAATGCCATCGGACTCTTTTCCCGGCTTGGGTGCCGTCTGCGCGGTTTCGGCGACGACGCCCGCACGCGGGAGGTAATCGGGCGTGCGTGCCGGGAAAACGGCTGGTTTACGCCCGCAGACATTTGCCGCGCCGTTGCAGCCGTCGCAGACGGGATGCTCCGGCGCGATGCGCTGGCGGAGTGGCTGGCGCCCTACCCCGTTCCTGTCGCCGAACCCCGGCGCGTGCTGGTCGTCATGGCCGGGAATATCCCGCTGGTCGGATTTTTCGATATGCTGTGCGTGCTCGCCGCAGGGCACAGGTGCCTCGTAAAACCATCGGCCAAAGATACCGTCCTGATGGAATATGTCATCGGGTTGCTGCGCGGAATCGACCCGCAGGTTCCGGTGGAATTTTACGACGGCAGCACATCGCCCGATGCCGTGATCGCTACGGGCAGCGACAATGCCAACCGCTATTTCCGGGCGCAGTATGCGGGCATTCCCGCCCTGCTGCGCGGTAACCGCCAGTCGGTCGCCGTACTCGGCGGCCGGGAAACCCCCGCGCAGCTCACTGCATTGGCCGACGACATCTGGGCTTATTCCGGACTGGGCTGCCGCAGCGTGTCGCTGCTTTTCCTGCCCGAGGGCTATGACCTGCAGCTGCGGATGCCGGAGGTGAACGTGAAATACAGGAACTCTTACCGCCAGCAGAAAGCCCTCCTGACGATGGGCGGACAGCCGTTCCGCGACCTGGGAGCTGCCGTGGCCGTCGAAGAGCGGGCCTTTCCCGCGGCGTTGAGCCGGATCAATTATTCGTTTTACAAATCACCCGCCGAGGTCGGGGCCTGGCTCGCAGCACACGATGCCGGACTGCAATGCGTCGTTTCGGAGTGCATTGCCTGCCGCCGCCGCGTGGATTTCGGCCATGCACAGTCCCCTGGGCTGACGGATTACCCCGACGACAGGGATGTCATCGAATTCCTTACGACATCTTGTTTGTAAATTAGGTCATGCTGTGTGCTTTTTATTGATAAATAATATTATATTTGGCTGTGTTTATAATAAATAATATTATATTTGAGGCTGAATATAAAACAAATGGTTTATCATGAAAAAGTTCGCCTTATTAGTCGTTTCGTTATTTGCCGCCGGCTCTGCGCTGTATGCCCGCAAACCGGCCCCCGTAATCCCCGACTTCATACATGCCGCCTATTCGGTGGAGAGCCTCCTGAGCGAGGCGGAACTCACGAACCCGGGGTACGATGCCTTCCAGTTCATCTACCTGATGGCTACGCCTGAGTGGGCCGGGCTGGATTTCGACCGGCCGCAGGATGCCGTTGACGCCTATGCCACGCAGTTCGACTACCTGAAGCAGGGAGGCAAGATGGCGCTCGCGCCCTCCATGATCGAAAAGGCGCATGCCGCCGGGGCCAGGATACTGTTGTGCTTCGGCGGGCAGCAGGAGTTCCTTCCCCTGCTGGAGAATCCGGATCGGATCCCCAGGTTTGTCGGGTATATGGTGCGCCTGGTCGAAAAGAACGGTTACGACGGCATCGACATGGACTGGGAGATCACGCTGGACAAGGAGTTGCATGCCCGCATGATGGCCCTGCTGCGCGAACGGTTCGACGAACTCTCGGAACGCACCGGGCGTTATTACTACCTGACCACGGCCCTCAGCATCGACCACGAGTACGATCGGGCGCTGGCCGACAGGCTGGCCGGGGCGGTCGACTGGATAAATATCATGTCCTATGACATGTGCGACGGCGTATGGGGCAGCACCCCTTCGCACAACACCTCGATGGAGCGTATGCGGTCGAAGCTGGAACACTGGAAAGTCTTCGACAAGCGGAAGCTCTGCCTCGGGCTGGCCAACTACGGGTTCTATTACAAAGGGTTGAAGCCCGGGCAGAAAGCCGACGGGCCGCTGCGTGACTACGGTTCGTATATCACCTACAAGGAGTTCCTGCCCCGGCTCGCAAACGGCTGGACGGAGGAGTACGACCCGGCAGCCGAGGTGTCCTACTATTTCTCGCCGGACAGAACGGAGTTCGTGACCATCGACAACCCCTCTTCGATACGCAGCAAGATCGAATGGATCAAGGCCGGCGGCTACCTGGGGGCTTTCTGGTGGGAATTCCACCACGACTACGTAGCTCCCGGGGCGGAGAACCCGCAGGGCAGCCACTACCTGATCGACATTGTTACCCGGTACCTCGGTCGGAAGTGACGCAGCCTGTGGTTTTGCATTTTCCCTTTTTGTACTATCTTTGTAGTAGGAAATGCAAAAATTACAAGCTATGTCAATGGTTTTCCGATTCCGGATGCTGAGCGATGAGAACGACAACTTCGTGCGCGATTACGAAGTGCCGTACGACATGACGTTGCTCGATTTCCATAATTTCATCCTCCGTTCGCTCGAATACGAGGAGTGCATGGCGTCGTTCTTCACGGCGGACGAGCGCTGGGAAAAACTGCGCGAGTTCACCCTCATGGATATGGACGACGGCTCGGAAGGGGCTCCTGCGGCGATGGAGAGCGTGACCCTGGGGCAGATCATCCACAACAACCGCGACCGGCTGATCTACCTTTTCGACATGTTCGGCGACCGGGCCTACTTCCTCGAACTGACCGGAGCGTACGAGATGCCCAAAGACGGCTCCTATCCGCGCGAGATATATGCCCAGGCCGATGCCCCCGACCAGTACGACCCGTCGAAGACGGCCACCGCGGGCGAAGGCTCGATTTTCGACGAGGTGATGGGGGAATTCAACGATTTCGAGGGCGACGACAATTATGACGACGAGTACTAAGCGGCTCGTCGTCATTGTCGGCCCGACCGGTTCGGGCAAGACGGATCTGAGCATCCGCATCGCCCTGCACTACGGTGCACCCATCCTTTCCACCGACTCCCGCCAGATGTACCGCGGCTTGCCGATCGGTACGGCTCAGCCTACGGCAGACCAATTGCAAGCCGTCGAACACCATTTTATAGCATCGCACGACCTCGCGGATAACCTGAGTTGCGGCGAGTACGAAACGCAGGCCCTCGCCTGCCTCGAAAGACTGTTCGCCGGGCATGACTGCGTCGTTGCCGTCGGGGGCTCGGGGCTTTATGTCAAGGCGTTGTGCGAAGGCATGGACGACCTGCCGCAGGCCGATGAAAACCTGCGCCGCGAATTGGCGGCGCGACTCCGCACGGAGGGGCTCGAAGCCCTCGCCGGACAGTTGCGGACGCTCGATCCGGATTATTACGCGGTGGTCGACCGCAGCAACCCGGCGCGCGTCGTTCGGGCACTGGAGGTCTGCCTGCAAACCGGACTGCCCTACTCCCGCCTGCGGACTGGGCGGCGTCGCAAGCGCGATTTCGACATCGTGAAGGTCGGCATTGACATGCCGCGCGAGGAGTTGTACGGACGCATCGACCACCGTGTCGGGCAGATGCTTGCCGACGGCCTCGAAGCCGAGGCGCGTGCGGTGTATCCCTACCGCGGTCTGAATGCCTTGCAGACGGTCGGCTACCGGGAGTTCTTCGACTATTTCGACGGCCGCATCTCCTACGACCAGGCCGTGGAACTTATCAAGCGCAATTCGCGCCGATATGCCAAACGGCAGCTTACCTGGTTCCGCCGCGACGCGGAAATCCGCTGGTTCGGCCCCGACCAGACGGGGGCGATTATAAATTATATAGATTTTGGCGAATCGTAAAATTTTCGTACTTTTGCCGACGCCTTTCGCCGAAAGGCAGTGGCTCGGATGGTGGAATAGGTAGACACGCCGGACTTAAAATCCTGTGACCAGTAATGGTCGTGCGGGTTCGATTCCCGCTCCGAGTACAGGGCCGTCTTTGCGACGGCCTTTTTTCGTGCCCTGCGGGATCCGGTCAATGCCCGAACCTCGACGTGTCGACCGTCTTGTGCCGCTTCTCCTTGTATGTGCCGAAACGGTAGGAGAAATGCACCGTCACCGAACGGGTGTACGTGCCGGAATCCATGTCGAGGTACTGTCCCTTGTAACGGACTTTGGCGAACGGCAACGAACTTTCGAAAATGTCGTTGCAGCGCACCGAGAGGCTCGCCCGGCTCTTGTCGAACGTCCACTTGACACCCGCGTTGACGCTCCACGAAGGGGCGACGTCGTAAGTCCCCTGGATGGCCGCGCTCTGATAGTAGCCCGAGAGGTCGAGCGTCAGGTCGGGTTTGCGGCTCAGACGGATCGTGTTGTCCATGCGCACCACCCCCAGCCATTTGGAGCGGTCGAACGCCAGGTCGTGAAAGGCGTCGCAGCGCTGGGTCATCCGCATCCCGGTCAGCGTCAGCCGGGAATCGAGCCATTTGCCCGGGCGCAGCGGTACGATGACGTTGGCGCCCCACTGGCGGTTGGTGTTCCAGTTGAGCGTCTGGTAGACCAATGCCAGGCGATCAGGGGCCTGCCATGCGGTTTGGTCGAAGTAGTCGGGCATCTCGTTCCAGAACAGCATGAAGATATACTTCTGCTTATACATGTACATTGCCTGGCCGTTGTAGCTTTTCGACGGCCGCAGTCCGGGCGTGCCCCGGATCTCCGAATAGCCGTCGATGTAGGAGGTCGACTGCTGCATCTCCCAGTACGAGGGATAGGTCTTGTCCGACGAGAGCGAAATCTGTACGAGATGTTTCTCTGCGGGTGTCAGGAGCAGGGTCGCCTGCGGGTAGAGCGACCAGTTGTCGTAGTCCCCCGCGCGGTAGTATTCCCCGGCCAGCGACAGCGAGAAACTCCCCTTGGCGAACTGTTTGCTCACCCCGGCGTAGAGGTTGCCCGTGTATTCGTCGAGGTGCGAATCGGTATCGACGGTGGCGATGTCGCCCTCATGGAGCCTGTAACGCTGGTAGTCGTGGTCGCCCGCCCAGCTGAAGATGCCCCCGTAGGTCATGCCCCAGCCATTGCCCAGGTCGTGCGACTGGTCGGCGCTGACATTTACCCGGTCGACGGACTGCCCCGAAACCACGTCGAACGCTGTCCGGTTGCCGTCGGCGTACCTGTTCCGCATGGCGGCCAGCTGCCACGAGCTGTAATGCGTGTAGTCCGCCGAGAGGTCGAGCCCGGAGGCCGACGTGTAGCGCAGCGCAGCGTTGTGCATCGTGTTGTCACCCCCGGGCGAGCTGACCGAGTTGACCAGGTTGCCGTCGGCACGTACGAGGCCGCTCGTATGCGGGGTGTATGCGCCCGTATAGGCAATGCTCAGGCGTCCTTTGCCCTGCGGGGCGTATTCTGCGGCGGCCCTCAGCCGGTGCCATGTCCCTTTGCTGGTGATGTTCTGCCTCTGGGCGATCTCGTGCTCCCCGTCCGCGAGCGTATGCCGCGAGTAGAGGTCGATGATCCGTTTGGTCTTGGCCTGCCCGGCCGAATAGGTTACCTCGGCCGACCACTCGGGCGAGGAGAAGGCGAAGTTGCCCCCGGCATCCCAGTTGCTGTAAAACCGGTTGGTATAGTTGGCGTGTACCTCCCCCGAAAACGAGTAGTCGTGGCTGCGCCGCAGGACGAGGTTGATCGCCGCGCCGCGCACATGGTACTGCGGCGGCGTGCTGTACATCACTTCGGCCTTCTCGATCCGTTCGACGGGTGTCGAGCGCAGCAGCGATGCCAACTGCTCGGTGCTCATCGTCGAGGGCTTCCCGTTCAGGATCACTGTGACACCCCCGGCGCCGGCAAGCGTCAGCCCGCCGTCCTGTTCGCTGACGCCCGGCAGCTGGGTGAGGGCTTCGTAGGCATTGTTCACCGCCTTGCCTTTCGATACGGCTTCCAGGTCATAGGCCAGCCGCCCCTCTTCGACCCGCACGATGGGTTTTTCGCCCTCTACGACCACGGCGTCGAGCGCATTCGTATATTCATGCAGGACGACCTCGCCGGCTTCGTCGTGCTCCGACGTAAGCGTTTGCATCTCATAGGCGAGGTGCTGGAACAGCAGCCGGTAGGGGCGTACCTCCGATGCGATGGCGAAACGCCCGTCGGCATCCGATGCCGCGGCCGCGAGGTAGGTCGAGTCGGTGTCGAGCATCACTACCGCGACCCCGACCACGGGTTGCCGCTCTTGGTCGACCACCCTCCCCCGCACAATTTGCCCGCAGGTCTGTTTCACGGAAAAAAGCGCCAGGGCGCATACGAGTAAAAGAAATGTCCGTCTCATAACTTTGCTTGGTTTTTTCATTTGGTTTCCCTGCAAAGTTAAGCCCCGATGCGGCTTGCCGGTACGGAATAATTCTTGCTTGTTTGTGTGTAAAATGTTGATTTACAGAGGGTACGATCCCGCAGATTCTTGCCGGCGCGCCGGGCACCCTTGCTATGCGAAAAAACGGGTGAAAAACTCCCTGTCCGGAGCCCCCGATTCGGCGATCCGGCGTTTGAGTTTCGATTTGAGCGTGTAGACCCCGTTCAGCGTCATGTCGAGCATCACGCTGATCTCCTGCGCCGAGAACCCGGCGACGACCAGCGCTGCGAAATCGTAGTTGCGCGGCGTCCACCCCGGCAGTTGGCGGCGCAGGCGCGTGACCGCCCGGTCGTTGTAGAGGTCTGCCATGCGGACGATGTCTGCGAGCATCGCCGGGCTCAGTGCCAGCTCCTTCACCTTCCTCGCCAGCCGTTCCCCTTCGCCATAGGTGTAATAGGTTGCGGCGATGTCGCGCAGCAGGGCGAATCGCCCCTCGAGCGAAGCCTTGACGGCGGCCTCGCGCTCGTTCGAGGCATCGAGCCGCGAGGTGAGGCTGTCGTGCGATTCCCGGTAGGATTCCAGCAGCGTGAGGTATTCGCTCAGCTGCGCGTCCCGGTGCCGGAGTTTGCGCCGATAGCCCACCACCGCCCCCGTGACGGCCGCGGCCAGCAAGAGGCATGCCAGCGTGGCGATCCAGGCCCGGTAACGCAGCCCCGCCTCGCGGAGCGCCGTTTCGTTGGCCGTGCGGTATCTCTTTTCCAGCTCGGCCACCGATACCCCCTGCCGTGCCTTGTCGAGCGAATCGCGCTTGCCGATGTACTGCATGGCACAGGCATAGGCTTTGCCGTCCTCCCCGCGGCGGTGGTGTATGGCCGAGGCGATCGTGTAGAGCCCTATGTTGTTCTGGTTGAAGCGTTTGATGTGCGCCAGCGAGCGGTCTATGTAGTATTGTGCCGAATCGGGCTGCTCCGCCCGGTAAAAAATGATGGCCGAAGCGATGTCGTAAAGCGTGCGGTCATCGTCGTCGGCCGATGCGGGGCCGTGCGTCAGCGGGGCTGTCCATAGTTCGTGCATGTCGATGCGCGCCCGCTCCTCGAGCAACTGCCCGGTGCTCCAGTCTTCGGCGAAGGTGTGGTATATCAGGTTTTGCAGGGTGATCTGCTGGGCGAAGAAACGGAATGCCATCGTGTCGCGTGCCCCGACCAGCGGGGAGAGTGTTTCGATGGCCTCGGCATAGCGGCCGTTGGCATACTGTGCCGACGAGAGCATGTAGCGGCTGTATCCCTCCAGTTCCGCACTGCCGGTCTCCTGCGCCGCGGCGACGGCTTTCGAGAATGCATCTTCGGCCTCGGTGTCGTATCCCTGTTCGAGGTACAGCAGCCCCAGCGTGTGGTACAGTGCCATGAGCAGTTTTGTGGTTCCCGCCTTGTCGCGGTTGCGTTCGGCGTAGAGCATCGCCTGTGTGTAGCCTTTGATCGCCCGTCCCAGGTCGCCGGCATTGTGGTGTACCTTTGCGTCGAAATACCAGGCATAGGCACGCTCGGCCCCGGAGCCGTGGCGCTCGTAATAATCCAGTGCGGGGGCGGTCAGCGAATCGTTGTCAGCCTCGGCACCTGTGCGGGAGTAGGTTTGCGCGAGCAGCAGGCGCCGCCGGGCGTCGGCCGCCGGTGAAATGGCCGAGGGGTCTATCTGCCGGAGAGCCAGCAAGGCGCTGTCGGGATGCTCCTCTATCAGCACCGAAGCCTGGGTCATCAGGTTGTCCGCGGCCTTGTCGCCGCATCCGGCAGCAAGCAGGCCGAAGAGTATGGCGGTTAGGTATCTCATGCCTGCAAAATTAATATAACTTTTATTTCCTCGGGTATTTTGCCGGATAAAATTATCCGGCCCGATCGGTTGTCGTGCCCCTGCGCCGCACGCAGTGCTCCCCTGCAGACCCCGGCCTTGTCCCTTAGCGTTTAGCCCGGATTTTTGTGCGGCCGAAACGGCCGAAATACATCTTTGCCGCACTGCCGCAGGACGGAAAACGGGCTTGCAGCGACTGCAAGCCCGTTCCCTTTTATTTTGCACCTACGGTCAGCGGTAAATCTCGTTCAGCAGGCGTGCCAGCCGGTAGCCGCCCCGGACGAACTGCTGCTCGATGACGGGCGTGTATTTGTCCACGTAATCGTAGGATATTTTCGTCCCTTCGGGGCTGTCCTCGTAGATGCCGACGCAGATCGCATGGGTCTCCTTCAGCCAGTCCTGCGGCTCCCCGGCCTGTACCAGTGCCGCCTCGTCATCCGTCAGGCGGTCGATCTGTTCCTGCCACTCGGTGTAGCTCCACTTGTGCCCGGCTTCGAGGATCGCCGAGTCCCAGGCCGAGTGGAGGTTCGTTCTGCGTCCGAACATCAGCACCGGGCGCTGATTGCCACCGATATCCGACAGGCGCCCCGTGTGCATCGGGCAGTGCATGTCGCCGACCAGGTGGATCAGCATCTTGAGCTTCTCGGTCTCCGCCTCGGGTGCCAGCCCGCCGGCCTTGAGCTCGGCGACGAGCGTCGTGACGGCCGTCAGCACGTCGCCTTTGGGGTTCCGGGGCATCGTTTCGAGGGTTTGGCCCTCGTCGATGTTCAGGTAGTGCCACGTCTTGGTGTAATTGTATTCGGGGGTGTGGCTGGCAATGTCCATCCAGTTGCAATAGTACACGGGCGAATGGCCGTTGAGCACCTTGTCGATCTTCTGGGCGGCTTCGGGCGTGAGGTGGCACTCTGCGATGTAGGCCGTGACGTCGTGCCCCTTTTGTCCCCATCCGTATACGCTGCCGGCGAACAGCAGGCATGACAGCAGGATAATCAGGTTTTTCATTCTATCAGTGGGTTTTGTGGTTGTTTAATGGTTCATCGTGGCGAGGAACTCCTCGTTGGTGTTGGTCATTCCCATCTGCTTCTGGAGGAACTCCATGGCCTCGACGGGCGTCATGTCCGAAAGGTATTTGCGCAGCACCCACGTGCGGTTCATCACGTCGCGCGGCAGGAGCAGGTCTTCGCGGCGCGTACCCGATGCGATGACGTCGACCGCCGGGTAGACACGTTTGTTGGCGAGCTTGCGGTCGAGCTGGAGCTCCATGTTGCCCGTGCCCTTGAACTCTTCGAAAATCACCTCGTCCATCTTCGAACCGGTGTCGATCAGCGCCGTGGCGATGATCGTCAGCGACCCTTTCTCCTCCGTGTTGCGGGCTGCACCGAAGAAACGCTTGGGTTTGTGGAGCGCGTTGGCATCCACACCGCCCGAGAGCACCTTGCCCGATGCGGGCTGGACGGAGTTGTAGGCACGTGCCAGGCGGGTGATCGAGTCGAGGAAGATCACCACGTCGTGTCCGCATTCGACCATGCGCTTGGCCTTGTCGAGTACCATTTCCGCGACTTTCACATGGCGCGACGCCTGTTCGTCGAAGGTCGATGCCACGACCTCGGCCTTGGAGTTGCGGGCCATCTCGGTCACCTCCTCCGGGCGCTCGTCGATCAGCAGCACGATGATGTATACTTCGGGATGGTTGTCGGCGATGGCGTTGATGATCGACTGCATGAGCACCGTCTTACCCGTCTTGGGCTGTGCTACGATCAGCGCGCGCTGTCCCTTGCCGATGGGCGAAAAGAGGTCGACCACGCGCGTCGACATGTTGTTGTGTCCGTTGCCCGTAAGGCAGAATTTCTCGCTCGGGAAGAGCGGCGTCATGAATTCGAACTGTACGCGGTCGCGGATGAACTCCGGCGCCAGGCCGTTGATCTCGTTCACGCGTACCAGCGGAAAATATTTCTCCCCCTCCTTCGGCGGGCGTATGGCGCCGTTCACCGTGTCGCCGGGCTTCAGCCCGAAGAGTTTGATCTGCGACGGCGAAACGTAAATGTCGTCGGGCGAGTTCAGGTAGTTGTAGTCGGCCGAACGCAGGAACCCGTATCCGTCGGGCATGATCTCCAGCACGCCTTCGCCCTCGATCTCCCCGGCGAAATCGTCCTTGGTGATCACCTCGCCGTCGAAGGATTGCGCATCGGCTGCTGCCTGGGTAGCCTGGGTAGCCTGGGCAGCTTGGGCAGCCGGGGGTGTTGCGGCGGCGGGTTCTGCTGCCTCTTCCTGTGCTTGTGCTTGTGCTTGTGCTTGTGCCTTGGGCTTGCGGCCGCGGCGCTTGGGCTCGGCCTTCTCCTCGCGGGGTGCCTGTACGGTTTCTGCCGCTGCCGCTGGTGCAGGTGCCGGGGCGCTTTCCATCGGGAGCTCCGGCTCGGCAGGGGGGCCGGCGACCGTGACGGGCGGACGCTGTGCTGGTGCGGTGTTTTCGGTCTTCGTATTGGTGATGCGCGGCCGACGGCCTCGCGGGGCCTGGGGAACGGTTTCGGGAGCGGCTTCCGCCTTTACGGCGGCGGGTTCGGCTATGGCTGCCGTCTGCTGCATTTCCGTTGCGGGAACCTCCTTTTTCCGGCCTCGTCCTCTTTTCTCTTTATTTTCTGCGGGGGCGCCTTCGGAAGCGGAGAACCCGGCGATTTTCTCGATCAGTTCGCGCTTTTTCAATGTGGTGTCCCCGATGCCGATAGCTTTTGCTATTTCACGCAGTTCGACGAGGCTTTTCCCTTCGAGCGCTTTCAAATCCTGCATATATTTCTATTTCAAAGTGATTTTCAGAACCCCGGCGGGCGCCGGGACATTGGAATTTGCTTGCAAAGATAGTGCATTATTTCGAAATTCAAAATAAAAAATTGCAGATCACGCCCTTCCGCCGGGGCTTTCACCATAAATTGGGAGTGCCCGGACGTAAAATACTCATTTATGGCGATTGTACGACCCGGAAATTACCCCCACCTTTGTATCCGGAACAACAGATCTATTCAGCCATTGCGTTGTTTGTATTGTTAATGTTTGTGTGTGCAAAAACCTCCCGGGAAGCCCGGGAGGTTTTTCTTCGGTGTCGTTCCGGCGTCCTGCCGGGGCGCGTGCCGGCGGCGGGAGCTTCCGGGGTTATTCGTTGCGCCGCAGGTTCCACTTGTTGTTGTTGCAGATCACGGCCCTGACCAGGTCGTCGCCGTAGACCTGCATGTTCGAGTAGGTCTGCCCGTAGGTCATCGTGGCGTGCGATGCCGCCGCGAAGTCCATCAGCACGATGCCGACGTTCCCGCGGAAATCGTACCTGTCGATCTTGTCGGCCGTATACCTGTTGTATTTGTTCGCGCAGTAGTCGTAGTCGCCCACGGCGCCGAACAGGCTGATCCCCGACACGCTGCAATGGGCCGTGTCGTAGCAGCTCACATAATTCATGCACCACCGCGTCGGGTCGTCCGTATTATAGGTATAGGCGATGCACTCGTCGATGGCCGCATATTTGGCCTTGCCGTCCGATGCCCCGTTCTTGATGTTGTAGAGGTCGTTCACGCGGATCGGGGCCTGCCCCACGCCGTTGCCGCTGAGCGTCGTGTCGAAGACCACCTTGTCGTGCGTCCAGTTCAGGTAGGCGCCGAAATACCGGCCGTTGTTCGACGATTTGTAATCCTCGCGGATCACGAAGAGTATCTTGCCGCGGGCGTCGGCCAGCGTCATCAGGGGGTGGAAGTCGGCCACATACCCGCTGCAATGCGAGTTGATCAGGCAGACCACGCTTTTGTCCCACCCCGTCTTATTGGCGCTGGTGCTCGTGTTCTCGTATTTCATGTGCACGAGCACCGTCTCGCCCGGATGTTCGTCGAGGAATCGCACGAAACGGTCGAGCAGGTGCGAAAGCATGAAGGGCGAAAGCTCCTGGCGGCCGGAGCTGCCCGGGGCGTAGCTGCCCAGCGTCGGGTCGCCCAGCGGGGCTATGCCGTGATGGATCGGGAGGTCGCGCACCGAGGAGCTCGACGAGGAGGGGCGCAGGTCGAACATGCGAACCCCGGCCGCAAGCTGCTCTTCGATGGAGAGCTCCTGTGCCTTGATGATCTTGGTCGTGTTCATATAGCCGAATACGACGTTCTGCAACCATTTGAAGTGGTATCTTTCGCTGGGCATCCCGCCTTTGTACTCGTAGTGCGAACCGTAGATCGTGCAGGCGTCGTGCGACCCGGGGATGGAAACCTGCGACAGGTAGGTGTTGTCGGGCAGGTAGGCCATCCAGTCGGAATAATCTTCCGAGGTCTGTTGCGCCTGTGCCTGCATGTCGCCGATCGTGAACGAATAACGGTGCCCGGCCCTGAGCGTTGCCGGGGTTGTGTAGCTGTATGTTCTGCCCTGCGTGGTGACGGCGGAGAGCGT
>OJPF01000846.1_pt1 | contig 15812 bp, 10 predicted proteins | sample 1598441 | NCBI WGS metagenome assembly OJPF01 (sample SAMN03922474, study PRJEB24848) | human gut metagenome | isolation source: stool sample | host: Homo sapiens | place: Germany | collected 2010-11 | reverse complement strand
AACGCTCGCCACCTACGTATTACCGCGGCTGCTGGCACGTAGTTAGCCGTGGCTTATTCAAGAGGTACCGTCACTTCTTCGTCCCTCTTAAAAGAAGTTTACAACCCGAAGGCCTTCTTCCTTCACGCGGCGTTGCTGGGTCAGGCTTTCGCCCATTGCCCAATATTCCCCACTGCTGCCTCCCGTAGGAGTCTGGGCCGTATCTCAGTCCCAATGTGGCCGTTCAACCTCTCAGTCCGGCTACTGATCGCAGCCTTGGTGAGCCGTTACCTCACCAACTAGCTAATCAGACGTGAGCCCATCCATCAGCGGATTTCTCCTTTGGTATCCAGGAGATGCCTCCCGGATACATTATGCGGTATTAGCAGTCGTTTCCAACTGTTGTCCCCCTCTGAAGGGCAGGTTGCTCACGCATTACTCACCCGTCCGCCACTAAGTTAAATCAGATCCATCCGAAAACTTCACCAAAGTAACTCCGTTCGACTTGCATGTGTTAGGCACGCCGCCAGCGTTCATCCTGAGCCAGGATCAAACTCTCTATAAATCATATCATAACCGTCTCTAAAATTTAAAAACGGATACAATCAAAAATCTTAGATCGCTATCTAGCTCTCAAAAGAATTGTTTTACATCGTTTCCGATGTTAAGAACCCTTTTCTGGTGCTTATTTTGCATAAGCTACAAAACTTTATCAGTTTTGTGTTCTTACATTGTTTAATTTACAAGGTACACGCCGCTGTGCCTCTCGGCGACAGCTTGTTTATACTACCACACGCGGTTCGCTTTGTCAAGAACTTTTTTCAACTTTCTTTCGGAAGTTTGTTTCGTTCTTGGCGTTCCCCGCGAGCGCTTTGCTAATATACCACCCAAATCGACGCCTGTCAACAACTTTTTTCACATTTTCGTAAAAAATTTTTCGTCCGGTTTTCAGGCACTAAATATTGTGGTTTTTTCCGGTTATACTACGCAATATGCAAACCAACTTCTTTCATCGCGGCGCCGGAGACGGGCCGCACCCGCGGCCGCAGCCGCAATATGACGTGCCGGTCACAGCGGGCGAACTGAAAAAAATATTTTCCGACTGCGACGATTTTGAAACCCGTACCGTGCGCATCGGGCTGGAGAGCCGCCTGACCGTGACCGTCTGCTGGCTCGACGGCGTGGTCTCGGCGAACGATGTGTCCACGGACGTGCTGCGGCCGCTGACGGAGGGCGGCCGCCTGGCGGACATTGCCTCCACGCGCGAGGCGCTGCACCGAATCGAGCAGGGGGCGGTCTACAGCTGCTCGACGCGTACACGCGCGAAGATGGACGACGCGGTCTTTGATCTGACCAACGGCTCGGTCGCGCTCGTGTTCGATGCGCAGCGCAAGGCCGTCACGTTCGAGGTGCGCACGTCGAACGTGCGCGCAGTGTCGGAGCCGACGATCGAAAAATCCGTCAGCGGCGCAAAGGACGCCTTTGTCGAGACGCTGCGCATCAACACCTCGCTCGTGCGGCGAAAGCTCCACACCCCGGCGCTGAAGCTGCAGCAGACGGTCGTTGGCCGGCAGTCAGAGACGACAGTGGCCGTGCTGTATGTCGACGGCATCGCCGACCCTGCGCGCGTGCAGCGGATCCTTGACAGGCTCGACACCATCGACGAGCAGGCGCTGCTCGGCCGCGGCGACCTGGAGCCGTATCTGACGCATCGGCCGCGGGCGCTGCTGCCGCAGCTGGGCCAGACGGAGCGCCCGGACAAATTCGCCGGCGCGCTACTCGATGGCTGCGTGGGTCTGCTGGTGGACGGACTGCCGATGGGCTACCTGCTGCCGACGACGTTCCACCTGCTGATGCACGCGCCGGAGGACGAATCGCACCACTACCTTCTGGCCTCGGCGCTGATCGTGCTGCGGTACTTTGCGCTGGCGATCTCGCTGATGTTCCCGGCGCTGTACGTGGCTGTAGCGATGTATCACCAGGAGATGATTCCGGCGAAGCTGCTGCTGTCGGTCATTCAGGCCAAGCAGCAGGTGCCGTTTTCGGTACCGGCGATCATTTTGTTCATGCTCATCGCCTTCGAGCTGCTGCAGGAGGCCGGGCTGCGGCTGCCGAACTCGATCGGCCAGACGGTGTCGATCATCGGGGCGCTGCTCGTTGGCCAGTCAGCCGTGGACGCGAAGGTGGTCAGCCCGGTGGCGATCATCGTCGTGGCGCTCGCAGGCATCGCCGGCTACACGCTGCCGAATCAGGAGCTGAGCAACGCCGTGCGTCTGCTGCGGCTGGGGCTGGTGCTGGCGGCGGCGCTGGCGGGATTGTTCGGCATTCTGGCAATGCTGGGGCTCGTGATCTGGTACCTGTGCACGATCGACAGCGACGGCGTGGCGTATATGGCCCCGTTCGTAGACAGCGAACGGCCGACGATCTTCCGCACACTGCTGCGCCGGCCGCAGCCAGACGAGAAATTCCGCCCGCCGGAATACGGCTGCCCCAACCGCCGGCGGCAGAGATAGGGCACACCATATAATATAAGGAGGGATGCTTCATGCGGCGCAGACGGGCGCTGGCGCTGCTGCTGGCAGCGGGTATGCTGTGCAGCGAGTGCAGCACCGGTGCCATTTCGAGCAATTATCGCCCGGTCGAGGATCTGGAGCTGATCCAGACGATCGGTGTGGATCTCGTGCCGGAGGGTGTGTGCCTGAGCGCGGCGACCGGAAAGGCGGGCGAGGACGAAGCGCCGAAGCGCATGACGCAGGCCGGCGTGTCGATGCTCTCCGCGCTCGACCAGCTGCAGGACCGCACGCCGAGCGCGGAACTGTTCTATGCGCAGACGAGTTATCTGCTGCTCGGCGAGGAAGCGGCCGCCGCCGGCGGCCTCACGCCGCTGCTGGACTTCATCGCGCGCGACCCGGATATGCGCCTGAGCGCGCCGCTGTTCATCGTGCGCGGCGGCACGGCGCAGCAGGCGGTCATGGAGACGGGCGACGACAAGACCGACGTGACGGAAGCGCTCGCCGCGCTGGAAAAGGACATCACGCTCGACGGCACGAGCCACGCCTTCTCCTGCACGGACGTCGCCCGCGCCCTCGCCGACAGCGGCTGCGCCGCAGTGGGCGCCGTGGAATGTGTGCGCACGCCGGAGGAGGAAGGCGGCAAGCTGGCGCTTGCCCCGGCGGGGTACGCAATTTTCCGTAACGGGAGCTACGCCGGCAGCATCGAGCCGGAGACGGCGCGCGGAGCCAGTATGCTCCTCGGCGCGGCCGGGCACGGCAACCTTGCCGTCACCGACGGCGACGGCGGTACCGTCATGCTCACGCTCGACACGTGCAAGGCGGGCTTTCGCCCGGTGTGGGACAGCGACGGCGCGCTTGCGCGCGTGGACGTCACGCTGAAACTGCGCGCGGGCATCGCCGAACTGCGCGTGCCGCGCCGGATCACGGCACGGGCCTATCAGGAGGAGCTCAACGCGGCGCTTGCCGCCCTCGTGACCGGCTGGGCAGAGGATGTGATTGCCGTATCACAGACGCTGGGCGCGGACTTTCTCGGCGTGGGGCAGGCGCTCGCCATCGGCTGCGGGCGCAAATGGGCTGCCATCCGCGACGACTGGCCGGCCGTGTGGCAGAGCGTGCCGGTGCGCGTGACGGTCACGGCCGACGTGGGCCGGACATTTGACCTGCGCGACGGCATCGACACATCAGGAGGCGGAACATGACGGGACTTCAACTCACACGGCGGCAGTATTACGCGCTGTGCACGATGGTGCTGCTCTCGCCGCTGCTGCATCTCGTGCCGCGCAAAACGACCGCGGAGGCCGGCTGCGGCGGCTGGCTGTGTGCGCTGGCGGCGCTGGTGCCGCTGCTGCTGTTCGCGTGGATACTTGAGGGCATTCTGCACCGCGGGCGGCCGGGCGAGGGCATCGGCGAGATCACGCTGCGCGCACTCGGCCCGGTCGCGGGGCGCGTGCTGCTGGGCGTCTACGCGCTGTGGTTTCTGCTCTACAGCGCGTTTGCGCTGCGCATCGGGGCAGAGCGGTTCATCGAGACAGTGTTCCCGCTGAGTCGGCCGTGGCCGTTCGTGGTGACGATCTTGGCCATGGCGGTCTGTGGCGCGCTCGGGCGCACGAAGGCGCTTTTCCGCGCCTCGGAGATCTTTCTGCCGCTGCTGATGCTCGTGCTGGTGCTGGTGCTGGTATTCGCGGCACCGGGGCTGAACGTGAAAAATCTGCTGCCCGTGACGGTGCAGGAGCTCCCCGGCGTTGCGCGCAGCGGGCTGACGGTGTTCGGCATCGGGGCGGCGGTGCTGTTTTTCGGCGCGTTCACTGGCGGGCGCACCCCGCCCGCGCCCGGGCGGGGACGCGCGGCCGTGTGGTGGTGCGTGCGCATCTGCGTGCTCGTGACGCTGCTGAGCGCGTTCACGATCGACATTCTCGGCGCGGAGCTGACGGCCAAGCTCAACCACCCGTTTTTCACCATGCTGCGCAACGTGAGCCTGCTTCACGCGGTCGAGCGCTTCGGCGCGCTCGTGATCGGGCTGTGGGTGCTGCCGGACTTTGTGCTCGTGTCGATGCTGCTGACGCTGGCAGTCAACTGTCTGCGCGCGGCGGGAACGCACGACGGGCGGCTGTTCGCGCAGAAAAACCCGCCCGCGCTCGTGCTCCTGTGCGCAGCGGCAGCCGGGGCGGGCGCGCTGTTTCTGGCGCAGAACGCGTTTGAGACCGATGCGCTGCAGACAGATGTCGTGCCGGTCATAAACATCGTCCTGCTGGGTGTCGGCACGGTCGGTATGTATCTGATCGGCCGGGCGCGCGGGAAAATTTAAGTGTAAGACCGCCCTGCCAGATGTCTAGCAGGGCGGTCGCTACATGTCTGGTCTATATGGATTGCATGCTCACGGGGCGAGGCGGTCGCGCCAGCGGGCGGTGAGCCGCTCGAGCTCCTCGGAAAAGGCGTTCAGCCCCTTGTTCGGGCAGCCGGCGCAACGGCGCACAAGGGCCGTGAGCTCACCGAGCGCGCGCTGCAGCCGCGCGTAAGCCGGGCTCTCGCGGCGCTTGCCGGCAGCGGCGGCCTGGCGCGCCTCGTCATGATGGATGGGCCGCGGCGGGGCTACATACGTATAGGCCCCCGCGGCGAGGTCAAACTCGCTGCCGCTGTAGGGCGCGTCCGCGTCATAGCCGTACTCGCCGCACAGACAGGCGGCAAACGCCGTGCAGGCATCATCGTCGCCGTGGTTGACGAACACGTGCGCGGGCTTTTGCTCCATGGCGTTGATCCAGTCCAGCAGCCCCTGCTTATCCGCATGGCCGCTCACGCCGGGCAGGACGGTGATCTCCGCGTGCACGGCGATCTCGTCGCCGAAGATCTTCACGCTCTCGGCGCCGTCGTGCAGCTTGCGGCCGAGCGTGCCGACCGCCTGATAGCCCACGAACAGCACCGTGCACTCCGGCCGCCAGAGATTGTATTTCAAATGGTGCCGGATGCGGCCGGCATCGCACATACCGCTTGAGGAGAGGATGACCTTCGGCGTCTTGTCGTTGTTGAGCGCGACGGAGTCCTCCTTCGTGACGGCGGTGTACAGGTCGTCGAAATACAGCGGGTTGACGCCGCTGCGGATGAGCGCGCAGGCCTCGTCGTCGAGAAAGCTCGTGTCCGTCTGCAGGAAGACACGCGTGGCCTCGTTGGCGAGCGGGCTGTCGACATACACGGGGAAGTGCGGGTGCCCGTGCACCATGCCAGCATCCTTGATCTGGCGGATGAAATACAGCAGCTCCTGCGTGCGGCCGACGGCGAACGACGGGATGACCACGTTGCCGCCGCGGTCGAGCGTGCGCTGGATGCAGTCCGCGAGTGCGGTCAGATAGTCCACGCGCGGGCCGTGACTGCGGTCGCCGTAGGTCGACTCGATGAGCACGTAGTCCGCGCCCGAGACGGTCTGCGGGTCGCGGATGATGGGCTGGTCGGTGTTGCCGATGTCGCCGGAAAAGACGATCTTCTTTTCCGTGCCGCCCTCGGTGAGCCATGCCTCGATGCACGCGCTGCCAAGCAGATGGCCGACATCCGTGAAGCGGATGATGATGTTCTCGCCGACCTGAATGCGCTTGCCGTAGCCGCACGGGCGCAGCAGACGCAGCACGCCCTCCACGTCCTCAAGCGTATACAGCGGCTCGGGCGCCGGCTGGCCGGCGCGGGCGGCCTTGCGTCCCTTCCACTCGGCCTCGGACATCTGGATGTGCGCCGCGTCGCGCAGCAGGATGCCGCACAGGTCGCACGTCGCCTCCGTGGCGTAGACCGTGCCGCGAAAGCCCTGCTTATACAGCAGCGGCAGGTGGCCGGTGTGATCCATGTGCGCGTGCGTGACGAGCACAAACTCGATCTGCGCCGCCGGGACAGGGATGGCGATGTTCTCAAACAGGTCGCGTCCCTGCTCCATGCCGCAGTCGATCAGGCCGTAGTGCCCGCCGATCTCAAGCAGAGTGCAGCTGCCGGTCACCTCGTGGTCGGCGCGGATAAATGTCAGCTTCATGGGCTCGCTCCTTCCGGTTTTCTTTCCCTGATTTTAACACAAGCGCACGGGGAGCGCAACCGCGGCGCGAAAAGTTCACAAATAGCGCCATACCCCGGCGGGGTTCTTCGTCCCGCCGGGGTATGGCATTGCTTATTCACGTTCGAGCCGCAGCAGGGCCTCGCGGTACTGCACCGTGACCTTGTCGCTCCAGCCGCACCAGTAGTCGATCGCCTCCGATGCGTGCCCACTTGTCAGCCCGTCGAGCACCGTGCGATACGTCGTGCACAGTTCGCGCATATCCAGCGTATACGCCACGATGTAATACGTCACGTGTGCAAGCTCGCGCGACGAGCGCAGCAGGACGCGGAAGATCATGTTGTCCGACTCGGCAAACATGCACACCAGAAACTGATTGACCAGGTCCAGAAATTCCGGCTTGTCCTTCTCGCCGGCCGGTGCGTAGGCGATGGCCTCCATCCGCTCGAGCAGCCCGTACAGGTGCCGCATCTGCTCCGTTTTGGGGTTGCGGCTCATCCAGCGGAACCAGCCGAGCGCGACCATTTCGCGCAGCTCCAGAAATGCGTCCACCAGCTCCGGCTTCGGCTTGCCGCCGTGCGTCATGATGGCGGCCAGCGTCTCCAGATTCGCCTGCTCCCAGTAGGGCGCAACATAGGTCGCGTGCCGGGGCACGACCCGCAAAAAACCAAGCCGCTCCAGCTCCTGCAGACCGAGATGCACGTTCGTCTTGCGCAGACCGTACTGCTCGGCCAGTTCGCTCTCCGTCGGCAGCCGGTCGCCCGGCTTGCGCTGTCCGCTGAGGATCTCCTTGAGCATCCGGTCCAGAAACTGTTCTCGTTCCGACCGGTTTTCCGTTTCCTTTTCTTTCGTCATATTCTCTTTTCCCCCCGAGACCTCCTGTAGATGCTACGCATTGTATTGCATTTTTCGCCCGGTGTAAAGAGAAAATAACAAAATTTTTAAGATTTTCCCATCACTGTACAAAAAACGGGACACTCCGTATCGGAGCGCCCCGTTACCCTTGAAGTATCTAGCTTTTCAGGTGATTATGGGCAGGCTGCGAAACCGACGGCCAGCAGCGTCTGCGCGAGGATGTACGTGAGCATGACGACGAAGTTCTGCTTCGTGGGCTCGGCCTTCTTGACAAAGAGCATGTCACACAGCGCGCCGTCGGACGCGAGGAAGAACGTCGCGCCAAAAAACGCCACGAGCTTGCCCCACCAGAACGCCGTCAGCAGCGGCAGGATGAGGCTCACGCTCAGCACGCAGAGCATGAGCATATATGCCAGCGACAGCGGACGCAGCGCGCGCGGAATGTTTCTGCGGCTGTTGGCGTACACAAACGCGGCACCGGCGGCGTAGACCGCGCTGATCACGACGATCCAGACCCAGCCGACGCGAATGACATAGTGCGTGTAGATAAAAATCAGGTAGCACACGTGACCCAGGAAGAACGAGGACGTGCCGAGGACAAAGAACTTTTTCTTGAGCGGCCAGAGCAGAAACAGATCGCCCAGGCAGCCAAACAGCAGGCCGGCGACCACCCAAAGCGACGGCGTGCAGGAAAAGGCGAGGTAGGCCAGCGCAACGACCGGCATCAGCGCGACCTTGGTCGGCTTGCGCAGGTCGTCATCGCCGCGCCAGCAGCTGATGAGGTGCACGATGGCGAGCACCGCCAGGAACACCGGGAACACCCATTTTAATACGATCATCTTATCCCATCCTATCTCCAATCAGAATGTTTTCGGAATCAGTGCAAGTTTACATCTCGTTCATTGACACGGTATTCCGATGCAATTATAATAGATTTGGAACTTTATCGTCAATGACTATTGGCAATATTTTAATATTTAATATGCTTGAAGGTGTCCGTTCGTGCTTTATTACCTGCTGTGGATTCCCGCCGTGCTCAGCACAGCGTGGATTTATTTTTTGTCCCCGGCGCTGAGCTGCTGGTGGCTGCTGCCGGTTTTAATCGGCTGCTTCGTGGCAGCGAACCTCGTGTACGTGCTGCTGATGTTTGTCTGCACGTGGTTTGCCGGCCCGAATAAAATGTATGCGCACATCAGCCCGTTTTATCATGCGCTGACCATGGCGCTCGACGGGTGGATTCTCGCGCTGTGCCGCGTAAAGATCCACGTGGAAGGGCTCGAGAAGGTACCGACGGACACGGAATATCTGTTCGTGAGCAACCACCGTTCGAACTTTGATCCCATGGTACAGTGGTGGGTGCTGCGGCGCTGGCGGCTCGCGTTCGTGTCCAAGCCGTCGAATATGCGCAAGTTCGTCATCGGCCCGTTCGTGCGCCGGTGCTGCTTTTTGCCGATCGACCGCGAAAACGCGCGCAACGCCCTGACCACGATCAATGCCGCGGCCGACCTCATCCGCGCGCACGAGTGCTCGTTTGCCATCTATCCCGAGGGCACGCGCAGCAAAAGCGGCGAGCTGCTGCCCTGGCACGCCGGCTCGCTCAAGATCGCACAGAAGGCCAATGTGCCCATCGTCGTCGCAACGATCGAGGGCACGGAGCGCATCGCGCACAACGTCCCCTGGCGGCGCACGCACGTGTACCTGCGCATCCGCGAGATCATCCCCGCCGAGACCGTCAAGGCCACGAAAACGACCGACCTCACCGAGGGCATCCGGAGCAAAATGCTCACTGAGCTGGGCAAATGATCCTGAAATGTCAAGCATTTTCCTCGTCCGCGCACTTGCGGGCGAGGATTTTTTATACAGGTAAGATAATATGTCACATTTTTATCAGAAATGTTGAAATTTGTCGAAATACGTCCTATAATACAGGCTGTCCTCAAAGACCACAGACAGGAGGTTTTTTGCAATGACAACCCACAAAAACATAACACGGATCCTTGCGGTCCTGTTGGCCGTACTGCTGTTCGGCCAGCTCGCCGCGTTCCAGATCCCGGCCTTTGCCGCGGATGTCGTGCCGGACGTGCACGACGGTGCGGCCTACATCCCCGGCGACGCGGACGTCAATGAGCTGCTCAGCCAGACGCTGCTGAGCAACTACAGCGACGTCGGCACGCAGGAATGGGAGTACAAAGCGACCAGCACGCTGTCCGGCGGCGCAACCAAATGGGTGCCCGTGACCGGCACCACTGCCGGCATCATCCCCGCGCTCACGGCGGGCAAGGCGGGCTTCCCCGCGCTGGATGTGCTCGGCGTGAGCTATCCCGCGCTGGACAGCCAGTCCCCCGCGCAGGACTACGCCGTGCGCCTGAAGGGCACGACGGAGGTCTACACGTTCACGAAGCTGGCACAGCCCGCGGATGCGGACACTGATACCCCGGCCGATACGCCGGCGCAGACCCCGGACACCACCCCGGCTGACACGCCGGAGGAACCGGCCGACACACCGGAGACTTCTGGCGAGACCTATCAGGTCAATATCCCCTACAAGACTGGCAGCAGCATCGACTTCGATGCGCTGCGCGCCGCCATCGTCGCCACCGTGCTGCCCGACGCGGACGCCGCGTCCGTGACCGTGACGCGGCAATACAAAGCTACATCTATATCTAAAGCGCACTGGATCGATCTGGAGGGTGGCAAAGTTGCCAATGTTATATCGGTCCCGGCCGTCGGTGCAGGCACTTACACATTGAAGCTCACCGCCAACGGCACCGACACGATCGTCACCGTGACGCTGACCGACGCGCGCACGCAGGCGAAGATCGTGCTCAAGCAGGGCGTCTCCCTCACCTACACGAAGGACGCCGCCGCCATGCGCACGCAGATTCTCGACAAGCTCGTCGACTGGTCGCAGACCACCGTGAGCAAGGAAGCCGCAGCCAAGAGCATGGTCATCGAATATAAGACCAAAGGCTACCTGTCGAACACAAGCACGAACAAACTCTCCCCGGAACTCTGGTTCCCGATCGAGGGCGGTAGCGTCACCATCTACACCGCGCCGAGCATCGGCGCCGGTGAAAACCAGAAGATCCGCGCGAGCTTCCCGACCACGGCGGACTACCACGGCTGTGACGCAGCCGAGGGCACGCTCACGGTCGACAAAGCCAATGTGCGCGTCAAGGTGCAGGCGGCCGCCATCTCCGCCGGTGAGACCCTGACCACGCAGCAGTATGTGACCACGAACCCGGAGGACACCTTCGCCATCTTCAAGGTCTACAGCGGCGTGACGAGCGGCCTGTCCGGCATCGTCTACGTGCAGCTCCCGGAGAGTATGGTATCCGAGACCGCGCTGAAAGTGCTTGACCCGATCGTCAAGCCCATTCTTGGCAAAACACTCACCGAAGCGCTGCGGGACGGCACAACCGTCGGCGAACTGCGTGCATTCCTGAAAGACAATCAAAAACTGCTGGATGGCGCGGCCGATTTTCTGAAGCTCATCGGCGTGGATATCACTGCGTTCACGAAGCTGGTCGACACTCTCAACAGCCTGCCCAGCGTGTTTGACAGCACGCGCGTGGCCTTCGGTTCGCCGAACCGCGCGGGCATGTACCTCGTGACGGCCATCGCCTCGAACCCGAATTACAACCCAGGCGTCGGCACCGGCGTGCTCGTCGTGAAGATGCACATCTCCGGCGCAAGCCTGAGCTGGAACAACAGCGAGACGACCTATGCCGTCAGCGCGCTCAAGGCCGATACCCTCAATGCCACGCTCATGCGCGGTGACAGCGCCGCCGACAATCAGGACGGCGTGCACTACCGCTACATCGGCTTCACGGCCGCGCACAAGCTGTATGTCAGCAGCAAGGCGCCCACCGAGGCCGGCACCTACCGCCAGACCGCCTATATCTTCGGCGGCAACGACATGGCAAAGTCCATCTCCCGCACCGTGACGATCACGGCGGACTGAGCCGCAGCGAACTGCAAAAAAGCTCCCGGAGCAGTGCTCCGGGAGCTTTTTGTTCTGGATAGGGACTCAGTGGCTGTCGGCCATGCGGTAGCCGACGCCGACCTCGGTGAAAATGTACTGCGGCTCGACCGGGTTCGGCTCGATCTTGCGGCGGATGTTCGCCATGTGCACACGCAGAAGCTTGTTGTCCCCGCCGACGCCGGGGCCCCAGAGCTCCTTCATCATGGACTTGTAGGTGAGCACCTGCCCGGCGTGCCGGCCGAGCAGCGCCACGATCTTGTACTCGTTCGGCGTCAGGTGCGTGTCCTCGCCGGCGAGAAAGACGCGGTGCTTGTTGTAGTCGATGCACAGGTCGCCGACACGGTACTCGCCCGTCATGGCCAGACCGTCGCTCGTGCCGTCGGTGCGCGTGTGGCGCAGCGCCGTGCGGATGCGCGCGAGCAGCTCCACCGTGCCGAAAGGCTTGGTCAGGTAATCGTCTGCGCCCATGTCAAGCGCGGCCGCCTTGTCGATCTCCGCGCTGCGGGCCGAGATGATGATGATCGGCATCCGGCTCCAGGTGCGCACGGAGCGGATGATCTCGCTGCCGTCCATATCCGGCAGGCCGAGATCCAGCAGCAGCACATCCGGGCAGTGCGAGGCGATCATCTCCAGCGCGGTCTTACCGTCAGGCGCCAGCAGGATATCATATCCGTGCGAGCGCAGCGCCGCCTGCAGGTACTTGCTGATGCCGGGATCATCCTCGACGATGATGATTTTATCACGGATCATGTGTTCGATTCCTCCTCCGCCGGCAGCCAGAAGCGGAACTCCGCGCCGCCGTCGATCTTGTTTCTTGCATAAATCTCGCCGCCGTGCGCGCGCACGATCGCGCGGCAGACGCTCAGTCCGATGCCCATATGGCGGCTGCGGTCGGACGCCTCCACCGCGCCGAGCGGCAGATAGCCGTCAAAGAGCACACCGAGCAGCTGCGGCGGGATGCCGTCGCCGTTATCGGCCACGGTCAGCCAGATGCGGCGGGCATCTTTGCGGATCTCGATGAAGATCTCCGTCGCCGACGGGCTGTGCTTGGCGACGTTCTCCAGCAGGTTGAGCAGCACCTGCTCGATGAGCGTGGCGTCCATCGGCACGAGCAGGATCTCCTCCGGCTTTGAGACCGTGATGGGGATATCGGTCTTGCAATTTTTGCGAAAGCGCCGGATGGCGCTGCCGACGATCTCCTCGACGACCTCGTCCGATTTCTCGATCACGACGCCTTCATCGCAAAAGCGCGTAACGGACAGGATGTTCTCCGACAGGTGCAGCAGCCACTGCGCGTTCTGGTGAATCTCCTCGACCATGCCGTGCCCCTCGTCCGTGAGCGCCTCGTTTTCCTCCACGGTCGCGCTCAGGCCCATGATGGCCGTCAGCGGCGTGCGGATATCGTGCGACACGCTGCGCAGGAGATTGACGCGCATGCGGTCCCGTTCCGCCTCGTAGCGCAGCTGCTCCTGCCGCTTGATCTGCGTCGTGAGCGTGCTCACGAGAACGCTCACGACCAGCATGACCGCAAACGTCAGCGGGTAGCCATCGATCGACATGTTGAATTCGTGAAACGGGTAGGTAAACAGATAGTTCACGCTCACCACGCCGACGGCCGACGCCAGAATGCCGGGCCAGTACCCGGTGGTAAAGCGCGAGACGAGCACCACCGCCAGAATGAACACGGAGGTGGCAAACGGGTTGTTGTCGTCATAGCAGGCAGACAGCAGCTCGCACACGCCGACGGCGCAGCCCATGATGAAAATGAACATGATCGTATCGCGCAGCCACTGCGGCATGCGCTTCCATGCTTTCTGCATAAGCACCCCTCTTTCCGAACAGCCGTCTCGGCTCCACTGTCAGCATAGCACATTGTCTGTCCAAACGCGACGGTCTTTGCAGCCTCAGGCGCATTCTTTTCCGCCTTCTTAACGGCTGCGCAGCGTTTGGGCCGCTGTTTTCCGGAAACTTAGCGCATAGATTCCTTATAATAAAGTATCTTCACAGATCCCGTCCGGACCCCGGCCGGGGCATCAGGGGAAAGGAGGCAGTCACATGATCTTTGCAGCAGTTGGCGGCGGCATGATCATTACCTGCGGCGCGTTTGTGTGGTACATCCTCAAGCGCTGATGCGCGCTACCGCGTCGAGGGAGAAAAAACGGAAAACATAAGTGATGTATCCAGATCTATCACAACAAAGGCCAGCCGGAAGCGATTTCCGGCTGGCCTTTGTCCTATTTTTTCAGCGAACGATCGCCTTCGTGCACAGCCAGTCGCACCAGTCAAGGTCATACTTGGCGTAGACATGGGTGCTGTCGCCGCTGGCATCGGCACGCAGATTGCCGTTTTCGTCGTCGAAGAGCTCGTTGATGTCGATGTAGAAGATCGTCTTGCCGTCGGCGAGGGCGGCGAGCTTTTCGTTGAGCTTGTCAATGCGGGGGTTATTGAACGTTGCGTCCGTGCTCGAGCGCGAGGGGCCAACGTGCAGGTTCGCTTCGACGAAGATGATGGCGTCCGGCTGCGCGGCGCGCACGGTGTCGATGAGCGAGGAGAACTTGGCCGTGATGTCGTCGAGGTCGTTGCCGAGCTCGTTGATGCCGAGCATGATGTAGACCTTGCCGAACGTCTTCTGGCTCAGCAGCTGCGGCAGCGTGACGGTGCCGACATTTTTCACGGCGATGGCCTTCGTCTGCGCAACGTAGACATTCAGGCCGACGTCGGCAAAATACGTCGCGTTTTTCAGGTTGCCGTATTCGGCGATGCCGACGGTGCGCGAGTCGCCGATGAAGAGCGCGTCGTCAAAATACGAGGCATCCACGGTCGTGAACTGCAGCGGCGTCGGCTCCGGCGTGGGCGTCGGCTCGGAGGTCTCCTCCGGCGCCGCCGTGACGGCCGCGGCCGGCTGCTTGCCGACACTGCTGCGGTCGATCAGGCCGCGGATGAGAAACGGCGCCGCCGCGATGGCGGCCACCAGCAGCAGAATGAGAAAATATTGCGGTTTGATGCGTTTCATACGTCAGCGCTCCTTAGAATCGGAAATACATAAAGGGGTCGTTCATGCCCTTACTCAGGCAAAACAGGCACAGCCAGAACAGCACGGCCAAAATGACCGCCCCGGCCCAGGTGCCTTTGAGCCGGCGGTACACATACGCCGGCAGCGACGTCGAGCACAGCAGACCGAGCACGAGGAACACCCCGTAGGTCTTGCCGTACTTGAGAAAATCGAGCGGGTAAGCCGCCGCGTGCGAAAACAGCGGCAGCAGGCGGCCGAAATATGCGCCGAGCTGCCCCAGATCCGACACGGAAAACACCGCCCACGACAGCGGGATGAGCACGAGCATATACAGATGCCCGAGCACCGGCCAGCGGTCGAGGTATTTCTTGAGCCAGAGCTTTTCCACGACCAGGATCACAAACAGGCCGAGCCCCCAGAGCAGGAAGTTCAGATGCGCGCCGTGCCAGAGCCCGGTCGCGAGCCAGACGACCAGCAGGTTAAAAATCATGCGCCCGCGGCTGCAGCGGCTGCCGCCGAGCGGGAAATACAGATAATCGCGAAACCACGATCCCAGCGTAATGTGCCACCGGCGCCAGAACTCCGTCATGCTCAGCGCGAGATACGGACAGCGGAAGTTCTCCGGCAGGTGGAAGCCGAGCATCCGGCCGATGCCGATGGCCATGAGCGAGTAGCCCCAGAAGTCAAAATAGAGCTGGAATGAATACGCGAACGCGGCCATCCACGCCAGCGGCGTCGAGAGGCTCTCAAAGCCGATCGTGGTCACATCGCTCCAGAGGCCGCCGAGCTGGTTGGCGAGCAGGATCTTGAGCGCCATGCCGAACACAAACAGCTTCAATCCGTCAACCGCCTGCCGCAGCGACACATCGCGTGCGCCGAACTCCGGCTGCAGCTGCGCATAGCTCGCGATCGGGCCGGAGACGAGCTTCGGGAACATGGTCAGGTACGTACCGAACGTAAGCAGTGAGCGCTCCGGCGCGACGGTACCGCGGTAAACGTCGATGAGATAGCCGCTGGCGGAAAACGTATAAAAGCTGATGCCGACCGGCAGCGCCCAGCCCAGCAGCGGCACGGCCGCCTTGCCGCCGGACACCCAGCCGAGCACACCGTTGACGCCGGTGAGCAGGAAGTTGAGATATTTAAATAGGAACAGCCACAGGAAATTGTAGCACAGGCCCACGATGAGCCACAGCTTTGCGCGCGGCTTGTCGCGCGTGATGGCAAGCCCCAGCCCGTAGTTGACCAGCACAGATGCGGCCAGCAGCGCAAAGTACGCCCACTGACCGTCCAGCCCGATGACATAAAACACACAGCTCCCCACCAGCAGCACGGCATTGCGCGCGCCGGCCGGGCGCGACGGTGTCAGATAATACACCAGCAGAAACGCCGGGAAGAAGCAAAACAAAAACGACAGGCTGCTGAAAACCACGGACCCTATCCTCC
>OJPF01000845.1_pt1 | contig 15840 bp, 13 predicted proteins | sample 1598441 | NCBI WGS metagenome assembly OJPF01 (sample SAMN03922474, study PRJEB24848) | human gut metagenome | isolation source: stool sample | host: Homo sapiens | place: Germany | collected 2010-11 | reverse complement strand
GTCGAAGACCCTTCGCGGAGTCCAGAGGCAGAGCCTCTGGTGGGGTTTAAGGGGCAAATCCCCTTGCGTCTCCCCTTAATATGCCGCGCGGGGATTTCTGCCGTAGAGCACCGCGAGGGTCTCCTGACCCGCGGAGCCGTCCACGGAAAGCCCGTTGCGGGACTGGAAGGAGCGAACCGCCGCGACGGTCGCATCATCGTAATAGCCCGTGACGGCTGCCAGATAGCCAAGCTGCTGCAAGCTGTCCTGCATCTGCACCACTTCGTCGCCGCGGTCGCCCTTGCGGAGCGTTTTGTACTCCGTCGTTTTCGCCGCCGCCGCAACCGCTGTGCCGCTGTACAGCTTTGTCAGCGTCTTGTTGCCCGCGATGCCGTCCACCGGCGTCACCTTGTTGCGAATCTGGAATGCGCGGACAGCATCCTGCGTCGTTGCGCCGTACACGCCGTCGCGCGAGCCGTCGTAGTAACCCAGTTCGTACAGCGTCGCCTGCATGGTGCGCACTGCCGCGCCCGTGTCGCCGGGGCGCAGCGTTGCGTATTCGTCGCTGTCCACCGCGTCAGAGGAGTAGAGCAGCGTCAGCGTCTTGTCGCCCGCAATGCCATCCACCGGCGTGATGTTCATCTTCTTCTGGAACGCCTTGACCGCCGCCGTTGTGCCGGAGCCGTAATCGCCGTCAATCGTGCCGGTATAATAGCCCTTCTGCTTCAGCGTCGTCTGCAGCTGGCGAATCGCCGCGCCGCTGTCACCCGGCCGGAGCGTGGTGTACTTGGATGTATCCGTGCTGCTGGAGGTGGTGAACAGCGCACGCTGGGTCGCGGGGCCTGCCTTGCCGTCCACGCGCAAGCCCTGCGCTGACTGGAACGCGACGACTGCTGCCGTCGTTGCCGCGCCGTATTTGCCGTCCACACTGCCAGAATAGTAACCCTTGTTTTTCAGCGCCTGCTGGAGATTGCGAACCGCCGTGCCGGTGTCGCCCTCGGAGAGCGTCGTGTAGCCGTCCACAGAGGTGGAAGCCGTCGCCGTCGGCATGGAGCTGGCAGCAATCGCCGCATCGGAATAGAGGCGGTTCAGGGTGGATGTGCCCGCCTTGCCGTCCGCCTTCAGGCCGTTTGCCGTCTGGAAGGCGATCACTGCCGCCTTTGTTGCGTCGCCGAAAGAGCCGTCCGCTGTGCCGGTCAGGTAGCCCAAGGATTTCAGGCGCGTCTGCATCGCCTTGACGGCGCCGCTGTTCTTCATGCCGGACTCCAGCGTCGTGCCGATGGAGGACACGGGCGTGGAGGATTTTGCCGCGGAGGAAGAATACAGCGTTTGCAGCGTCGAAGGCCCGGCGACACCGTCGGTGTACAGGCTCTTGTACTTTTTCTGGAACGCCTTGACGGCGTATTCTGTCGCACCCTCATAGTTGCCGTCCGGCGAACCCGCCATCCAGCCCAGTTCAATCAGGCGCGCCTGCAGCGTGCGGACGCGTGTGCCGGACGAACCACTCTGGAGATAATACTCAGTGGAGAGGTTTGGGGTCGCGGTGGTTTTCGGCTTGGGGGTTGCGGTCTTGCGCGGAGTAGCGGTTGCGGCGGCTGCCTTGACAGCGTTGGAGCTGTTCAGCTTTGCCATCGTCGATTTGCCCGCGATGCCGTCCACCAGCAGATTGTTGCGGTCTTGGAACGCGCGCAGCGCCTTCTCCGTCGCGTCGCCGAAATCGCCGTCAACGCTGCCGGTGTAGTAGCCCAGCTGCTTCAAGCGGCGCTGGAGCGTCTTGACATCAGCGCCGGACGAGCCTTTTTTGAGAACGGCAGCCGCAGTTGGCGTGGGCGTTGCGGTCGGCCGCGCAGTGGTGGCGACGCTGCCGGGCGGCGTGGTCACCACGGTGACAATGCCGTTGGACGTAATCACGCCCGGCTGTGTCGTCGGCATGACGGTGTTCGTGCCGAAATTGAAAACGGATTCAACCGTCGGCGTGGGCGAAGGAGTGGGCGTGGCGGTGCGCGGGGGCGCTGTGACAGCAACCGTATTGTAAACAACACCCTGATTGGACAGGTCGCCCGATAGGTCGTCCGGCGGCACAAAGCAGCCCGTCAGCGTCATGGACAGCGCCAAAACACCGCACAGGGCAGCACCCTTGAGAATGCGGTTGCGAACAGTTGCAGCGGCATGATTCTTCATGATGATAATTCCCTTCCTTCACACTCAGGGCGAGCGGAGCAAGCGTTATCCTCCTGCCGGATTTGCCGGAAAGAGGCGTATGGGCAATCGCCCATCTATATTGTACACATTTATCGGGCAGTGTGCAAGGGCTAAATTGCACTTCCCCTGCCGGAAAGTGGCGAAAAGCCCGCGCCTTCCAATGATATAACGAAACAAGCGGCGCTTTTCCTCCCTTTCCGCTGGATTAGACGGAGAAAAACGCAGATTTGTTCCGCTGAATCACTTACTATTCGACATGTGTGCCTAATTTTCCTGCTGCAAAAACCGTTTCGATATGAAAAACCCCGCCGGAGGATTCCGACGGGATTGGCTTATTCATGCTTGCGAACCTTGCATTTCAGCACGGCATCCACTGCGTTGCCCATTTCCGGCAGCTGAATGTCCATCAAGCGGCCTTCGTCGCACTTCTTCGCGATTTCGGGCTGAATCGGCAATTGCGCCAGCATCGGCAGTCCATACTGCTTCGCGACATCCGCCGTGCGCCCTTCGCCGAAGGGATACAGGCGCTTGCCGCAGTCCGGGCAGGTCATGTACGCCATGTTTTCCACCAAGCCCAGCACGGGGATGTTCATCATCTGCGCCATTTTGACGGCTTTTTCCACAATCATGCCGACCAGCTCCTGCGGGCTTAAGACAATCACGATGCCATCCACCGGCAACGACTGGAACACCGTCAGCGGCACGTCGCCCGTTCCCGGCGGCATGTCCACATACAGGCAGTCCACATCCCCCCAGCACACATCCGTCCAGAACTGCTTCACTGTGCCCGCAATCAGGCTGCCGCGCCAGATAACGGGGTCGGTGTCGTGCTCCAGCAGGAGGTTGATGGACATAACCTTCACGCCGTTTTCAGCTTCCTGCGGCAGGATGCCCAGCTCATTGCCGACCGCCTTGTCGCGGATGCCCAGAATGCGCGGCATACTCGGCCCCGTGATGTCCGCATCCAGTACCCCGGCGATTTTCCCGCGCCGCGCCGTTTCGCACGCGAGCAGACCCGTCACCAGTGATTTTCCCACGCCGCCTTTGCCGCTGACAACGCCGATGACCTTCTTCACCCGGCTGCCCGCGTTTGCCGGGGCAAGCAAACTCTGCGGCTTCTGCCGCGATGCGCACGCGCTCCCGCACGAGGAGCAGTCATGCGTACATTCTTCTGCCATCATGTTCACCTCTGCATCAGATTCATGGGGTATTATAGCATCCGTTTGGGAATGCGTCAAGCTGTCATAATGCCCGAATCGGGAAGTACAGATACTCCTGCTGCGTTTTCGGGTCAGTGAATTCCTGCACCGCGCCGACGAGCTTCACGCCGTTTTCGCGGAAGTAATCGACCATGCGGCTGAACGTGTCCGCGCGGCGATTCTCTATGGCAAGGTACTCATACCCCGGCACGACCCACTTCGTCCATCCGTCCGGCACTTCCGCGTCGATGGGACACTCCACGCCCGCAAGGTACAACCCGTGCGAGAAGCCGTCTGTCCATGGCAGGAACGAACGAGTTTCGTCGCTCATCGCGCCCCAAATGCCGAGCAGCGCGCCGTTTTCGTCGCGGCTGGCGACGGGGGAGACTTCGTCGAAGTGGGCGTTCGCGTCCGACCAGAGCATGGGGATGAAGCCTTCGCCGTCGTCTGTCGAGCCTTCGATGCCGATGACGGCAAAGGAGGGCTTGACGATTTTTTGAATGTTGAGGGATGATTCCATGGTGATACCTCCGATGCTATCCTATTCCCGATTCCGCCACAAGTCATTCTTGCGAATCTTCACCCGCGGAATGCTCGTCGTCAAGTCCACTTCATATATGTCTTCCTCCGTCGGATGCAGAATCACATGCACCTTCTGCCCCAGCGCCGGTTCAATGGTGGACGTATGAAACAAAATCAGAGCATTTCCTGTGCTCGGATGCGTACATTGCAGCTCGATAAAGAAGCGATTGCGTTTGACGGGTGCAGTGTAGCTGACGGTCGCTGCCGTGTGCAGCCCGATTCGCCGCAGTTCCCAGCGCGGCTTCAGGCGCTGGAAGAAATCGACGATGGCGGCAGGGGAGAAGGATTGCAGCGTCGTGCGGCGCAGGAGCAGAGCGCCCGTGAGCATCCACAGCGGCAGCGGCGCCGACGCAAGCAGCGCAATGGGATACCCCAGCAGCGCGCCCGCAATGCCGAGGACGCACAACACTTCCAGCGCGACGAACGTCCAACGGGAGAAGAAGCAGTGCCGGTGCAGCGCGTTCGCCGCCGCCCAGCCCAGCACGATGCCCCACGCCAGCGGCGCGAGCAGCAGCACGAACCCGGCGAACGATGCGCCCGTTGACCCGCGCGACATCAGATGAACACCGCTGAATGCCAGCCCCCCAAGCAGCAGATAGAACCCCGCCCAGCTGTATGGGCGGAGCAGAAACGCCTGCCAGAGCGGCGTTGCGCCCTCCACGGCATAGCGGACGGATGCGCGCAGGTAACGGCAGGCATACAGCGTCAAATGTACTATCAGTTTTGGCACCCACAGCAGCGCATCCAGCAGCATGTTCAGCAAGTCGCCGACCCCATGCGGACGGCGGAAGGGGAAATCCGGGCGCGCAGAACGGAGCAATTGCATCGTCCTGCGCAGCGATTCGCCCAGCGGCGGCAGACGGAATTTCCGTTTCGGGGGCGCGGACGGCGTGTCCGGAGGCACATCGAACGGGATGTCTGGCGGCATGGCATCGAACGAATCCGCCGCAGGGTACGGGATGAACTCCTCGGGCGAATAATACTCGCGCGTTCGGCGGCGGCGCGGGGGTTCGTCCGCATTCATGCGGCGGCGGCAGGGCGCGGCTTCGTTTTCCTCCGGCGTATACACCCGGTCAGCCCGGCGTCGGCGCGGCGTCTGCTCACTCATGGGGCTGCCTCCCTTTCGTATGCGTCGCACAGGGACTTTGCGTCGCCCTGCGCGCGGATTCTGCCGTGCTCCAGCCAAATCACGCGGTCGCAGAGTTCGCGAATCTGGCTTAAATTATGGCTGACGAACAGCACTGTCGCGCCGCCGGACATGAGCTCAAGCATCCGCGCGCGGCTCTTGCGCTGGAAACGCTCGTCGCCGACGGCAAGAATTTCATCCACAATCAGAATATCAGGCTGAACGACGGTGGCGATGGAGAAAGCCAGACGCGCGAGCATTCCGGACGAGTACGTTTTCAGCGGACGGTCGATGAAACGATCGAGTTCGCTGTACGCAATGATTTCCGGCGCTTTGTCGTGCAGAAAATCCTTCGGGTAGCCAAGAATTGCGCCGTTAAGGAAGATGTTCTCCCGCCCGGTGAGTTCCGCGTCGAAGCCGCTGCCGAGTTCGAGCATGGGCACAAGCGTGCCTTGCAGTGTGACGCTGCCGCTGGTGGGCGGGTAAATGCCGCTGATGATTTTGAGCAGGGTGGATTTTCCCGCGCCGTTATGGCCAATCAGCCCGGTGACACTGCCCTTTTCGGCGGTGAAGGATACATCATCGAGGGCACGGAAGATGGTGGTATGCGTCTGGCGGTGGAGGGCGTCGACGACAAACTCCTTGAGGTTGGTGGTGCGGTTCTGGTCGATGCGGAAATCCATCGTAATGTGGCGGGCTTCTACCAAGGGGATTCACCTCCTTGCGCCCGCAGGCGCGAAATCCTGCGAATATAATTCTCCATCAGCCAAGAAAAATCCTCTTGCCAAATGCAAAACTGACAGAAATTCCTTTCTGCTTCCGCCCCTTGACGGGAGGGCGCGGGTGGGCTATACTTATCCCGTATGGAAAAGGGGAGGAATCTGGATGGAAATCATTGCACGAATCGAAAACGGCTTTCGGGAGAAATTCGGCGTGCCGCGGCAGTCGGGGCTTGTGCCGGAGGTGATTTCCCGCGTCGTGATGACTGAAAAGTACAGCGTCCGCGAGGCGTTCCGCGGCATTGAGGATTACTCCCACCTGTGGCTGCTCTGGGAGTTCGACCGCGCGCAGCAGGACGATTGGCGGCCGACTGTGCGTCCGCCGCGGCTGGGCGGCAATACCCGATTGGGCGTGTTCGCGACGCGCTCGCCGTTCCGCCCGAACCGCATCGGTCTGACGGTTGTCCGCTTGATTCGCATGGAGGAGGAGAACGGGCGCATCACGCTCGTCGTCTCCGGCGCGGATTTGATGGACGGCACGCCAATTGTGGACATTAAGCCGTACCTGCCGTATGTGGACAGCGTGCCGGATGCCGTCGGCGGGTTCACCGAGCAGACCGAACGCCATCGCCTGACGGTGGATTTTCCGGAGAAGCTCAAAAAGTACGTTCCCAAGCAGAACCTGCCCGCCGTGATGGGCTTGCTCGCGCAAGACCCGCGCCCGGCGTATCAGCATGACGGAAAGCGCGTGTACGGCGTGCCGTATGGCGAAGTGGATATTCGCTTTGTCGTCGAAGGAGACACGCTGACGGTGGTGGAAGTCGTGCCGTACACGGAAAAGGAACAGAAAAAATGAATACGAATCGCTGGATGCAGGAGGTCGATGCGCGGTTTCCGGTGCGCAAAAGCAAGGTACAAAAGGCGCAGTTCCGCCAGTATGTGCTGCAAAAGGCGCAGGAAATGGGCTATGCGGCGAGGATGGAGGAAAACAAGGCAATCTGCACGAACCGCAATATCGTCGTGGGCGATGTGGACAAGGCGAAAGTGCTTGTTACGGCGCATTACGATACGCCCGCAACCGTCGGGCTGCCGAATGTCATGCTGCCCATGAATCGCCCGATGTTTTACCTCGTTCAGGCGCTGATTGCGCTGGTGATGGTTGTGTTCATCTTCATACCGACGGGGATTGTGAAAAAGCTCACGGGCAGCATCTTCTGCACGGAAGCGACGCTGATTGGGTTGTACTGCCTGATGATGTATCTGCTGCTGGCGGGCGTGCCGAATCCGCACAACGTCAATGACAACACGTCGGGCGTGTGCGGGGTGCTGGCGCTGATGGAATCGTTCGCGGCGGAAAAGCCGGAGGAGATTGCGTTCGTGCTGTTCGACAACGAGGAGAAGGGGCTGCTCGGCGCATCGGGGCTGGCGAAAGCGCATAAGCAGGCGGCAAAAGAGACGCTTGTGCTGAACATGGACTGCATCGGCGCGGGGGAAGCCATGCTGATGCTTGTGCCGAAAGCGGCACGGGAGAAGTATCCGGCACTGGGCGAGACGGCGCGGAAAAGCAGCGGCATTCCGGCCGTCCTTGGCGACATGGAGAAGTGCAATTTCTCCTCCGACCAGAAGCACTTCAAGCTCGGCGTGGGTATCTGCGCCTGTCGCAAGAAAAAGCATGTAGGCTGGTACTGCAGCAAAATTCATACCAAACATGACACGACGTACGACGAAATCACCCTGCAGGGCGTGGCGGACACGGTGGAAGCCGTCCTCCGGCAGGTCGTCGGGAAGGAGCAAGCATGACCATACGCGAAGAAATCGACGCGCAGTTTCCCATCCGCAAAACGACGGCGCAGAAGCGGGCGTTCGAGAAGTGGGTGATGGCGAAGATGCGCGAAATGGGGTATCGCCCCTATGTGGACGGCATGAACCGAAAGGACAAGCTGCGCCACCGCAATATCGTCGCCGGCGACCCTCAAAATGCCGAACTGCTCATCAGCGCCCACTACGATACGGCGGCGACCATCGGCGTGCCCGATTTGCGCATTCCCCGGAATTTCCCAGTATATATTCTATCACAGGGCGCGGTGCTGCTGGGAATGCTGCTGATTTCCCTGCTGATTGGCACGGTGGTCGGGCTGGCGACGAAAAGCGGCGATTGGCTGATTCTGACGTTCTTTTTCGCCTATCTGGCGCTGATGCTGCTGATGATGTTCGGCGCGGCGAACAAGCATAACGTCAATGACAACACATCCGGCATTGCCGCCCTACTGGAGACGATGCAGCGCCTGTCTCCTGAAGCGCGCGAAAAGACGGCGTTCATCCTCTTTGATCATCAGGAGACGGGCAGCCGCGGCGCAAAGAGCTACGGCGCACAGCACGTCGAAGTGCAGACGATGAAGCTGCTTGTTGACCTCAACTGCGTTGGGGATGGCGACACCTTTGTCATCAGCGCCCCGAAAATGGCGCAGGAGAAGCCGGAATACGCCGCCGTCCGCGAATCCCTCGAAGAAAACGCAATGGCATCCGGCGTGTCGACACAATTCTTCGGGCGCGCGGGTGTGCAAGGCGCGGGCGATTATCGGCGCTTCGTGTGCGGGGTGGGCGTATCGGCATACCACCACAGCGCGGGGGTGGGACTCATCACCGGGCGCATCCACACTTCCCGCGATACTGTCTGCCGGCAGGAAAATTTGGACTATCTCGCCAAAAGTCTCGCCGACGCGGCTCAAAAAATGAATGATTTGTAACAAATTGCCGAACAAGCGGCATTTTGCAGCGCTTTTGCTTTGCAATTTGTACCGGAATATGCTACAATAGTGAATAGAAAGGCTCCCTGTTGGCGAGACTGGAAGAGGAGGAAGCAGCATGCTGCCGAAAGTTTCCAAGGGATTCCGCACCATTTTTGTCGCGGTGATGTGTGTGGTGTGCGTGGCGCTGTGTGTGCTGGCGGTTCGGCTGGCGCAGCAGGGCGAGCAGCTTCGGCTGACGCAATTGCAGCTGGATGCAAGTCTGGCGCGCTTGAAGCTCCAGCAGACGCAGCGCGCGCAAATCGACGTTGACCTGCCGGAAACGCTGGCGCAATTGCAGGCGGTGCAGCCCGAAGCGGATGCAGCGTCCGCGCGCGAGCAGGAACTCCGCGCCCAGCGCAAGGCGCTCCGCAGCGAAAATGCGGAATTAGCAGCGCAGGCGGAAACGCTCACGCAGCAGCTCGCTCTCCTTCGGACCCCGGACAGTGAGCTGATCGGAGAGGTGGAGACGCTGCAAAAGACGCTTTCATCCCTTCAGGCGCAGGTGGACGCCGCACGGCAGCTCCTTGGGCAGGCAGAGGAGTGAGCCTATTCCCCAATTCACTTGCGCTATCTGCTTGCGCATTCGCATTTGGGAATAGTATACCAGCCGCATTTATTCACAGCCTGAGATTCGACTGACAAAGCAAGGAGGAAGTTCCCATGTCCGAAAACAAGTCCCAGACACCGGCACAGAACACGCCGGAAAACAGCGAGAAGAAGAAAGTCTCCCTGTTTGCACTCATCGTCGTGCTGGTCGTGGCGGTCATCGTGATGGTCGCGCTGTTCGTGCGGTCGAATAACCTGTCCAGTCAGCTGGATGAGGTCAACGGTCAGCTGGCAGCCAGCAACACCGAACTCCAGCAGACCATCGCTGACAAGGAGACGGCGCAGGCGGAACTGACCACCGCGCAGAACGACCTCCGCGAAGCGCAGCTGGTGCTGGAAGAATCCACCGCAAAGGTGGCGGAACTGGAAGCCCAGCTGGTTGTGCTGAACGACGAAAACGAAGCGAACAAGGCGCAGGTGGAAACGCTGACCGCTGAACTGGACACCGCAAAGGCGAATCAGGCGGCGGCGCAGGGCTACCTCGACAACGTGTCCGCGCAGCTGGATGAGCTGATGCAGAACCTTGGCTTGGCGCAGAGCGCGCTGAACGGCGAAGCGACGGAAGAACCCACCGCCGAGCCCGCCGCGACGGAAGAACCCGCTGTCGAGCCCGCTGCGACGGAAGAACCCGCTGTTGAACCCGAAGCGACGGAAGAACCCGCCGCTGAGCCGGATGTGACGGAAGAACCCGCTGTTGAACCCGCTGCGACGGAAGAACCCGCTGTCGAGCCCGCTGTGACGGAAGAACCCGCTGTTGAACCCGCTGCGACGGAAGAACCCACCGCCGAACCCGAAGCGACGGAAGAACCCACCGCCGAGCCCGAAGCGACGGAAGAACCCACCGCCGAACCCGAGGCGACGGAAGAACCCGCCGCCGAACCCGACGCGACGGAAAAACCCGCCGCCGAACCCGACGCGACGGAAGAACCCGCCGCTGAACCCGAAGCAACGGAAGAACCCGCTGCTGAAGGAAGAGTTCTTACCACCACCATCACGTCTATGCTGCCGGACGAATACACGCTTGATGTTGAACTGCATCTGGATGCGAACAATGTGGTGACGGAGTTGAAGCTGACGCTGGAAAATGAAGTCGAAGGTCTGATGCAGGAAATGCTGGACGCCTTCGCGGAGCAGTTCGTCGGCAAGCAGCTGCCGGTTGTCCTGCACGCGGATGCGGATGAGACGACTGCGGAAGAGCAGATTGTCGAAGGCATGGAGAATCAGCTGGAGAACAGCCGCAGCATCGTTGAGATGCTGAACAAGCTGGCAGAGCAGTAATCCCCTGACACATCGCGCCGCCCCGCTGATTGAATATGGTCAAGCGGAGCGGCGCTTTTTTGCACTTGTGTTCCTTTTCAATCAATGGTATAATAGAAGTGGACGTGTATGTCCGAGCAGATATATCAACGATCGACGACCAATGGAGGCTGCACATGAAAAAATGGTTTTGCGCGCTGGGCATGATGCTGGCGCTGCTGATGTCCGTCGCGCTGGCGGACGGCGTGAAAGTCACCTTTGCCGAGAAAAACGGGCAAATCAACGGCGGCTATGATTATACGCTGAAGCTGAACGTGTCGCCCGCAAGCGACAAAGACCTGACGGTTTCCCTGACCTGCGACGGCTTGGACGGCGCGTATTCCGTGGTCATCCCGGCAGGGCAGAAGAGTACCATGCTGACCGTTCCGACGCAGGTGGTGGAGGAACGCGGCAAGGTCGTCTTTGAGCTGCAGAGCGGCGACGGCTACACCGGCACGGGCAAGCATACGCTGACCATCCAGCGCCTGCCGAACGTGCAGTTCTATCTGGGCATCAACTTCGGCACGGTGGACAAGAAGATGAGCGTCCGCATGACGGTGACGAATTCATCCACCATCGTTAAGGGCAACAACACCTTCCAACTGCGCGATGACAAGGGTACAGTGCTGGCGGAAGCGAAGTGGTCGAATCCGAGCGGCGACATGAGCTTCTCCATCACCCCAACCGCTGATATGGAGGGCTACACCTGCCTGAGCGTGTGGCTGGGCGACCGCTGTGTGGCGGATGGCGGTTACCTGACCGTCGTTGCGAAGGGACAGCGCGCCGTCAAGAACGTGGAGACGGAGCGGAAACTTGTCGGCATCGGCATGGACTGCGGTTTCGGCGGCAAGAACACCGATCAGGTGCTGGAAGTGCTGGCGAAGCACAACACGAATATCACTTTCTTCATGACGGGCTATTTCGTCCGCACGTTCCCGGAGGAATCCAAGCGCGTGCTGGCGGCGGGCAATGAAATCGGCGACCACACGAACACGCATCCGCAGCTGACGAAGGAACGGCCCTACAGCATGATGCGCCAAATCGTTTTTCCGGCGGAGACCATGGCGGAAACGCTGGGCGTCTCGCCGCGCCTGATGCGCCCGCCGTACGGGGACGTGAACAGCAACGTCATCAGCGTTTCGCGCGCGGAAGGCATGGAGTGCGTGCTGTGGAACATGAGCACAAAGGACTCCATCGGCAAATACACGGTGGAGGAGTGCATCAAGAACGGTACGACGCGCGCCAAGCTCGCGCCCGGCAATATTTTGCTCTGCCATCTCGACGCGAATCACAGCTGGGAAATTCTTGATGCTGTCCTGACCTACTACGAGGAGCAGGGCTACACCGTTCTGCCGATTTCCGCGCTGATTTACGCCACGGGCGGCTCGCTGCCCCCGATGCCCTCCACCCGCGAGGCACTGCTCTACACCGATGACTACTGGCCGAACTGGCTGGCAGAACGCGGCATTGAGATTGAGACGAAGGAATAAGCAAGCAGGCTGTCCGAGAAAAACGGGCAGCCTGTTTTTGCAAAAGGTGGAATGCCGATGCACATCACTGACTGGAAAGAGAGTTTTATCTCGAAGATGATTACGCGCGGGCGCGATTACTGGCGTGCCGGGGCAGTGAAAAAGCTGCACTGCACGCAGGAGAAAATCACTGCTGATGTAGAAGGCACGCGGCTGTATCGGATTGAGATTACGCTGGCAGGCGATGCCGTGGCAACTCTGTCCTGCACCTGCCCCTTTGCGAAAGAGGGCGCAAACTGCAAGCATATGGCGGCGGTTCTCTTTGCGGCGACCCATCTGCCGGAAGCGGAATTGCCCGCGCCGGAGTGGGAGAAGAAGCTGAACAGCCTGTCCGCTGAAACGCTTCGGGATTTTCTTCGCCCGCTACTGAAAAAGGACGAAGCACTCCGAAATCGGCTGATGCTGTGCAAGGGAAATGCACCTGTCCGTGCGGATGAACGCCGCCTCAATTGGCAGCGCACCCTGACGCAGACGCTTCACGCCGCCGAACGCTATTCCGAAAACGAGTATGACGAATACGCGGAATATGACGAAGAAGAATATGACGAAGAAGAGGAATCACCCGTTCAGGAACTGCTGGAGCTGCTGGACGCGGAATTGGCTGATTTGCTGACACCGGAACATGCGATGCTGGCGTTTGAACTCGTTTGCGACACGGCAATGATGTTTGAATCCGCCGATGAAATTCTTGAACAGGAGGATATCGAAGCCGCTTGCCGCGATGCATGGATGCAGATTCTTGCCATCGCAGCACCTGCCCAGCAGGCAGCAATGTACGAGTGGTTCGCCGCTGCCTTCCGGACGTGGCAGCCGCTGCCGTATTTCACCGCGCCGCTGGCGTTCTTGTTTTCGTATCCGTGGGACGAAGCAATTCATCAGCGGAATCTTGCGCTGCTGGACGAGAAAATTGCCGAATGGAAGCCGAATGCGCAGGAACGCGGTGGAGGCGCGATGGTGAATCTGCTGAATCAGCGTGAAAAAACGATGCAGCAGCTGCACGCTTCGCAGGAGGACATCATCAGCTTCTGGCATTCGCATTGGGATGTGCCGTATGCGCATGACCGGACACTGAAAACGCTGATGGCGGCGGAAAAGTGGACGGAAGCCATCGAGCAGGTCAAGGCGGATTTGCAGACGTTCGCCGGGGAATATATGCCATGCAAGCAGCGCCGCGAACAGCTGATTTTGCTCTATCAGCGCGCGAATCAGCCTGACCTTGCGCAGCAGGCGATTCGGCAGTACATTGAGCAGTACAATCAGTACACCATGGAGCAGATTGATGCGCTTCGAGCGACGCTTCCCGCCGATGCGTGGCGCAACGAGGCGGAACGTTTGCTGAAACTGCCGACGACAAGCACTATCCACCTGCCCCTGCTGGCATCCATTGAGCAGTGGGAGCAGCTGCTCCAGCGGATTCAGCAACACAGCAATTTTGAGGGACTGTGTACCTATTTTGACCCGCTGATGGCATGGGATTCCGCCCGCACGCTGGCACTCTACCGCAACATGGTGAATCGCGCTATGCAAGCGGCTTCGTCGCGCGCCGCCTACTGCGAGGTCATCCAACAGCTGGAACGCATGAAAGGCACCGACGAGGGAAGAAAGATAATTGCTGACCTTGCTGAACAGTGGCGCAGGGACTACAAGCGCAAGTGCGCACTGCTGGACGAATTGCAGAAAGCGGGATACTGACAAAAAACAGGCTGTCCGAGCAAAACGCTCGAACAGCCTGTTTTTTTCTGCTGCTTACTCCGCCGGGAACAGGAATCCCGCCGTCATTTCCAGATAGTTTTCGCCCGCATAGTCCGGGAAAACCTCGTACATCTTCGTGGTGAAATCCGCCGTGAACGCTGCCGGCTGCAAGCGTCACGGTGGTGCAGGTCGGGGTGCTCACTTCCGCCAGCGCAGCGGACAGCAGCAGCAAAATCATCGCCAGCAGGGAAATCAGTTTCCTCATGGGTTCCTCCAAGGTGGGGCGTTCGGGGAAAGGGGTTATCTTGTGGCCACGATGAAAGGATACACCATTTGTGCTATGGGCGCAAGTACGCACTTTTTTATTAGCAAGGCACTTTTTGGTGACTGGGGGGAGGATTCGCTGCGAGGGCAAAAGAAAAGCACCGATTCTATCGAACCGATGCTAATCTGGCGGAGAGTTAGGGATTTGAACCCTAGGTGGGGTATAAGCCCACACACGATTTCCAGTCGTGCACCCTACACGAACAAGTGTTTGCAAACTGCTGAAGTATCAGGGAGGTGATCGGCATATAAATCGGCAGTGAGGGCAAACGAAGCGTGACCAAGACACCCCTGCACGAGCTTCACGGGTTCGCCGCCGAGAACGGCGGCAGTCGCCACCGAGTGGCGCAAGCCGTGGAGGGTCACAGGCGGCAGAGAAAGCCGCTGTGTGACGCTGTGATGGTCTGTGTACACCTTGTGCATACTTCCCTCGTAGAAGAGCCCGGAGAGCGTCAGAGGGCGCATTCTGATGCAATCAAGCACGTTGTCAGGCAAAGCAATGCGCCTGTACGAGTGTTTCGACTTCAACGGGTGCAGTTCGCGGCTGTCGCCGCGCTGGTGCTGTACTGTCAAAACGCCATCGGCAGACAAGTCAGCGCGAGAAGCTGCGAGGGCTTCGCCGCGCCGAAGACCGCAACAGCAGAGCAGAAGCACAGTGGCGGAATCCATCAGCGCCGCCGCGTCCATGTAGCGGAGCAGTTCGGGCAGGGTCAGCACCACCGCTTTTTGTGCATGGTGTACAACCTGTGGGCATGTGTCCTCGTCAAGGACACAATCTGTCAGGTGCAGCTTCCGCGCGACGAGAAGCGCGCGGGAAAGCATTACACGATCCAGCTGGGCGGCACGCGGATGCGTGCGCGCCACAGACTGAATCCAGCACAGGCAATCCAGCGGTGCAATGTCAATGACCCAAATTGAACCCAACGACGCAGGAAGAGCCCGTACAGCTCTATTATAGCACGCCTTTGTGCTGGGCGCAAGGGCAGAGGGTTCGACGTAGTACGCAAGCCAGGTATCCAACCATTCGCCAAGAGTATAGTCTTTCCGCATATTCTTTTTCCCTCCCGTAGTGAACGACTATGGAAGGAGTATACCACATGGAGAACCAGCACTACAACCACGTTAACCAAAACGACAAAAACAACGACTACTACAACCGCAGTAGTAGTACAACCACGAGTAGTAGTAGTACTACTACTACTACTATTGGAAGAGAAACGAAAACGACAAGCGCAGATAGTCGTACGACAACCGTGGACAGTCAAGAACAGCTCCAGAGCTTCCGAAAGTTTCTAACCCAAATGTTTATGGAGCACTTCGAGCAGGACTATCAAGACGCCATCGGCACGCGCCCGGTTCAACTCATCATCAAGGAAGTCAAAGAACAGCTTGAAAAGGGCAACATCACGCCAACGCAAGTAAGCCGCGCACTACAACAAACCGCATACGCGCCGCGCCCGTCGTGGGCATACGCAAGAGCAATCATCCGCCGCATGGTGCGAGACGGAGAATATACGGAGAACGACGTGCCCTTCTAAGCCGGCAGGAGCAGTCCGCAAATGGAGGAGGCGGCAAAGGGAGCGCTGCGCCGGCCGGATCGGGCGCACGGAACAGCAGGGAAGAGCGGCAGGAAGAGCGCCCGCCCCGGCTCGGCTTGCTTACACTGCCTTAGTCTTCATGGCTCCGTGGCTCCCACCTATAGTGGTGTACTGCCCACCCGCGCAGCAGTGCAGTGCCGTCGCTCCTCCAGCGCCCCCCCGCCCGCACCCCCGGCTCCGTCCTGTCCCTGTCTCTTAT
>OJPF01000837.1_pt1 | contig 15995 bp, 10 predicted proteins | sample 1598441 | NCBI WGS metagenome assembly OJPF01 (sample SAMN03922474, study PRJEB24848) | human gut metagenome | isolation source: stool sample | host: Homo sapiens | place: Germany | collected 2010-11 | reverse complement strand
AAAGCGGACTTCCGCAAGACTTCTTGATAAAGTGGCAGGCAATGATTAAACAACTATTGACATTTTGTTACTGGAGTAGTGGAAAATACTTCAATGTAAGCAGATTTTAACACACTTTCAGATGGAAGAATCGCATGAATATAGCGAAAGAGTAAGAAAAAGCGACCGGCACATGGGGATTGGCCCGCCCGGCAGAGGTGCTCCCGAAAGAGCGGCTAGCGCAGTACCTTAGCTGCGTAGCGTTAGCTCGTCGGGAGCACCTCTGCCGGGCGGGCCAATATTATTAATTATTGTGCAGCATCAGGAGCCACATACGAGTATGCATTGGACATCTTTGCAGCATTGTTTGTCAGAGTGACAGCCTCTCTGTAGTAGGCAACAACAGGAGTGCCCTTATCCACAGCATTGAACAGCTGCTCTGCAAAAGCAGGAGGCACATTGATACATCCGTGTGAGCCCGAGGTTTTGTAAATGGTTCCTCCGAAGGTATCACGCCAGCTGGCATCATGGATACCTATATTGTAGGCAAACGGCATGAAATAGCTGACAGGAGAAGAGTAGCCCTCGCCGACAAGAGTAGCATTTCTCTGCTTGTATACAATCTTGTATACACCATCTACTGAGCCATTCTGACGGGCAAGATTACCTGATACGAAATCAGACTCCATCTGGAGAGCACCATCCTTGTAATACCACATGTGCTGCTTTGTGTAGTCAATCTCTATGTATGTATTGCCGATGTCGTCAGCACCCCGGTGGAGTGCGGTCTGCTCATAAACAGGCTCTCTTTCCACAGGCTTGCCTCCTTCAAGATCGGAAAGAAGCTGTGCCTTTTCGTTTTTCTTGCTGACTACCCATCCGTAGTCACCACCGCCTATTTCAATAGTGTCGCCGGACGATGTCTTGAATGAGCGCTTGCGGCCGAAGGTGTTGTATTTGGAAGCAAGCTGCTGGACATATTTAGTGACCTTGGCATCATCTATGCTCACGCTGCCGTCATCTGAGATGCTTAGCATATCAAGGATTTTGGCAGAGTCAAGCTTTTCGTCAGCACCCTCAATTTTGTAAGTGACAGTTGAAGCAGTGTATTTGTCGAGTGCCTCTTTTTCATTTTTGATTGTATCGCTGTCCTTTGTGATTTCGGGAGCTTCATAACAGTTATCGCTTAGGTTTAGCTTTGGAAGCTCGTTGTCTAAGGCATCCTTTACTTCGGCAAGTATGCTGTCATATATCGGCTTACAGCCCTTTTTCTCTTCAATCACATTGTATTCGCCGTCTTTTATCTCGATATGGGCATCCTCCGGATTTTCAATGTAGTCATCACTGAAAATATCAAGAGCCTTGAGCTTTTCCGCCAAAGAGGCATCGTTATATTTGGACGAACCCTTTAGAGTATAGTTTTGAGCTTTGAAGAGACTGACAGGCCATGTAAAAGCATTCTGACTTTTTAAGATTTGTTCCTCGTCACCGTTTGAGACATATTCATAGGAAAAATCAGGTCCCTTAAGTGAAAAGCTGTTGCCTTTTCTATCAGTGATTGTGAGCAGATAGTCGCGGCTTAGAGCTGTATTTTTTTCTAATGCCTCTTTTGCAGTTTTACCTGCGTATTTTACAGAGTTAATCTTTGTGTTGAACAGATAGTGGCTGCTAAAATAAAAGGCAAAGCCAAGATAAACAGCCAAAAGCACACCAAGTATAACGGCACAGGTTATAAGCACTTTTTTCTTCATGTAAATCGACCTCCTTGGAGATATGCTGTTGCTGCCTACATCGGGGTGTAGGCGGCAGCTAAAATCAGTTACATTTGTGAAGATGTGACACATCCATATAGTCAGGCAGACCATTCTTGTAGGCTACAGAGGTTTCTCCCTGAATAAGTGGTTTTAAGTATTCGATAAGCTCAGGCTTCACATCATTGCCCGCATCATTGATCCACTCTCTTGGAACAGACTTGGCCTCGTTTGCGATATCCTTGATAGCAGAATATGTGTATTCCACCTGATAAGGATCATTTGAGATGCGCTTCAAGCATACCATTGATGCGGTCACACCCTCTGCTGCAATAGTGACACCCTTTTTACCCTGAGCAAAAGATTCCTCGATATCGGTTAATGATGCAAGGTGTGAGGCACAGCGCTGGAGCACATTTACCTCTACAGAGCGCACCTTGACACCGATGTTTTCCTTTACGATGAACTCAAGAGCTTTTCCGGCACCGCTTAGCTGCTGGTGTCCGAACTGGTCACATGCGGCCTTTGATGATGTAATGTATGAGCCGTCTGCGTCATGTATTCCTTCGGATACGGCAACTATTACATTGTTAGTGTGCGTAAGGGCTTCTTTTATATCGGCAACAAATTTGTCCTTGTCAAAATCCACCTCAGGCAGATATATGAACTGAGGCGCTGTATTGTACTCATTACGTGCGAGAGCGGAAGCAGCAGTGAGCCATCCTGCGTCACGTCCCATGATTTCAACGATTGTCACACTCTTAACAGCATAGATAAAGGTATCATGGGCTATCTCAAGCATGCTTGATGCGATATATTTGGCGGCAGAGCCAAAGCCCGGAGTGTGGTCTGTCATGCACAGATCATTGTCGATGGTCTTTGGAATCCCTATAATTTTCACATCACTGTTGATTTTTTTTGCATAATCGGATAACTTTAATACGGTATCCATCGAATCATTTCCACCGATGTAAAAGAAAGCTTTTATAGAAAGCTTATCGAACTGGTGGAAGATGTATACATATGGTGAATCATCATCCTTGTAATCAGGGAGCTTGTGGCGGCATGAGCCAAGATACATGGCAGGTGTGGTCTTAAGCTTTTCAAGATTAGCATCATCTGCAAAAATATCTGATAGATTGAGATAATTCTCATTTAATATGCCGAGTATTCCGTTTACGGCGCCATAGCAGATATCGTATTTCTCAGAGCTTTTTACTCCTGCGATGACTCCTGCAAGGCTTGCGTTGATTGCAACAGTTGGGCCGCCTGACTGGGCGACGATACAGTTTGACTGATTCATTGTAATCTCCTTATTGTGTATTTTAACTATTCTCTTCTGTAAGAATAGTTATGATATAATTTGAAAATGACTACTGAAGGCGCATGGCATATGCACCGCATAATCATATAGATTGTAGTATCAAACATTATTTTTAGCAAGGGTTAAAATGAAAAATATGAATAAATACGAGAATTGCTTATTGTGTCCAAGAAAATGTGGCATAAACAGAAGAACCGGACAAACAGGTGTATGTGGCGTTTCATCTGAAATAAAGGTGGCGCGAGCAGCGCTTCATTACTGGGAGGAGCCGTGCATATCAGGAAAAAGAGGAAGCGGGGCAGTCTTTTTCTCAGGCTGCAGCCTGCACTGCGTGTTCTGCCAGAACAGGGAGATTTCTGACGGAAAAGAGGGAAAGGTGATCAGTAAAGAGCGGCTGAGTGATATCTTTATGGAACTTGCTGACAAAGGCGCAAATAATATCAATCTGGTCACACCGGGGCAGTATATCCCTGATATAGTGTGGGCGGTAAACGATGCAAAAAGCCGCGGCATGAAGCTTCCTATTATATACAATACGAGCGGATATGAAAATGTGACAGAGCTAAAGCTGCTTGAGGGCATAGTGGATGTGTATCTTCCGGATTTTAAATATATGGACAGTACGCTTTCGGCAAGGTATTCAAGGGCAAAGGATTATCCGTCTGTCGCAAAGCAGGCGCTTTCAGAGATGGTCAGGCAGCAGCCGGATGTCGTGATTGACGATGCGACAGGACTCATACAAAAGGGAGTTATTGTGCGACAGCTTCTACTGCCGGGACATGTGAATGATGCAAAGGCTGTACTTAAGTACCTGTATGATACATATCATGATCACGTATATATAAGCATGATGAGCCAGTTTACGCCGATTGCACTAAAGGATTATCCTGAGATAAACCGCACAGTGACAAGGAGAGAGTATGAAAGGCTTGTTGACTATGCCATCGAAATAGGAATCACGAATGCATTTATACAGGAGGGGGACGTGGCAAAGGACAGCTTCATTCCGGCATTTGACTGTGAGGGAGTATGATATTTACCGTTTTTCTTAATAAAATAGTAAGAATTGGCAGGCAAAAATGACTGGATTTTGTGACGCCGGTGTAGTACTATGGTTATGTGATATTTTTTAACTGTGAAGGTACTGAACAGTTACGATATTTTGTTATTACTCACATCCCGGTGTGACAGATGATAATGTTTTTAATCACACAGGATACATTATTCAATAGAGGATACAGTGATGAAAAATATAGAAGAACAGCAGATAATAATTGAATGTCCGAATACTATCTTTCATCTATACATTGACAGTGAGGATGAGCTTTCAAAGGTTAAGGTGTTTATGAACAATATGAAGCATGTTGATTCGATAAGTCTGCATGATATATACAACTGGTGTAACAGACAGCATGTGCAGTACACGACTACATTTAATTATGACAGTAAAATGACCTTGACAGAAATGATAAAATCCTACATATTTTACTTCAGACAGAAGCTTAGATATGTAAATAATAGTGATAGGATGATAGAAACATGAGATACCCTGAATTTCTAAAGGATGGAGGAACAATAGGCTTTGTGGCGCCTTCGATGGGCTGTACAACAGAGCCGTACAGGAGTGCCTTTGACAATGCCATTAAAAGGTTTCACAGCATGGGTTATAAGACGATAGAGGGACCTAACTGCAGGTGCGACAGTGGCATAGGTATCAGCAATACACCTAAGAAGTGCGCAGAAGAACTGAACGAGAGCTATGCTTCTGCTGACAGTGATGTGCTTATATCCTGTGGTGGTGGCGAGCTGATGTGCGAGGTAGTGCCTTATATTGATTTTGAGCGCGTGAAGCAGTCAAAGCCGAAATGGTACATGGGCTATTCTGACAATACGAATTTCACATTTTTGGAGGCTACTATTGCAGATACAGCAGGTATTTACGGGCCGTGTGCGGGCAGCTTTGGCATGGAGGTGTGGCATGAGTCACTTACCGATGCATTTAATCTGCTTTGTGGCAGGAAGCTTTCATTTACCAATTACCCTATGTGGGAGAAGGAATCGATAAAGGATGAGAATGCTCCGTTTGTGGGCTACAACCTGACTGAAAAGTCGTGTATCAGCTCTATTCCTGCGGTGGCAAAGGAAAGCAGGCTTACCATGAGAGGCAGGCTGCTTGGTGGCTGCATGGATTGTCTTATCAATCTGCTTGGTACATCGTTTGACCATGTAAGGGAATTTAATGAGCGCTACAGTGATGATGGTATCATATGGTTCCTTGAGGCTTGTGACCTTAATGTGATGGGCATGAGAAGGGCTATGTGGCAGATGAAAAATGCAGGATGGTTTTCAAATGTAAAGGGCTTTCTTATCGGACGACCGGCGCACTTCGGAGAGGAAATGTTTGGCATAGACCACAGACAGGCGCTTTCATCACTGCTTAGAGAGTTTAATGTGCCAATCATCATGGACCTGGATATAGGTCATATGTCGCCGATGATGCCTGTGGTATGCGGAAGCATGGCAGATGTCAGCTTCGACGGAAGCAGCTTTACAATTTCGTATGATATAGAGCAGTAGATTGGAGGAAAAATGATTAGATTAATAAAGAAAAAAGCAAAGAGTATTGTATGTAGCGTGCTTGCTGCGGTGACACTGTTTACAATGAATCCGGCTGTATTTGCAACAGAGACAGCTACGCAGACTGATACAGTTTCAAGCGTTGATGTATCAGGCAGTGACTCAGCTGATAAGAGTAACACAGACAGTACTGCAGACAGCACAACGACAGCCGGCAGTGAGGCAAACGACAAGGTGACCATCAGCAAAAATGATAAGCCATACTTAAGTCTTGGAGCAGACCTTACACCGGATCAGAGAGCGACAGTGCTTGGATTTATGGGAATCGAGCTCACTGATCTGGACAATTACGATGTGGTCTATGTAAATAATGATGAGGAGCACAAGTACCTCGATTCATACATCAGCAAGAGCGAGATTGGCACAAGGTCACTTTCCTCAGTACTCATTACAGAGGATAAAAAGGGTGCGGGTCTTAGTGTTTCCACACACAATATCAATTACTGTACGGTAGGAATGTACAAGAATGCGCTTGCCACAGCAGGCATAGCTGATGCTAAAATCATAGTCGCAGGCCCTTTCCCTATTTCCGGAACGGCAGCACTTGTAGGCACACTAAAGGCATACGAGGAGATGACAGGCAAGAAGCTTGACGACAAGGTGACAGACGCAGCGATGGATGAGCTTGTCACAACAGGAGAGCTCAACAAGAGCATTGACGGCGATTCGCAGGATATCGAGGCAATGATTGCAGACCTAAAGAAGCAGCTTGCCGATGGAGGGCTCAAGGATGAGAGCCAGATAAAGGATGCGATAAAGGAGGCTGCAAAGGATTACGACCTGAAGCTTTCTGACGATGATATTGCAAAGCTGACATCGCTTCTTATGAAGCTTAAGGATGCCAATATCGACTGGGATTCAGTAATTAACCAGGCACAGGACTGGGCATCAAAGCTTGGCGATAAGATAAATGACCCGGGCTTCTGGGAAAAGATTGGTAACTTTTTCATGGATTTATGGGATAAGATAAAATCCCTGTTCAGCTAGAAAAGCTACAGGAGACAGTAAGAATAAGCAGAATATGAATCAGACAACTCCCTGAAACGTAAGCATTAGCTGCACGTTGAAGGGAGTTTTTTTATCATTAATAAAAAAATAATAAATTTCTGCCGAATACATTGATACAAAGGTCATATTCTATTATAATTAAATGGATAATGGATTAATGTAAACAATGCACATAAGAAAGATGGGATTTGATGATAAAGATAAATAAATTTCTGGCAGCCTCTGTCGTTACATTGTCATTAGCCGCATGTGACCTGGCACCATACAGCAGCATAGCAGTCTATGCGGATCAGGCGGCTAAGGTTGTGTGTGATGAGAGATACTGGGTAGCGGCGAGAAGCGGACCGGGCACAGAGTATGAGCTGGAGCACAAGCTTTCAAACGGCAAGGATATCACTATTCTTGAGCAGACCACAGGTGCAGACGGCAAGGTGTGGTACAAGGCGAAGTACAATCTGGCAGCAAATAACGAGGAGTGTGTCAGCTATATAAGGTCTGATTTTGTATCAGCAGGTACCGGCACAGCTGCATCAGACAATGCGCAGACAGGGGATGCTTCGGCAGACACCGGCAATGCGGATGCCATACAGCAGAATAATGAGGAGCAGCTTGCCCTTGCAACCGCATCGGGAGCATATGCTACAGGTACGATTACAGGTGGCAATGTGTATGTCCGCAATGCAGCAGGCACATCCGGCACTACCAAGGTTGTCTCACTCAACTGGAACCATCAGGTTGACATAATTGGAGAGACCAGGGTAAACGGTGTGGTCTGGTACAATGTCAAGGGTACTTTAAACGGCAAGGCATTTACGGGCTGGACTATCAGTACATACATAAAGGTGACATACAATAATAGCGGAGACAATACTGATTTTGTCACGGCTATGAAGAATGCAGGCTTTCCTGACAGCTATATTCCAAACCTTACAGCTCTTCACAATAAGTATCCAAGCTGGACATTTGAGGCTGTAAATACAGGTTTGAATTGGGATACGGTGATTGAAAATGAAAGTGTAAACGGACTTAATCTGGTATCCAAATCAGCAGACAATGCCAAGAAATCCACAGCTGCCGGAGCATATAACTGGTCAACAAATACGTGGGTTGAGTACGAACCGGGATGGGTGTCAGCAAGCAGTGCCTATATTGCTTATCTCATGGATCCAAGGAATTTTCTTGATGAGACCAATATTTTTCAGTTTCAGAGTCTGGCATACAGTCCGAATGAGGCACTTGAAGGTGTCAAGTCCATAGTAAAAGGCACATTTATGGAGGGAACAAAGACCTATTCCAACAATGGCGAGAAAATCAATTATGCAAGCACATTCATGGATGTGGCAAAGAGCAGTGGAGTAAGTGCATACCATATAGCATCGCGTATAAAGCAGGAGCAGGGACAAAAGGGAACGAGCCCTCTTATTTCGGGTACATATTCCGGATATGAAGGATATTATAATTATTTTAATTTTAGTGCAACCGGAAACACGAAGGATAAGATTTATAAAAATGGTCTGGCTTTTGCCAAGAAGCAGGGCTGGAATACAAGAGCAAAGTCCATAAGCGGCGGAGCTGTAAAGGTGGGCAGCAATTATATAAATAAGGGTCAAAATACACTGTATTTTGAGAAGTTTAATGTAGTAAATACAAGCTCGCTGTATTTCCATCAGTACATGGGCAATGCCACAGCGGCTCTTACTGAGGGACAGAGTCTGGCTAAAGGATATTCAGACAGGAATCAGGCTTTTGTATTTAAAATACCTGTATACAACAATATGCCATCGTCAGCAGTGGGCTTCGATAAAGCTGGCGATACCAATAACTATCTGCAGTCGCTTGCGATAAGTGGTGTAACACTCACACCGGCCTTCAATGGAGCGACAACAAGCTATTCAGCAGTTGTTTCAAATGCTATAAGCTCAGTGACTGTTTCGGCAGATGCAGTTTCAGGAAACAGTGGTGTTTCAGGCACAGGAAGCTATTCGCTTGCTGTCGGAAATAATACAATTAAGGTAAAATGCAAGTCGCAAAGCGGTGATACAAGAACATACACTATCAATATAAACAGGCAGGCGGCATCTGCAAATAATGCAGGTGGCAATAATAATCAGAACAATAATAACCAAAATAATACAGATGTAAACATAACATCAGGTAAATACAGTATAGGTACTTATATTACAGGCATTGAGCCTGGAACCGGTGCAGCTGATTTTGTGAAGAATATAGCAGTATCAGCATCAGGTACTGTAAAGCTTCTGACAAGCTCAGGCTCAGAAAATAGCGGAAAGATTGCAACAGGCAATAAAGTGGCTGTTTATGATGCTTCAGGTAATCTGAAAAAGACATACGATATTGTTATATATGGAGATATCAATGGTGATGGTGCTGTAAATGCTCTTGATATGATTAAGCTCAACAGACATATCTTAGGAAAGGGAACACTTACAGGTGCTTATCTGGAGGCAGCTGATGCTAACAGAAAGGGTGATGGTGGAAATGCCCTTGATATGATAATCATGAACAGACACATACTGGGCAAATCAAAGATATCGCAGAATTAGAAATGTGAGGAAAGATATGAAGAAATTATTTGGATGTATATTATCACTTGTTGTGGCAGTGATGCTTGTTTTCACACCTGCCGAGCATGTATATGCGCAGGGACTTGGTCTCAGTGTCAGCTCAAGCTCTGTAGCTGTTGGAAAAACAGTTAAGGTGACTGTTTCCATGCCGTCCGGATATTTTGGTACTGTAGTTATCTCAAGCTCTGACGAGGGAGTACTGAGTAACGGAGGAGATGGTGTGGCCAATATTGGTGACGCCGCAGGATATCCCACATCGCAGTCATTTTCATTTACGGCGAAGGCTGCAGGAAGCTGCACTATAAAGGCATATTGTACAGTTGTAGGAGATGCAGAGGGTAACGATGCCGGAGGTACAATTACCGGTGCCAGCACGAAGGTGACGGTAAAAAGTGCTTCATCAAACAATGATTCAAACAGCAACAAGGATAACAAGGACAATTCCGGCAGCAATACCGGCAATGACAACAATGCGAATAAAGATAATGAAAACAAAGAGGAAAAGAAATCCTCAAACGCATCTCTTGGTTCGCTTGTTATCTCAGCAGGTACGCTTTCCCCTGAGTTTTCTGCTGCGACAAAGGATTACACAGCTACAGTAGATTACAGCTGTTCAAGTCTTGCGGTTACAGCAAATCCGGCTGATTCAAAGGCGAGTGTGACATCCGTCACAGGCAATGATTCACTTGAGGTTGGAGAGAATACGGTCAGCGTTGTTGTGACAGCAGAGGATGGCAGCACAAGCACATACAATATAGTTGTTACCAGAAGAGCCGAGGATGATCCGGAGAATGCAGATAAGCAGGATAACTGGAAGAAGTTCGATATAAATGGCACAGAGTGGACTATGGTAAATGACATTCCGGAGGATGTTGTTCCTGAAGGCTTTGAGCACTCAAAGACAGTGATTGACGGACTTGAATACAATACCCTTCATGGCACCTTTGGTGATATCACGCTTGTGTATTTACAGTCGGAAAGCGGCAATGGACTTTTTGTATATGATGCAGCACAGAATGCAGCATATGAGTTTGTCCGTATCAATTCAGAGTCGCATTTTATAGTGGTTTTACTGCCTAAGGTGGATGATGTGCCTGAGGGATATAATGAGATATCGCTCTCTATAGAGGGCAAGGGTGTGGCAACAGCCTACCAGACCAAAGTCGAAAAAACCGATGATCAGACAAAGGATTTTTACCTCGTATACGCTATGAATGACAATGGTGAGAGTGGCTGGTACACATATGATAGCGTAGATGGCACATATATGAGAACCGAGCTTGGTACACCTACAGTGGCACAGGAGGAAAACGATACAACAAAGAGTGAGCTTGTCCCGGGAATTGCCAATAAATATCTTGTTTTAGCTGCAATACTGGTTCTTATTATCATTATTCTGTTACTGTTGCTTATTGTATCAGCTGTGAAAAACAGAAAATATAAGGCAATGGACTATCATGATGACGATGATGATGTAGATGATGCAGCAGAAGATGTATCAAATGAAGCTTTGGAAGAAACAACTGATGAAACTGCGGACGAGATAGCAGATGAGCTGGAAGGAGAGGTTACAGAAGAGCCGTTAGATGAAGTGGCAGAAGAAGCTGCAGAAGAGTCGGTGGATGAAGTGGCAGGAGAAGCTGCAGAAGAGTCGGCAGGTGAAGCCGCAGAAGAAACAGCAGATGAAGCTGTAGAAGAGCCGGCAGATGAAGTCGCAGAAGAAACAGCGGAAGGTGCTGCAGATGAGCAAAAGATGGCTACGGATGAAAATATATCAAATGCATCCTATGTCGGAAGAACCGTAGAAATTACACCTGATTCTAAGAAAGCTGTTGAGAATGAAAACTCTGAGTTTGATTTAAAAGACGATTCAAGGCAGGAAAACGTTTCTGACACAGAAAACGATGCTGATGAGGATGCTTTAAAGAATCAGCTTCAAAGGGCACTTGATGGATTTGTCAATGAGGGAAATAAGCCGTCTGAGACTATAGACAGCAGTGCAAAGGATGATAATGAAGATGACAGCGAGGATGACAGCGAGGATGATGATTTGCAGTTCATCGACTTAAATTAGTGAATATGACTGGAGGATATGACTTGAAACCATATACAAGTAAGGCTAAAAAAGCAATAGATTTGGCTGCACGTATATCAAAGAAAATGAATTACAGCTATGTTGGAACAGAGCACATACTGGCTGGCCTTATAAAAGAGGGCACCGGTGTGGCAGCTGAGGTTCTAACAGCCTGCAATGTGGAATATGATAAGCTTATTTCGATGATTGAAGACCTGATTTCACCGGGGGATAACATCGAAGTGATGGACAGGGATGGCTATTCACCAAGGACACAGAGAGTATTGGAGCGTGCATCGGAGGAAGCCGATAGATTTGAGTGCAATGAGATAGGTACAGAACACTTGCTGATGGCTATAGTACTGCAGGGAGACTGTGCAGCTGCAAGACTTTTAAACACCATGGGTGTTAACAGTCAGAAGATGTTTATAGATATTCTTGGTGCGATGGGTGAGGATCCGTCTGCATACAGGGATCTGATGAAAAGCTACGGTACATCATACAATTCTGCGACTCCTGTATTAGATCAGTATTCCAGAGATTTGACAGATATGGCAGAGGCAGGACTTCTTGATCCTGTTATAGGCAGAAAAAAGGAGATGGAGCGCGTTATCCAGATACTTTGCCGCCGTGGCAAAAACAATCCATGTCTGATTGGAGAGCCGGGAGTGGGCAAGACCGCTATAGTAGAAGGACTTGCGCAGGATATAGTCAGTGGCAATGTTCCGGATATTCTTTTGGGAAAGAGACTGGTTTCCCTTGATATGTCCGGGCTTGTAGCCAAATCAAAGTATCGTGGTGAGTTTGAGGAGCGTATCAAGAAGGTGATAAGCGAGGTTTCAAATGCCAAAAATGTACTGCTTTTCATTGATGAGCTTCACACTATAATAGGTGCAGGAGGAGCAGAAGGCTCGTTAGATGCATCTAACATATTAAAGCCGGCACTTGCCAGAGGCGAGGTACAGGTAATCGGCGCCACTACCATAGAAGAGTACCGCAAATACGTGGAAAAGGATGCTGCGCTTGAGCGCCGTTTCCAGCCGGTGATGGTTGAGGAGCCTGGTGTGGATGAGACAATAGAGATACTCACAGGATTAAAGGGACTCTATGAAAAGCATCATGGTGTCATCATAACAGATGAGGGTGTGAAAGCAGCAGTAAACCTTTCTGCACGATATATAAATGACAGATTTTTACCTGATAAGGCGATAGACCTGATGGATGAAGCGGCAGCCAGGATAAGGCTTAAGAATCTGACATCATCTGACGAGCTGCTTGCTCTGAAAAAAGAGATAACAGATAAGCAGAACCAGGTGGAAAATGCTTTATCGAATGGAGATCTCGCAGCTGCCGGCGCGCTTATGTCAGAAAAGGAAGTACTTGAAAATAAACAGCAGAAGCTTATGAGAAAGAACTGTCGCACAGGAGCCAAAAATCAGCCTGTAGTCGGCGAAAATGAGATAGCGGATGTAGTATCGGGATGGACCAAAATACCTGTAAATAAGCTTACAGAGTCAGAGGCAGGACGACTTGCAAAGCTTGAACAGATACTTCACAAGCGTGTAATAGGACAGGAGGAGGCTGTTTCTGCTGTTGCAAAGGCAGTCAGGCGAGGCCGTGTTGGTTTAAAGGATCCTAAGAAGCCGATTGGCTCATTCCTGTTTTTGGGACCGACAGGAGTAGGTAAGACGGAGGTGTCAAAGGCGCTTGCTGAGGCTGTCTTTGGCAAAGAAGATGCCATGATACGTGTTGACATGTCAGAGTACATGGAAAAGCATAGTGTTTCAAAGATGATTGGTTCACCACCGGGATATGTGGGCCATGAGGAGGGTGGACAGCTCTCAGAGAAGGTCAGACGCAATCCTTTTTCTGTTATACTGTTTGATGAGATAGAAAAAGCACATCCTGATGTGTTCAATATACTTTTACAGGTGCTTGATGATGGTAGAATCACTGATTCACAGGGGCGCACGGTTGATTTCAAGAATACAATAATCATCATGACATCAAATGCAGGAGCTTCTTCTATTATAGAACCAAAGCGCCTTGGCTTTGGCGCTGGTGAGGATGAAAAGCAGGATCACGAGCGTATGAAGAACAGTGTCATGGAGGAGGTCCGCCGTATATTTAAACCTGAGTTTTTGAACCGAATCGACGAGACTATTGTATTTAGAGCTCTCAACAAGGATGACATGAAGCATATAGTGACACTTCTTGTAAAGGAGCTTAAGAAACGCTGTAAAGAACAGCTTGATATAGAGCTCACAGTGCGCGACAGTGCAAAATCCTTTATCGTGGACAAAGCCTATGACAGAAAATATGGCGCAAGACCTCTTAAACGAAAACTTCAGGAGGAGATTGAAGACCGTATGTCAGAGGATATTATTACCGGCAAAATTAAGCGCGGCGATAAGGTAATAATTTCTACGAAAAACAAACAAATTTCATTGACTGTTGAGTAGAATTGGATTTATAATTAATATATCAATATAGCTACGGGAGGATAAAAATGGCTGTAATAAGTGAATTAATCCGTACTGAGGAAAACGGAAAGCTCAGCTTCGGAGATTATACATTGGCTGCAAAGGCAAAGCTTGACAATTTTGAGAAGGATGGAGATATCTACAAGGTAAAGACCTTTAAGGAGATTACAAAGCTCGAAAGAAACGGACTCTTTGTATACGAGTCTGTTCCGGGAACAGCGGTTATGGATTTCGAGGAGACTGCTGATACAGTGACATTTACTGTGGAGGGACCTGAGGATGCTCAGATTACTCTTGGCCTTGAAGAGGAGACGGAGTACGAAATTGATATAGCTGGAGCTGTTGCAGGTACTATGAAGACAAATCTCGGCGGCAAGCTCAGCTTAAGCGTAGAGCTTGAGGGTGTTGATTCAGTCGATATCAAAGTATCAAGAAAATAGAGCATATTTTTAGCCCGGTGAAAGCCGGGCTTTTTGTATTTTTATAAAGGAGAACAATATGGCAAAAGGAAAGACCTCTGTATTTTTCTGCCAGGAATGTGGTTATGAATCGGCAAAATGGATGGGACAGTGCCCGGCCTGTAAGGAATGGAATACATTTGTAGAGGAGACCGTAGATAAAAAGTCGATAAGCTCGTCGGGAAAAGTAAAAAAAGAATCAAAGGCGTCACAGGTTCTGCCTCTTTCGGCAGTAAAAAGCGAGAAAGAGGAGCGTATAGTGACAGGTATAGCCGAGTTTGACAGAGTACTTGGTGGAGGAATTGTGAGGGGGTCACTTGTGCTTGTGGGAGGGGATCCGGGTATAGGAAAATCCACGCTTCTACTTCAGGTATGCAGGGAACTTTCACAAAAAAAGGTGCCATTACTTTATGTGTCAGGTGAGGAATCCCTGCATCAGATAAAGATGCGTGCCGACAGACTTGGTGATTTTACGGATTCACTGGAGCTTTTATGTGAGACAAGTCTTGATATAGCAAAGGACGTGATTCAACGAAAAAAACCGGAGGTTGTTGTAATAGATTCCATCCAGACTATGTACAATGAGGAGATAGCGTCGGCACCGGGCAGTGTCTCACAGGTCAGGGAGACAACCGGAGTGCTTATGCAGCTTGCAAAGACTCTGGGTATTTCTGTTTTTATAGTAGGACATGTGACAAAGGATGGTGCGGTTGCGGGGCCGAGGACGTTAGAGCATATGGTTGATACTGTGCTTTATTTTGAGGGTGACAGGTATGAGTCGTACAGGATACTTAGAGGTGTTAAGAACAGATTTGGTTCGACCAATGAGATAGGCGTATTTGAAATGAAGGCGGAGGGACTTGTTGAGGTGGAAAATCCGTCGGAGTATATGCTTAGCGGTAAGCCCGAGGGAGCATCAGGATCAATTGTCACATGTTCCATAGAGGGAAGCCGTCCGATACTTCTCGAGATACAGGCTCTTGTATGTCACAGCTTTTTTAATAATCCAAGGCGTACAGCAAATGGTACAGATTATAATAAAGTAAATCTACTCATGGCGGTCCTTGAAAAAAGAGCCAACCTGTCACTGTCAGACTGTGACGCTTATGTGAATATAGCAGGCGGTATAAGGATGAACGAACCGGCGATAGACCTTGGGATAGTGCTTGCAATCGCATCAAGCAAAAAGGATATTATAGTGCGTGAGGATACCATATGCTTTGGAGAGGTGGGCTTAAGCGGAGAGGTGCGCGGAGTTACCATGTCCGAGCAGCGTGTTGCTGAGGCAAAGAAGCTTGGCTTTAAAAAGTGTATTGTTCCCAAAGTGTGTCTTGCAGGAGTGTCGCATATTAGTGGAATTGAGATTGTCGGTGTGGCAAATATCAAGGAAGCGATAGAGGCTGTCAGATAGTAATTGTGAGAATTGCATATAATAAACAGACAATTTAGAAAATTTGTGTTTTTTAAGATAGTTTTACTACTTTAATTAATTGCAGTAAATCCGTTGACATATGTGTGCCGGGATGATATTATATCAAAGCTGACTCGCGGGACACATTGAGTTGTAGAGCTTGTGAGTTACAATTTACAGACATGACTTTATAAATATTGCTTTGAAATAAGCTGATTAAAAAAGTTGTGAAAAAAGTTCTTGACAAATGAAAAACATTTTGATAGAATAAACAAGCTGTCGCAA
>OJPF01000813.1_pt1 | contig 16291 bp, 19 predicted proteins | sample 1598441 | NCBI WGS metagenome assembly OJPF01 (sample SAMN03922474, study PRJEB24848) | human gut metagenome | isolation source: stool sample | host: Homo sapiens | place: Germany | collected 2010-11 | reverse complement strand
ATACGAGATCCTCTCTGGTCTCGTGGGCTCGGAGATGTGTATAAGAGACAGGAAACAGACTGACCGGGAGCACCCGGGTGCAGGGTGCCAAGAATGCGGTGCTGCCGATCATGGCGGCATCCGTGCTCGCCGGCAGTGAGACGGTTCTGCACAACGTGCCCGACCTGAAGGACGTGACGATCACGCTGCGCATCCTGCGCCATCTCGGCTGCACGGCGGAGCGCGACGGGGACACGGTGCGCATCGACTCGCGCGGTATGAACCGCGACTTTATCCCGCACGATCTTATGCGGGAGCTGCGCTCCTCGGTCATTTTTCTCGGCGCGATCCTCACGCGCTTCGGGACGGCAAGCCTGTCCATGCCGGGCGGGTGCGAGCTCGGCCCGCGGCCGGTGAATCTGCACCTCGACGCATTGCGCGCGCTCGGTGCGGAGGTCACGGAGCGCGGCGGGGACATTGTCTGCAGCGCGCACGATCTGAAGGGGCGGCGCATCCTGCTGCCGTTTCCGAGCGTTGGTGCGACGGAAAACGCTATGCTGGCCGCCTGCGCGGCGGCGGGGGAGACGGTCATCTGCAACGCCGCGCGCGAGCCGGAGATCCTCGACCTGCAGTGCTACCTGCGCAAGCTGGGCGCGCGCATTTCCGGCGCCGGCACCTCAACGGTCACGGTCGGCGGTTTCCGGCCGCAGCCATATGTGGAGCACACGATCATGCCGGACCGCATCGTCGCGGCGACGATTTTGTGCGCCGGAGCCGCGTGCGGCGGTGATCTGGAGCTGCAGGGCGTCGATCCGGACCACTTTTTGACCGTCCTGGACTCGCTTTCCGAAGCGGGGTGTGCTATAATCAAAACGGCGTCCACCGTGCGCCTGACATCCACCGGGCGGCTTACGGCGCCGCGGCCGGTTGTCACGCAGCCGTATCCGGGCTTTCCCACGGATGCGCAGCCGCCGCTCATGGCGGCCTGCCTGAAGGCAAAGGGCACCACGGTGTTCACCGAAAATATTTTCACCAACCGTTACCGTCATGCCGAGGAATTTCGGCGTCTGGGCGCAGCCGTCAGCATCGAGGGACGCGTGGCGTATGTCACCGGCGTCGACCGGCTCACCGGCGCGCCGCTCACGGCCAGCGACCTGCGCGGCGGCGCGGCCATGATCGTGGCCGGCCTCTCTGCCGAGGGCGAGACCGAGATTCTCGACAACGGCTATATCAACCGCGGCTATGACCGCTTTGACACGTGCCTGTCGGCGCTGGGCGCCGATGTGCGCTGTGTCCCGCCGCAGTGAAAGGAATCACCTGCCTATGAAACAATCGAAGCAGCCAGGGCCCCGCCGTGCGCGCCGGCCTCGCCGTCCGTCCGGCGGCCGGGGCAGGTCGCTGCTGCAGCCGCTGATCTTTCTGCTGATCTGTGCGGCGCTTGTCCTGGGCATGAGCGTATTTTTCCGTGTCGCAAAGGTCGAAGTGGTGGGCAACTCCATCTATACGGCCGAGGAGGTCGTCGAGGCCTCCGGCATCGGCACGGGCGACAATCTGTTTTTCATCAACCGTTTCTCGGCGGCCAGCCGTATCTTCAGCAAGCTCCCATACGTGGACAAAGCGAAGGTCACGCGCGCGCTGCCCAATCGCGTCACGATCACGATCCAGGAGAGCAGCGCCATGGCCTATGTTTCGGCGGACGACGGCTACTGGGTCGTTGACCAGAACTGCAAGCTGCTCAAGTCCGTCTCGGAGAGCGAGCTGACCGGCCTTGCCCGGGTCGACGGCATCACGCCGGTCGAACCGAAGGTCGGCGAGATCCTCAATGCCGGCGAGGCCGACGCACCGAAGGTCACGTATCTGGCGGCGATCCTCGGCCAGCTGCTCACACGCGATATGGCGTCCAAGGTCACGGTCATCGACCTGTCGGATGCGTCCAACCCCGGCTTTACCTATGACGGACGGTTCACGGTCCGTCTCGGTGCAAATGAAAATGTCGAGTACAAATTCGGTATGCTGCAGAGCGCGGTCGCCCAGCTCACGGACAGCGACGCCGGCACCATCGACCTGTCGATCGACAAACGCGCGCATTTCAGCCCCGGCTGATTGTTCACAAAAAAAGATTGACCTGATAAGGAAAACGATATAAAATGGGAAAGAATAAGAACAAACAGAAGCGAAACCCGCCAAAAAACGGCTCTCAGAGCGCGCACGCGCCGGCTGCCGATACAAATAGAAACAACAGGGAGGAACCGAATATGTCCTTTGCTACCGAGTCCGGTCCGGAAAATGTCGTCACCATCAAAGTCGTTGGCGTCGGCGGGGCCGGCAACAACGTCGTAAACCGCATGGTTAAGTCCGGCACTCAGGGAATTGAGTACGTGGCTGTCAATACAGATAAGCAGGCTCTGGCTGTCTCCAGCGCGGACCAGAAGATCCAGATCGGCGAGAAGCTGACCCATGGTCAGGGCGCCGGCAGCGATCCCGACGTCGGCAAGCGCAGCGCCGAGGAAAGCCGCAACAACATCGCCAAGAGCCTGGAGAATGCGGACATGGTCTTCATCACCGCCGGTATGGGCGGCGGCACCGGCACGGGCGCGGCGCCCACGATCGCGGACATCGCCCGCGAGGCCGGCATCCTGACCGTCGGCGTCGTCACCAAGCCCTTCAAGTTCGAGGGCAAGCGTCGCATGGATCAGGCCATGGTCGGCATCAACGAGCTGCTGGGCAAGGTCGACTCTCTGCTCATCATCCCGAACGACCGGCTGAAGTTCGCCACTGACCAGAAGGTCACGCTGGCCAACGCTTTCGAGATCGCGGATGATGTCCTGCGTCAGGCCGTCGTGAGCATCTCGGACCTCATTAAGAACACCGGTTTCATCAATCTCGACTTTGCGGACGTCACCTGCGTCATGAAGGACGCCGGCTTCGCCCACATGGGCGTTGGCCGCGCCGCCGGCAAGGGCAAGGCGGAGGACGCCGCCCGCATGGCCGTGGCGAGTCCGCTCATGGAGACGTCTATCAACGGCGCGCGCGGCGTGCTCATCAACATCACCGGCTCCGAGGATATGGGCCTGGAGGATGTCGAGACGGCTGCAAACCTCGTTCAGGAGGCTGCGCACCCGGACGCCAACATCATCTTCGGCGCAAGCTTCGATCCCTCGCTCGACGACGAGATCCGTGTGTCCGTCATCGCCACCGGCTTCGACGAGCCGGGCAAGGCGCAGGCCGAGCAGACTGCCGCTCCGGCGCAGGCTCCCGCCGCCGGTCTCTACACGGCCGCTTCCACCGCTGCCAAGGCTGCCGCTCCGGCTGCCCCGGCCGCTCCGGTGACGCCGGCCCCGGCCGCTGCCCCGGCTGCGGACACTGCCGCTCCCGCGGAGGAAGATCCGTTTGACAGCATCTTCAAGATCTTCAATTCCAAGTAATTCGACACATTTTGATAAAAACCGCCTTCGCTCCTGTGAAGGCGGTTTTTGCATTCCACCGGAGGAGGCAGCCGCTTGAAAAACTGGCGCATTACCCGAGTTCTGATGTCCATGGCGGACACGTTTCTCGCCCGGCGCGTGACGCGCTCGGCGGCCGAGCTCGCCTACTACATGGTCATGGCGCTGTTCCCGGCCATTATCTGCATGTACGACCTGCTTGCGCTCATCCTGCGCGATCCGACTGCCGTGCTGCGCATCGTCGAGACGCTCGTGCTCCCGCGCGAGACGCAGACGCTCGTGTCGGAGTTTCTGACCTACGTGTCCGGCAACACGAGCGAGGTCATGTTCTTTGCCGCCCTGCTGGTCATGATCACGAGCGCGTCGGCCGCTTTCCGCGCCATGGCCGCCATCGTCGGCGAGATCCACGGCGCCAAGCGCTTCGGCATTGTGCGCAGTACGATCGTGAGCGTGATTTTTTCCGTGGCGTTTCTGCTGGTACTGTACCTGTGCATCCTGCTCATGCTGACCGGCAAGCATTTCCTGCTCTGGCTCGATGCGCTGCTGCCGCATGTGAGCATCGTCTGGTCGTGGACGTGGCTGCGGTTTTTGATCCTGTTTGCCATCCTGCTGATGATGATCCTCATCCTCTACCGGCTCACAACGCCGCGCCGGCCGCAGCACCGGGTGCTCCCGGGGGCGGTGTTTTCCGCCGTGGCGATCGTGTGCATGAGTATCCTGCTGTCGTGGCTGATCGGCCGCAGCACAAAATATTCACTTGTGTATGGATCTCTCGCCTCGGTCGTGATCCTGCTGTTCTGGTTCCAGGCGTTCGGATTGCTGCTCATTTTGGGCGTGGTGCTTAATCACGCGCTTGAGGTGACCGCACCGCCGGATGCGAAGGTGTAAATTTTGCCGGGAAAGACGCAAATTGTGGTAAATCGCTTTACAAACCGGTTTTTTTCACGTAAACTATTCCGTTAAGAAGATTGTGTGGCCCGGGAACGATTTTTTTGAGGGGAAAATTTGCGGAAAGTAGTTTTTTATGCATTAAATTTCGTTTTCAGGCATTATTCTCATGTGGGGTAATCAAATATGCGAAATGACGACAAGCACGTCTCCGGTGTATGTGCGGCCGATGGCCGACCGCCGGATGATGCGCTCATCCTGTGCATCGCGCGGGGTGACACCGCTGCGCTGGAAACGCTGTATCGCCAGACGTCCGCGTCCATTTACGGTTTTGCGCTGTCCATCCTTCGGGAACCGACGGCGGCTGAGGATGTGATGCAGGACACGTTTGTGAGCGTGATGCAGTCGGCACCGGGCTATCAGCCGTCGGGCAAACCGATGGCGTGGCTGCTGACGATCGCACGCAATCTGGCGTTGATGCGCCTGCGCAAGGCGGAAAACAAGAACCTGTCCTTTGATGAGCTGTTTCATGTGGAAGATACGCATGATGCCTATCAGGTGACAGAGAATCATATGGTGCTTGAGAAAGTGTTGCATACGCTCACGGACAGCGAGCGGCAGATCGTGATGCTGCACGCATTGTCCGGACTCAAGCACAGAGAAGTTGCTGACCTGCTGGGAATCCCGCAGGCAACAGCCATTTCTCGCTATAACCGTGCGCTTGGAAAGCTGCGCAATTCGATGGGAGGTGACGATCTTGACCGATAAGGAATTGCTGGAACAGCTGCGGACCGAGGTCGTTGCCGAGACGCCGGATTGCTGGAGCGCCATCTTGGCGCGTGTGCAGGCCCCGGCGCAGCAGCCGGAGGAGGAGAAGGTCGTCCCGATGCCGGAGCACGGACGTCGCCGCGGCGCGTGGAAGCGCTGGGTCGCGGCGGCGGCGGTGTTCTTCCTGGCCGTGCTCGGCGGCGGACTGTATGCCACGCAGGTGCCCGGCGGCGTCGCTACGCTCGATGCCAACCCCAGCATCGAGCTGACGGTCAACAAGCTCGGCCGCGTCCTGTCTGCACGCGCGTGCAACCCGGACGCCCAGTTCGTACTCGACGATCTGGAACTGCGCAATCAGTCCCTGCAGACGGCGGCGGACGAGATCGTCGCCGCAATGCAGACGGACGGCTATCTATCGGCAGATACGAACTCCGTCCTCGTGACGGTCGAGGCCGGCAAGGGCGATGCGCGTCTGCGCGACCGGCTGGCTGCGGCCGTGGAAAGCGCCCAGACGGACTGCGGCATGGATCCTGCGGTCCTTGCTCAGGTGCTGGAGGTGGATCCGGAGCTGGAGGCTTATGCCTCTGCCGCGGGTGTCAGCGCCGGCAAGGCAATGCTGATCCGGCAGATCAGCGACCAGGTGCAGGACCTTTCCGGCGAGGAGCTGGTCAGCCTGCCGATCAACGATCTGAACATTCTGGCGGCCTCCAATGACGTGGCATTTTCCGGTATGGCGTCGATCGGTGCTGCCAGCACCGGCGCCTACATTCCGTATGACGAGGCGCTGCAGGCGGCGCTGGAGCGCTGCGGCCTGACTGCGGACGATGTCACGCAGGCCAGTATGCGCTTCACACTCATCGACGGGGAAATGGTCATGGAGTTCGCACTCTCGGATGGCGAGCGGAACTATGTGTGCAGTGTCGATGCCGAGACGGCGGAGGTCTGCCGCCTGACGGGGGACGAGCCGAAGCAGCCGGAGGAAACGGAGATCATCCTGGTGCCGCCGACGGTTCAGCCCAATCCGAACTTGCCTGTGACGCCGACGCCCACCCCGACGCCGACGCCTACCCCGACACCGACACCGACGCCCACTCCGACGCCGACCCCGCCTGCGGGCCCGGTCACACAGGAGCAGGCGCTGAAGATCGCCATTGCGGCGGCCGGCATCTCGGAGAGTGACCTTGCCGCGTGGGATGTCCAGCTCGACGAGAGCGGCGCACAACCGGTTTACCGCGTAACGCTCACGACGGTGTACTACTTCCACCCGCATTATGTCGTGATCGTCGATCAGCAGACCGGCGCGGTCCTCTCGGTAGACAAAACGTAAACCTTGTAATTACGCAAAAGGACGCCCGTTCGGGCGTCCTTTGTGATAGAAAGCAGAATAAACGCATCCCCCCGCCGGATAAGCGGAGGGATGCGCTGCTATGCGTCAATTCATGAATTTTTCGATCGCCTGATTCAGCTCATCGATGGCCTGCTGGTCACCGGTCTCCACGGCATCGGCCAGGCAGTGGTCGATGTGGTCTTTCAGGATGATCTTTGCGGTGTTATTGAGCGCCGAGCGCACGGCCGCAAGCTGGATGAGCACCTCAGCGCAGTCGCGCCCGTCCTCTACCATGCGCTTGACCGACTCCAGGTGGCCGATCGCGCGGGCCAGGCGATTGATGACCGCCTTGGTCTGCGTGTGGGTGTGCGGGTGCGCGTGTGTGTGCCCCTCGCTGCTGTGGCAGTGGGTGATGACGTTGCCGTTTTCGTCCACGTGCGTGTGCACCAGCGTGTTGGGATCCTGTTCCGCCATGGTATCATCTCCTGTCATTTCGCCGCAATTTTACCGTGTTTCGCGCCCTTTGTCAATGCAAACACGGCTGCGGGCGGTCAGTAACCGTTGGCCTGCAGCGCGGCACGCAGCTTTTCAATGGCCTTTTTCTCGATGCGTGAAACATACGACCGGCTGATGCCGCAGCGCTGTGCGGTCTCGCGCTGCGTCATTGCCTCGCCGCCGCCGATGGCGTAGCGCAGGCGGATGATCTCCGCCTCGCGTGCATCGAGCACATTGTCGATGCAGCGCCGCAGCGCCCGGCTGGCCTCGTCCGCCTGGAGCTGTTCGTCCATGTCGTCGTCCTCGGACAGAATGTCGATCAGCGACAGGCTGTTGCCGTCGCCGTCCGTGTCGAGCACGTCCGAGAGCAGCATTTCCGATGCATTCTTGCGCGTACTGCGGAAATACATCAGGATCTCATTTTCGGCGCATTTGCTGGCATATGTCGCCAGCCGCACGCCTTTGTCGGGCCGGTAGGTGTTGATGCCCTTAATGAGCCCGATCGTACCGATGGAGATCAGGTCGTCCGTGTCGTCATAGTGCGTGTAGTATTTTTTGATGATGTGCGCCACCAGCCGCAGGTTGCGTTCAATGAGCACGTTGCGCGCCTCCAGGTCGCCCTGCAGCCAGGCGTCGAGATATTTGCGCTCCTCGGCCTCGCTCAGCGGGCGCGGGAAGGAGCCGCCAGGGGTCAGGCGCAGCATCAGAAATGCACTGCTCATCATCAGCATCAGGGTACTGTACAGCATTTTCAGCCCTCCGTTTCTGCCTGAGGCTATTCTATTCGGCGGCTGCAAGTACACTTGCCTGTCACACAATTTTTTGGATATGCGCAAATATTACACAACGTTGTGTTGACTATTGAATAAAAAATGACGGCTAGACCGAGAAAATTACACGTTATACTTGACAAAATCACCAAAAAGCGTTAATCTTTGAACAGAAGGCCATTCCAGATTGAAAAATGGCCGGTGTGCTCAAAATTGAAAGGAGAACATATCATGGATTACAAAACGCTGAGTGTTAAGACGTTTATCGAGGACATGAACGGCAAAGAGGTCATGATGAAGACGGTTCCGTCTCTGACCAAGTATCCCCTGAAGCTCTTCTACAAGAAGACCGTCGGTGACATCGTCGATCTCGTTCGCAGCAAGAAGCTCGTTCCGGAAGATGCCATCCAGGCTTTCATCAAGGACGTCGAGGCGCTCTAAGTTATCTCATATGCAACAGATCCCCTGCCGGGCGGCAGGGGATCGTTTTTTTGTCCGTTTTGGTTTACATAACTTTTGACTTGCACAAAAAACGAAAAAGCGGATTGACAATTTGTTTGACTGGTGGTACAAAGTAAGAAAAGTAATACGATTCTTACAGGAGGCGGATCACATGGAATCCATGCAGGACAAATTCATGACCACGGTGCGCATCGGCCCGAAGGGGCAGATCGTGATCCCGAAGGAGGTGCGCGCGATGTTCGGGCTCGAACCGGGGGACTCGCTCATCCTGCTGGCCGACCGTGAGCGCGGCATCGCGCTGCAGAGCAGCCGGTATTATGATTCGTTTGTGCGCGCGGTGTTCGATAACGGCGCGAAAGCGGCGGCACCCGGCGTGCCCGAGGCGGAGACGCAGGTGTTTGCCTCCGCGCTGGAGCGGGAGCTGAAAAGGGGGGACGGCAAGTGAACATTCTGGAAGTGGAGGGCCTGTGCAAGACCTATCCGGCGTTCCGGCTGCGCGACGTGTCGTTTGCGGTGGCGCCGGGGACCATCATGGGCTTCATCGGCCGTAACGGGGCCGGCAAGAGCACGACCATCAAGTCCATGCTCAACCTCGTGCATCCGGACAGTGGCCGCGTGATGATGTTCGGCCGTGATTTTTACGCCGATGAGCCGGCCTGCAAGCAGCAGCTGGGCGTGGTGCTCGGCGGCGTGGATTTCTACCCGAATAAAAAGCTGCGCTCCATCACGAACGTGACGCGCACGTTTTACGACCGCTGGGACGAGAACAAATACCGGCACTACCTGCAGCTGTTCGCGCTCGACGAGACGAAGAAAGTTTCGCAGCTCTCGTCCGGTATGCGCGTGAAGTACATGCTCGCGCTCGCGCTCTCGCACGATGCGCGCCTGCTCATCCTCGACGAGCCGACGAGCGGGCTCGACCCCGTGTCGCGCGACGAGCTCATGGAGCTGTTTCGCGGCGTGGTCAAAAGCGGCGAGCGCAGCATCCTGTTTTCGACGCACATCACGTCCGACCTCGAAAAGTGCGCCTCACACATCACGATGATCAAGGACGGGCAAATCCTGTGCAGCGACACGCGCGATGGTTTCCTCGCGCGCTATCGCGCGCAGTTCGGCGACGGGCAGATGTCGCTCGAGGACATTCTAGTGCGCGTGGAAAGGAGAAGCTATGACAGCGAAGATTTTCTCTAAGGACCTGCGCCTCGCGGCGCACCCGATGATGTACGTGTTCGCGCTCTTCGGCGTCATGCTCATCATCCCGAACTATCCGTATACGGTCGTGTTTTTCTATGGCCTGCTGGGTATTTTCTTTACCTTTCTCAACGGCCGCGAGAATAAGGATGTCTATTACTGCGCCGTGCTGCCGGTCACGAAGCGCGAGCAGGTGCGCGCCCGCACATGGATGGTCGTGGCGGTCGAGCTGACGGAGCTCGTGATTGCGATCCCGTTTGCGTGGCTCTCCGTGCGCATCAATCCCAATGGCACGAACCTTGCTGGGATCGATGCGAACGTGGCGCTGTTCGGCTGTGTGCTGCTGATCTACGGCGTATTCAACGTCGTGTTTCTGCCCGTGTTTTATAAGACGGCCATCCGCGCCGGGCGGGCATTTTTGCTGGCGGTCATCCCGATGACGGTGCTCATGGCGCTCGTCGAGGCGCTGTCCCATTTCCCGGTCGTCGGGCCGTATCTCGATGCGACCGACGCGGCCGGTCAGGTGCGGCAGCTGCCGGTGCTGGCCGTGGGGCTGGCGGCGTTTGCGCTGCTGTCGTGGCTGGCGTACCGGAAGGCGGCCGGAAACTACGAGCGGGTCGATCTGTGACGGGGACTTGCCGCGACACGAAAAATGTGTTATCCTGAAAAGCAGCTCACACGAGCTGCTTTTCATTTTTCCATCCGGGAGGGATCTGCATGAAGAACAAACGTCTCTGGCTGTCGGTGGCGCTGACGGTGCTGGTCGTCGTGTGCGCCATGCTCATCCTCTCGCGCGTCAATGAGGCGCGCAGCAACGCCGCGCCCGCTGCGCCGACGGATCTCATCCTCCCGCCGGACATCCAGACGACGGCGAAGCCCGATGTGAAAAAGTACGACGACCTGCCAAATGTGGATATTTCCTCCTGGGAGTATCTCATCGCAAGCCAGGCGCATAATATCAGCGACTATGTTCCGGATGTGAGCAAGATCAGCGGTTCGCAGTCTACGTTCGATTCCCGCGCCGTCGATGCGCTCAACGCGCTGCTCAAAGCGGCAAAGGACGCCGGCTGGAGCCCGTATATCTACTGCGCCTACCGCCCGTACCTCACGCAGAAGCAGCAGTACGAGGATCAGGTCAGCGAAAACATGCGCAAGGGCGATACCCGCGACGAGGCCGAGACGGCTGCAGCGCGCGTCGCCGCGCCCCCCGGCACGAGCGACCATCAGACCGGCCTCGGCGCGGACATCGTCGACCAGTACTACTCCTCCCTGAGCGTGGACACGGTCAACGCGCGCTTTCTGAGCTGGCTTGCCGACAACTGCGCGGACTATGGCTTCGTCATCCGCTACCCGTCGGACAAGGTCAGCATCACCGGACGCAACGAGCCATGGCACGTGCGCTATGTCGGCGATGCGGCGGCGCGGTTCATGACCGAGCACAACCTCTGCCTGGAGGAATTCGTGGCGCTGTACCAGTAAGTGTTCGCCAGCGCAAAAAAAGGCTTGCATTGTCCGGCACGGGATGGTATGATATTGCCGTACGAAGGAAGCAGGATCTGACAGAGTGGGCACCCGCCCACTCTTTTTCTTGAGGTCTTTCGAAGTGTCAGAAAATGGAATGGTGATCTATGAGTAAATTGACAGACGCCGTCCTGGCGCTGGCCGAGCCTGTGGCCGCGCAGCAGGGGTGCGAGATCTGGGACGTGGAGTACGTCAAGGAAGCGGGCAACCGCTACCTGCGTGTGTATATCGACAAGCCGGACGGCGTGTCGATCCAGGACTGTGAGGATTTCAGCCGCGCGCTCGATCCGATCCTCGACGAGGCCGACCCCATTCCCGACAGCTATATTTTCGAGGTGTCGTCCGCTGGGGCGGAGCGGCAGCTCAAGCGCCCGGGTGATTTTGCGCGCTTTCTCGGCGCGCAGGTCGAGGTGCGGCTCTACCAGCCAGTTGACGGCAGCAAGGTGCACGTCGGCACGCTCGAGCAGTATGACAACGGGGACGTGACCGTCTCCGACGGCAAGACCAGCCGTGTTTTTCAAAAATCCGCCATCGCACAGGTGCGCCTGCACCTGACCATATAAGGAAAGGGAATTCGACCATGAACGCAGAATTTTTTGACGCAGTTGCAGATATCGAAAAAGAAAAAGGTATTCCGCGCGAATATATGTACGAGAAGATCCGTCAGGCCATGCTGACGGCGTTCCGCAAGGACACGCCCGATTGCGAGGACAACGTGGAGGTCATTCTCGATGAGGCAAAAAAGAAGATCGAAATGGTCGTCAAGAAGACGGTTGTCGCGCGCGTGATCGATCCGTATGTGGAGATCAGTGAGGAAGCGGCGCACCGCATCAGCAAGCGCGCCAAGATCGGCGACGTTGTCAGCGTCCCGGTCGAGACCAAGCAGTTCGGCCGCATCGCGGCGCAGGCTGCCAAGCAGGTCATCATTCAGGGCATCCGCGAGGCGGAGCGCGGCATGATCTACGAGGAGTTCAACTCCAAAGAGCACGAGATCCTCACCGGCGTCGTCAATAAGATCGACCCGCGCACCGGCTGCGCGTTTTTGAAGATCAGCTCCAACTCGGACTATACCGAGGCCATGCTCGCCCCGGCGGAGTGCATCCGCGGCGAGGTGCTGCATGAGGGTGACCGCATCAAGGTCTACGTGGTCGAAGTGCGCAACAGTACGCGCGGCCCGCAGGTGCTCATCAGCCGGACGCATCCGGGGCTGGTCAAGCGCCTGTTCGAGCTCGAGGTGCCGGAGATCTTTGACGGCACGGTCGAGATCAAGTCCATCGCCCGCGAGGCCGGCAGCCGCACGAAGATGGCCGTCTGGGCGGAAGATCCGGTCATCGACCCAATCGGCGCGTGCGTCGGCCCGAAGGGCGGCCGCGTTGCGAGCGTCGTCAACGAGCTCGGCGGCGAGAAGATCGACATCGTCAAGTACAGCGAAGTGCCGGAGGAATTCATTGCGGCCGCGCTGGCGCCGTCCGAGGTGCTGGAAGTGACGCTGCTCGACGAGGGCAAGAGCTGCCGCGTTATCGTGCCGGATAACCAGCTCTCGCTCGCCATCGGCAAGGAAGGGCAGAACGCCCGTCTGGCCGCCAAGCTCACCGGCTATAAGATCGATATCAAGCCCGAGAGCGAGGCATAATGCGAAAGGAGGCAGTCACCCATGCCCAAGTCCATCCCCCAGCGGCAGTGCGTCGGCTGCCGTGAAAAGAAGCCCAAGCCGGAGCTCATCCGGGTGGTGCGCGCGCCCGACGGGGCCATCTCGCTCGATGCGCGCGGCAAGGCGGCGGGCCGCGGCGCGTATCTGTGCCCGAACCCCGCGTGCCTGAAAAAGGCGCAGAAGAACCGCGCGCTCGAGCGTGCGTTCGACGTGCCCATCCCGGCGGAGATCTATGAGCAGCTCGCAGCGGAACTGGAGGTGCTCGGCGACGGATAAAGCAGCCAACTATCTCGGCCTCATGCGCAAGGCCGGGCGCATCGCGCTCGGGGAGCATGACGCCGGAGCGGCGGCGCGCGCCGGCAAGGCGTGTTTGCTGCTGCTGGCGCAGGATGCGTCGGACAATGCGCGCAAGCGCGCCGAGGGCTTTGCCCATGCGGCGCAGGCACCGCTACTGCGCCTGCCGTACACGAAGCAGGCGCTGTCCGAGCGGCTTGGCAAGACCGGCTGCGCCATTGCGGCGGTCACCGACCCGGGGCTGGCGAAGGCCTTCGTGTCTGCGTTGGCACAGGCGGATCCGGAGCAATACAGCAACACGGCGGCAGAGCTTGCCGCAAAGACGAGAACAGACATGGGCACGGCGCAGACAAGCGGCGGGCGCAACGGCAAGAGGAGGAAACGAGTATGAGCGGATTGATTAAATACAGAGTGCATGAGGTGGCGAAGGATTTCAACATGACCTCGAAAGAGATCACACAGATCCTGACGGATTATGCCACCACTCCGAAAAATCATATGCAGGTGCTGGAGGACGACGAGCTCAACGACATCTTTGAGTATCTCACGCAGCACCATCAGGCGGCCAGCCTGGAGGAGCTCTACAAAGTGCCCGACCAGCCGAAGGCCAAGCCGCAGGCATCTCCGGCCGCGCAGACCGATGCGCCGAAGAGCGAAGCTGCGCCCGCAAAGCAGCCGCAGCAGGCTTCCCAGCCGCAGCAGCAGCCCAAGCCGAAGAAGGACGACAAGCCGCACCAGCCGCGTCAGGTGGCCGAGCGCCGCGTCGTCGATACCCGCGGTGCGACGACAAACCTGTCCAAGTACGACCAGCGTCTGGACGATCTTGTGCCCGAGCGCGCGCAGAATAAGCGCGGCGGCAAGCAGAAGATCCAGAACCGCAACCGTCAGCGTCCGCAAAACCCCGCTGCCGGTGCCAAGCGCCGTCAGGAGGAGCGCGACAAGATGCAGAAGCTGCAGCTCGAGATCGCGAAAAAGCAGCAGCTCAAGGTGCAGATCCCGGACACGATCTCCGTCGGCGAGCTCGCGTCGCGCATGAAGAAAACCGGCGCGGAAGTCGTGCGCCGTCTTGTAAAGATGGGCGTCATGGCGTCCCTGTCCGATACCATTGATTACGATACCGCCGCGCTTGTGGCTATGGAGCTCGGCTGCAAGGTCGAGCACGAGGTCATCGTGACGGTCGAAGAGCGCCTGATCGACGACCGCGAGGACAGCGAGGACGAACTCGTCCCGCGCGCCCCGGTCGTGGTGGTCATGGGCCACGTCGACCACGGCAAGACCAGCCTGCTCGACCGTATCCGCCGCACGAACGTCGCGGCCGGTGAGGCCGGCGGCATCACGCAGCACATCGGCGCTTACCGCGTCATGGTGGACGGCAAGCCTGTCACCTTCCTCGACACGCCGGGCCATGAGGCATTCACGTCCATGCGCGCCCGCGGCGCCATGGTCACGGATATCGCCATCCTCGTCGTCGCGGCCGACGACGGCATCATGCCGCAGACGGTCGAGTCGATCAACCATGCCAAAGCTGCCGGTGTCCCGCTGGTCGTGGCTATCAACAAGATGGACGTCCACGGCGCAAACCCCGACCGCATCAAGCAGCAGCTCACGGAGTACGGCCTTGTGCCCGAAGAGTGGGGCGGCGAGACGATCGTCTGCCCGATCTCGGCCAAGACCGGCGAGGGCGTGGACAATCTGCTCGAAAACCTTGTCCTGCTCGCCGAGATTCAGGAGCTCAAGGCCAATCCGAACCGCGCCGCCCGCGGCACGGTCATCGAGGCCCGCATGGATAAGGGCCGCGGCCCGATCATGACCGTGCTTGTGCAGAACGGCACGCTCAATCAGGGCGACATCATCATCGCCGGCACGGCCGTCGGCCGTGTGCGCACGATGACCAACGACAAGGGTCAGCGCGTGACGAAGGCCGGTCCGTCTATCCCGGTCGAGATCGCCGGTATGTCCGAGGTGCCGAGCGCGGGCGACACGTTCAACGCCGTCGCCGACGAGCGCATGGCGCGCGAGCTGGTTGAGCAGCGCAAGCAGCAGAAAAAGGACGCTGCCAACGCCGGCAGCAAGAAGGTCTCGCTCGACGACCTGTTCTCCCGCATCCAGCAGGGCGAGATGAAGGACTTCAATATCATCGTCAAGGCCGACGTGCAGGGCAGCGCCGAGGCCGTCAAGTCCTCGCTCGAAAAGCTCTCGAACGAGGAAGTGCGCGTGCAGGTCATCCACTCCGGCGTCGGCGCCATCAACGAGTCCGACGTCATGCTCGCCGCTACGTCGAACGCGATCATCGTCGGCTTCAACGTCCGCCCGGACGCGGCCGCGCGTGACAACGCCGCCCGCAGCAATGTGGAGATCCGCATGTACCGCGTCATCTATGACTGCATCAACGAGATCGAGGCGGCCATGAAGGGCATGCTCGCTCCGAAGTTCCAGGAGCAGATCATCGGCCACGTCGAGATCCGCCAGACCTTCAAGGTCTCCAAGGTCGGTACCGTCTGCGGCGGCTACGTCACCGACGGCAAGATCGTGCGCAACAGCAAGGTCCGCGTCGTGCGCGACAACATTGTCGTGTTTGAGGGCGACCTCGCGTCCCTGCGCCGCTTCAAGGACGACGTCAAGGAAGTTGCCGCCGGCTACGAGTGCGGCCTGCAGGTCGATAAGTACAACGACGTCAAGGTCGGCGACGTGATCGAAGTGTTCGTCATGGAGGAGATCAAGCAGTAAAAGGAGTTTCCTATGGCTTCCAATAAACTGGCAAGAACGAATGATGATATCCAGCGCGTGCTGGCAAACCTGCTCACCCAGGTCAAAGACCCCCGGGTGCAGCAGGGGATGATCAGCGTCACCCGCGTCGAGACGACGGGCGACCTGCGCTATTCAAAAGTCTGGCTTTCCGTGCTCGGCATGGAAAACGAGAAGGAATTCAAAAAGGGGCTGCGTTCGGCCTCCGGCTGGCTGCGCCATGAGCTGGGCACTGTGCTGGACCTGCGCTACACCCCGGAACTGGTGTTCGAGATCGACCACTCGATCGAGGAGGGCGCGCACATCAGCGCCCTGATCGAGCAGCTGCACGACAAGGACACCGGAAGTGAGGCTTGAAGTTATGAATGATCGGGAGTTTGCCGCGGCGCTGTGCGACCGCGACGCGATTCTGATCCTGTCGCACCTGCGCCCGGACGGTGACACGCTCGGGAGCGGTGCGGCGCTTTGCAGCGCGCTGCGCCGCATGGGCAAGACGGCGTACCTGTTCCCCAATCCGGAGACGACGGCGCGTTATCTGCCGTATGTGGCGCAGTTTTTTGCGCCTGCGGATTTTGTGCCCGCGTGTGTGCTCGCGGTCGACATCGCGACACCGAATCTGTTCCCGCAGGGCTTTTCCGGCGCGGTCGATCTGTGCATCGACCACCACCCGTCGAACGCGCTGTATGCCGGCGATACGCTCCTGCACGCGGAGAAGTCCGCCTGCGGCGAGGCGGTGCTCGAGCTGATCGAGCTGCTG
>OJPF01000812.1_pt1 | contig 16324 bp, 16 predicted proteins | sample 1598441 | NCBI WGS metagenome assembly OJPF01 (sample SAMN03922474, study PRJEB24848) | human gut metagenome | isolation source: stool sample | host: Homo sapiens | place: Germany | collected 2010-11 | reverse complement strand
ATATTCGTTTTTACATTTATTTATTCGATTATTTTATATGCTTTTTCAAAAGTAACAGAAGGTAATATGTTGGTTTCCAATCATATGATAAAAATGTCCTGTTTCAGGAGTGATAGAGGCAGTGATACAGGAAAACATCCTGTATCACTGCTATAACGCTTGAATATCAATATCTGAAACTTTTGTAGTGATAGAGTGATAGAAGATTTGCAGAAAAACTGATTCTTCGTCACTTTCAGGGTAGTTCAAGCACATGATTGCTAGACTGACCGCAGACCGGACAGCGGACTCCGTGATGCGTATCGGACAATGTTACATAATGGAACCAAGTCTGACCCTGTTACTCCTCCTTCTGGTGGTGATGGAGACGAAAACGTTACGATCTCTTTGGATGCAACGACAAAAGCTCTTCCACGTCTCGAAGAATTCGTTTTGGAAGCAACTGTTTCTCCTTCCGGTAAAACAGTGACATGGAGCAGTAGCGATCCGACGATCGCCAGCGTGACAGCCGATGGCAACAAGGTAACCGTAAAGGGGCTTAAAGTCGGAACAGCTACGATCACAGCTAAGATCGGTGACGTGACCGCTACTTGTGAAGTGACGGTAGACTTTGCAACCGGCCTTGAAGAAGCCCTTGCCAATACGGAAGTGTTTGGAAGAAAGGGAAATATTTATGTGAATCCGATTCAGTCGCTACAAGTGACCGTTGTGAACATGATCGGTAAGATCGTCTACAATGCACGTATCAGTAGCTATGCGCGAATACCGGTAACAATTTACATTGTGAAATTAACCAATGTCGGAAATACGAAAGTTATTAAGGTAAATGTATACTAATCCATATTTAGTATTGAATGAGAAAGGGCGTCCACGAGGATGCCCTTTTTTGTTTCTTTTCGTTTCCTGACAGTCCGGTATCCCCTCCCTGCTTATGCCAAAAAAGAAACTCTCTTCTTTTCACTCTCTTTTTAATTTATATTTTGATCAATATGAGGTTATGCCTCATTCTATTATTTTGAGAAAACAGCCTATATAGGACGCAGTCCCATGCTATGTTAATTTATCTCATCCGGCCACGGGCAAGCCTTTCCTGTCGCCTTGAAAGATGGCCGTTGGGCATCTACTTTACGGAGGTGGTCGCCGAGTTCTTTGGAGAGGCGTTTGACGATTTCCGGGTGACGGGTGCTAAGGTCGTTCTTTTCGCCGATATCGTCGGAGATGTTGAACAGTTCTTTCTTGCCGGTACCGTAATAGTAAATCAGTTTCCAGTCGCCATTGCGGACCGCACAGTTGAAGTTGATGCCCGGACCGTCGTTGCCCCAGTTGTTCGGCATATTCCAGAAGAGGGAACGCCCTTTGGAAGGATCGCCCGTCCCGGTGAGCAGAGGAACGAAGCTGATGCCGTCGATAGGTTGCACCGTCTCGTAGTCCTTCACTCCGGCCATTTCCAGGATAGTCGGGTAGAAGTCTTCTATCAGCAGGTATTTGTCGCAACGGGTATTCGGTTGGGCTACTCCCGGCCAACTGACGATCATCGGTTCGCGGATACCCCCTTCGCAAAGGGAACCTTTGCCGCTCAGCAACGGATAGTTCTGCGTGTACAACGGGCCGTCACGCCATTCGGACGTAGAGGCAAGGCCGCCGTTATCGCTCATGAAGAGGATGATCGTATTGTCTGCCTCCCCGTTCTTTTCCAACCAGTCCATCAGATCGCCCAGGCTCTTGTCCATCCCTTCGATTAGGGTGGCGTAGGCTGCCTCATGGTCTGTCATTCCCTTCTTTTTGTATTTCTCGTAGAAGCGCATGTCCTTATTCAGTGGAATATGGATGGCATAGTGGGACATGTAGAGGTAGAACGGCTGGTTGTATTTCTTCGCCTTGTCGAGCGCCTTGATCGCCTCCAATGTCAAGGCTTCGGTAGCGAATGTTTCCGTGCCCCAATACTTTTCGAGGCCGGGGATGGACATCAGCGAAGTCGGTTTGCCATCCTTCGTATGGCCGTAATTCTCTTCGCCTAAATAGCTTGCCAGACCGCCGGCGGCATGACCGGCAATGTTGACTTCGAATCCCCAGTGGTGCGGGTCCTCTCCCGGAGTGTCGATCGCGCCGAAATGGGCTTTCCCGCAGTGGATCGTATGATAACCGCTATTTTTCAAGAGCTGGACGAAAGAAGTCCCGACGAAGGTATTGTTTGTTCCCGTAACCTGACTGACGCCGTTATAGTTCCAGTCAGGTATGTCGAGCAGACTGTCTTTGCGGTCGGTCGTCTTATCCTTTTGCAGCGTCCAGTTGGTGACACGGTGGCGGGCGGCATTCGTCCCGGTGATCAGGCTGCAACGAGACGGGGAACTGATACTGCTGGCATAGGCCTGGGTGAACATGACTCCCTGGCGGGCGAGGCGTTCCATGTTGGGCGTCTCGTAGACTTCGTTATAATGCGTCTTTTCTGTCCAGAAAGGCAGGGAAGTGTCTTCCCATCCCATATCGTCAACCATAAAGAGGATGATGTTCGGCCGCTTGGCAGGCTGGTCGGCTGCCTGCATATTTCCTGTCTGGAAAGCGGGCAGGATTACTAAAGGCAATAAGATTCGTTTGTCCATCTTTTTTGTGTTTTTCGGTTTATATTCCTGTGAAAGTTACTGATATGACAAAGATACGCTTTACAAAAGAAAAGGAAGAGGCTTTGAAATCCTTTAGTGAATATTCACGTTTAAGGGGAATTTATCAAATTATTGCTAAATATAGTAGTTTAACTATTAATCATAGTTCTATTATTGTACTTTATAGTTATCTTTGGTCATTCATCTGATAAATAAACATGGAATATGAAGAAACTGACTCCTAAAGAAGAAGATATCCTGAGTTATTTCTGGACGAACGGTCCGTTGTTTATCCGTGAGTTATTGGAATTGCAGGAAGAGCCCAAGCCGCACTACAACACGCTTTCCACGATCGTACGCGTGCTGGAGGAGAAAGGCTATATCGGGTATCGCCCGTATGGAAACACCTATCAGTATTATGCATTGGTCTCGGAGGACGAATACCGGAACAAGACGCTGAAAAACGTGGTAAGCCGCTATTTCGGAGATTCCTATACGCGTGTCGTTTCTTCGCTGATAGACCGTGACGAACTGTCGGTCGAAGAATTGGAAGAATTGCTACAGCAGATTAAGAACCGTAAAAATAAATGAGATGGTTACCTTCCTCCTTTATATCGTCAAGTCTACTTGTTGCCTGACTCTGTTTTACTTGGGTTATAAAGCCTTGTTGAGCAACGAGACGTTTTTTCGCTTCAACCGGATGGTGCTGCTGGCGGGGATGCTGGTGTGCATGCTGCTGCCGTTTGTCGAGCTACGGACGGAATCGCCCGGTGTGCTGCAAATGCCGTTGTTGCAGTTGGAAGAGATGATACAGGAAGGAGTGGGGGAGACGGTTTCGCAGCACTCCGTTGTCCAGGTTGGAACGGAGGTTGTACCGGCTGTACGGGAGGCTTCCGGCTCATGGGGAGAGTGGGCGGTTTACCTGTATCTTGTGGGGATGGCGGTTGTCCTCTGCCGGTTGGTTCGCTCGTTTGTGAGTTTGCTTTGGCTGATCCGGAGCGGCGAGAAGATACGGAAAGGGCGTTATACGCTGGTGCTGGTCGGCAGGCCGGTCGCTCCTTTTAACTGGGGATCGTATATTGTCCTGTCGTTGAAAGATTATTGTGACTATCCGAATGAGATATTGACGCATGAGCAAGTTCACTGGCGCAAGCATCATTCGTTGGACTTGATCTATACGGAGGCAGTCGTGCTCCTGCACTGGTTCAATCCCGCAGCCTGGCTGTTGAAACGGGAACTCCAGGAGGTTCATGAGTACCAGGCGGATACGGGCGTACTTAAAAATGGCATCGATGCAACAAAATATCAATTGTTATTAGTGAAAAAAGCTGTTAGCGCGAGCTCCTACACCTTTGCTAACAGCTTCAATCACAGTAAAATTAAAAAACGAATTACTATGATGTTAAAAGAGAAATCGAACAGTTGGGCCCGGTTGAAGCTCGTGCTTTTAGTTCTGGTGGCAGCATGTAGCATGCTTGCTTTCGCCCGCCCGGATGTAAACCGGGAGTTGACAAACTTAATGCAGAGCGAAGATACGACAATTTCTCCGGTCGGACAACCGTACACCCGTGAATTCTTCGACAAGGAGATCGACCGGTATATCGGACAGGCGGGAGGCGGACAGCTTTCAGGCTCGGAAAGACTTGTGTTTATGGAGAAACATACGCGAAGAGTGAATTTCTTCATCAATGCCAAAGATCAGATACTTTACAACAGCAGGTTTGCCGGAATATCCGAAATGCCGGTCAAACTGAAAGCGACCTTGTCTGCATCGGCAGGTGAAAAGCCTGTGATGATCTATTTCCTGTGCGATGTGAAGACAAGCGATGCAGCAGTTAAAGAAGCATTGGAAACGGTCGGCAAGGCTTTTGCCGAATATCAGGCGACTGCAGCCGGAAAGAACGCTCCGACCCTGCTCTTTTTCGGTAATCCACGAAAAGACTATCCGTTAAAAGGGAAATAATATAATTCATTACAGAAAAGGTTATGTATAAAATAGGATTCGGGAAAATGGCATTTCTGTCATTTCTGATAGTTGTGGCTCTTGTCGTCTGTCATAATCCCAAACAGTTACCGGAAGAGAAGTCGGAGGAACTTCCGGTTTTTAATCTGGAAGCGGTGGCGGAGGAAACCGTACCAAGTGCGTTTATGTGGAATGATATAACTGAGAAGGCAACGTTTATTCCGCTCTCGTCTGATGAGAAGACTTTACTTTCGGGTTCTTTGGGGATAACGTTTATGGACAATGAATATATTGTTATTGTCGATTATAAGACTGGCTCTTTCTATCGCTATGGAGTGGATGGAAAAGTACAACGCAGCTTCAAATATGAGGGAAACGGGCCGGGTGAATATGTTTATATCTCGTACCTTTATGTTGATCCCGGATATGCTTTTATGGATATCTACGATAGCGGGAACAGGAAACGGATTCGTTATGACTGGGAAGGAAATCTGCTGGAAGAAAGAGAACTGGTCGATATTGTCGTCCCCGTCTTTGCGACGGAGCATTATATGGTTTCCTGTGGAATGCCCGAGACGGAGTATCAATACTTTATAGCTGATTTGGCGATGAATGTCTACAGAAAAGACATCCGAATGGGAGAAGGGTATGATGAGATAAAAAGAAGTGCTGTGCAGATCTTGACGAGTACCTGCCAGAACAAAGATATGTTTATCTTTTCCCGTCCGATGTCGGACACAGTCTATCGCATTACGGACAAGGCATTGGAACCTCTTTTCATCCTGAAGAAAGGAAAGTATGATATTAAGTATGAAGAATTAGGACGTTTCATGACACGGGAAATGAAGACCATGAAGTGCCTGATGTGGACCCGGATCTCTTCCCTGCCGGAGTATTACCTGATAGATTATAAGCAGGGAGAGCACCAGCATAGCGAAATCTGGAGCAAGAAGGAACAGACGATTGTCGCACGTGTCCGGGAGAAAAACGGCCTGCCCTTTCGGTTGTCTTCGGGAAAGGAAATAACACTCCCCACAGAGAGACTGTGCATAAAAGGGAAAACGGTAATTGTCCCCGTTCCGGCAGAGGAATTGGAAAGAGATATAAACGGAGTAACGGCAGACGACAATCCGGTTCTGCTTGTTCTGGAGCTTCGGTGATACTACTATTATTCTTCTACCAATTCAAACTTCCGGAAACTAAGGATATCGTCATTGAACCGGGGATTCAGGTAATGGCTGTCGGAAATGTATAGCCCTTCGGGACGAACCAGCATGATGGTTGGATTATAGGTATTGTCGGGAAAGAGGGGTTCGCCGAGAATACGGAAATCTTTATCGAGAATAATAATGCTGAAGTTCTTACGCCCGAATTGTACGAGTTCCATAGGACGGACGCCTTTATCCAAAGTCGAGGGCGGATAAGCAATCCGGTAATAAACCTCCCGGTAGGGATCGTACAGCAAGTTATTATACCAGGCATTCACACAGAAGTCTTCGGGGCTTGCTGTCAACTCGTCCGGCAATTGTACTTTGTCGAAGTACTTACTTTTAACCGAGACTTTCCGTATCGAGTCGTGTTCAGGAGTAGCCACATAGATATTCTCGTCATAATGGAACGAGTAAATGAAGCGTTGGCCGTCATAGCAACGGCTGTAACTGGCTTCCATGCCGTATCGTTTCAGCTTGACTTCCGAACCGGGATAATCGGGATAATCGAAGGGCAGTTTCTTCTCCTCTTTCGTATTCATATTGATTGCGACGGAAACAGGGTCATGCTCAATCAGGCGATTTGGTTCTATGCAGGTATATAGAGTGTGTTCGATACGTACAGGTAATTGTGAGGCTGTAGCCATAAAACAAGAAGGTTTTAATTCAGGAAAAGGCTGCTTATCAAGAAGGTCGCAGTTCTTATTAATCAAGTATAGCCCACTTTCGTAAAAATTGAAGACGTAAATACTGTCGAGATTCTGAATATAATAACCGAATATCCTTCCAACACCGTTACTTCCTTCCTGTGAAGGGGTTATCCTGAACGCCGGTTTCTGCTGTTTCAGGTCATAGAAGTGGATCGTATTGTTTTCAATATTCTGGAAAGTGAAATACTCTTTTCCGTCTTTGTCTTTATAGACTGAATAAATGTTGAAGTTGTTTTTCGTGTCCGAATCGATCGGGAAAGACAGCGTTTCGTCTGTCTCTTTCAATTAGCATGCTCCGTACTTTTTGTGCGTTGAACAGGAGATAAACAGGAATAAAAAGAATAGTAATAGATGGTGCTTTTTCATGTTCATAATAAATTATAAGGAAAGGAAGAAAATTAAAAACTCCTTGTTCCCGTGCCTCGTGTGGGAGAGTGCGGGAACAAGGTGATTTTGACATGCTTTTTCCGGGCTTTTAATCTTTCTTTAACGGCGGATAGTCGATCGTATAGTGCAACCCGCGACTTTCCTTACGTTCCATTGCCTGACGGGTGATCAGGTAACCGACGTTGATCATGTTACGCAGTTCACACAGTTCTTTTGAGGCCTTACTGCGTTTGAAGAGGCTTTCTGTCTCTTCGTACAGAATATCCAGGCGGTTCCAGGCACGAGTCAGACGGGTGTTGCTGCGAACAATGCCGACATACGATTCCATGATCTGGTTCACTTCTTTCATGCTCTGGGTGATCAATACACGTTCTTCGGTAGAGATCGTACCTTCGTCGTTCCATTCGGGAATATCGGTGTTGAAATCGTAACGTTCGAGGACGCTTAGGATATGTTTAGCGGCTGCATCCGCATATACGACTGCTTCGATCAACGAGTTGGAAGCCAGGCGATTTCCACCGTGCAACCCTGTGCAGGAACATTCGCCGATGGCATAGAGACGACGGATGCTGGATTGCCCATTCAGATCGACACTAATACCGCCGCACAGATAATGGGCTGCTGGAGCTACCGGGATATAATCCTTCGTGATGTCGATGCCGATGCTGAGGCATTTTTTATAGATATTGGGGAAATGCTTCTTCGTCTCCTCCGGGTCTTTATGGGTCACATCCAAGTAAACGTGATCTTCACCTCGGAGTTTCATCTCGTTATCGATCGCACGTGCTACGATGTCACGCGGGGCGAGAGACAGACGTTTGTCGTATTTTTGCATGAACTCCTTTCCGTCCAGCGTACGTAAGACGCCGCCATATCCGCGCATGGCTTCGGTGATCAGAAAACAGGGACGGTCTCCCGGGTGGAAAAGAGCGGTCGGGTGGAACTGGATGAACTCCATGTTTTTGACAGCTCCTTTCGCGCGATACACCATTGCGATACCGTCGCCCGTAGCGATCAGCGGGTTGGTTGTGTTGCGGTAAACGGCTTCGCAACCGCCTGTTGCCATAACTGTTACCTTGGACAGGAATGTGTCTACCTTACCGGTGTCTTCGTTCAGCACATAAGCGCCGTAACATTTGATGCCCGGCGTATGACGGGTGACGATGATACCCAAGTGATGCTGCGTGATGATCTCTACTGCAAAGTGATGGTTGAATATCGTGATGTTGGGATGTCTCTTGATCGCTTCGATAAGGCTTAGTTGGATCTCGGCGCCGGTGTTGTCCTTGTGATGTAGGATGCGGAATTCGGAATGCCCTCCTTCGCGGTGAAGATCGAACTCGCCGTTCTCCTTCTTGTCGAAGTTCACACCCCAACTTATGAGTTCCTTGATCTGATCCGGTGCGCCTCGTACGACCATTTCCACGGCTTCCCGGTCGTTGATCCAGTCGCCGGCAATCATTGTGTCTTCAATATGCTTGTCGAAATTGTCTACCAGCAGGTTTGTTACCGAAGCAATGCCTCCCTGCGCGAAATAGGTGTTCGCTTCTTCCAGCTCTGTCTTGCAGATGATGGCTACTTTCCCTTTATCGGCTACCTTCAAGGCGAGGCTCATGCCAGCGATACCGGAACCGATCACTAAGAAATCGAATTGTTGTACCATAGTTTATATCCTTTGTGGCTGACAAAGTTAGGAATTAACTTATTTAGTTGTACCTTATACAGCCCGCTTTCGTGCAAAATAGTCCGCATTACTGATTCTTTGGATATTTTAAACTTCTCGTCGTAAACATCTCAGAATGGAACCCTGTTCTATTGGGGCATTGGATATCCTGCTAATTATTAACACTTAAACGTTTTAAAATATGAAATCTAAAGTTGTATTGAACGCTCTGGCCTTGTTGTTTGCGGCTGGTGCGATGGCTCAGGATTGTACGTTCTTTTTCCCGCAGACCAAAGGTACGCAGCTCGTAAAAAAAAGGCTATGATGCAAAAGGAAACCTGCAGAGTGTGATGACCTACACGGTCGATGAAGTGAAGAACATCCCGTCCGGCCTGGAAGTGGAAGCCGATTATGTGTTCAAAAATAGCGCAGGTACGGTTTATGACAAGGGTGACCTGGAAGCATTCTGCCGAGATGGTGAGTTCTTTATCGAGATGAAGGAGACTTTGTCAAATCCGTCTTTCGTGTCGACTACCCAGTCTGATTTGGCTGCTACCGAAGCGGTCATTAACTATCCGAGTGTATCGAACGCTCCGTCCAATAATGGCGACGATATGTATTTCGATGATGCAACCATTCAGATCTACTCGAAGAAGAATCGGAAGGATCGCAAAAACGTGTCTATCTACGACCGCGAATATGTGACGACCGAACAGGTAGCGACTCCCGCCGGCACGTTCGACTGCACGAAAGTAAAATATAAAATCAAATCCCGCTCCCCGAAGGAAACGATCGAGGGCTATGGATATGAATGGTACGCTCCGAATGTGGGTGTCGTAAAGAACGAACAGTATAATAACAACAATCAGTTGCAATATTATACTGTCCTCGAAGTTGTAAAGTAATGTAAGATATATTCCTTTTTGGGAATTGTTTGACCGGTTTAAGTGGATGCGTTGTTACTGAGAAGTTGCAGCGCATTTTCTTTTCCCTGAATCGCCAAAAGAAATAAAATGATTATCTTTCGGCAAAATTCAGGATATGGACAGAGTCTTTAAATCGAAAGTAGGTTGGTGGTATCATCTGATACTGTTGGTGATGGCGGCAAGCACTGTTGCTGCATTTGTGGGCGGCAAGTCTCCCGTAACGATGATCGTGCTGCTGTTGTTTACATTGGAGTGTATTCACATGCTGTTGTCGACCTGGTATAAAATAACGGCGGATGGTTATCTGATTGCCCATTGCAGTTTTTTCCCGGAAAAGCGGATTCCTATTTCGGAGATTAGTGCCGTCGAGGTGACAGTGATGCCTGTCTCGAGCTACGCCCTGTCACTGGACCGTCTGATCATCTACAAAGGCGACACGCAGTGGCTATTGATTTCGCCGGTCAACAAGCAGGACTTCGTCAAGCTGTTGAAGAAGCATAATTCCGATATCCGGATAAAGGAACCGGTTATCTAAAACTTAAAAACAGATTACCATGAAAGCACGGATTCGGAAAAACCAGAAAGATTGGCATGTATACATCTTCTGGATTTTATTAGGAGTATTTGCATTGTTGGTTATTATGGATGCTTTCAGCGAGGACAAATTTGATCGACTACCCTTGATCCTTTGTTTCCTGCCGTTAACTATACTTCAGTTACGTCCGTATCAGATAACGGATAGGGACATGTTGCACGGAAACGGGCAAATCGACGTGAAACTGATCTCCCGGCTCGAATGCAGCGGTAACAAAGTCGTCGTCTATTACTCCCGTATGGAAGGAGGCATAGAGAGGCGCTCCTCTTTTTATCCGGCCGACAAGGAAGAATTTATTTCGATCTTACAACAAATTAATCCCAATATAAAATTTAATTAAATCTGAGAACATGAAATACGATGTTGCCATAATCGGAGGCGGTCCCGCCGGTTATACGGCTGCCGAGAAGGCGGCTGCGGGTGGCTTGTCCACCGTGCTTTTTGAGAAGAACGCGTTAGGCGGTGTGTGCCTGAATGAAGGATGCGTGCCGACAAAGACTTTGCTTTATTCTGCGAAAGTGTTTGATACGATCAAACACGCCCCCAAATATGCGGTAAGTGCGGAGAATCCTGCTTTCGATTTCCCGAAGATCATCGCTCGTAAAAATAAAGTCGTAAAGAAACTGACAGCCGGCATCCGCATGAAGATGAAGGAGAACGGCGTGGAAGTGGTGAGCGGCGAAGCCGAAATCAAAGGGCGGGCAGCCGACGGAACGATCACTATCGCCTCGGGCGAAGCTGTTTATGAAGCCGCCAACCTGCTTATCTGCACCGGTTCGGAAACTGTCATACCTCCCATTCCCGGATTGGCGGAAACGGAGTACTGGACAAGCCGTGAGGCGTTGCTGTCTAAAGAACTGCCGACTTCGCTGGTGATCATCGGTGGCGGTGTGATCGGCATGGAGTTCGCCTCCTTCTTCAACAGCATGGGAACGGAAGTGCATGTGGTCGAGATGCTGGATAAGATTCTCGGTCCGATGGATAGGGAGCTGTCCGAGATGTTGCAGGTCGAATATGCCAAACGGGGCGTCAAGTTCTATTTAGGACATAAGGTGACTGCCGTAAACGGCGGCGATGTGACGGTCGAGAAAGACGGCGAGACATCAGTCATCCAAGGCGAAAAAGTCCTGTTGAGCGTAGGCCGTCATCCCGTGACCAAAGGTTTCGGCTTGGAAACACTGGCCCCCGAACCTTTCCGCAACGGGATCAAAGTGAACGGATTTATGCAGACTTCCGTCCCGAATGTGTATGCCTGCGGCGATATCACCGCTTTCTCCCTGTTGGCCCATACGGCTGTCAGCGAAGCGGAAGTGGCTGTCGATCATATTTTAGGTAAGAACCGCAGCATGAGTTATAAAGCCATTCCGGGCGTTGTTTATACCAACCCCGAAATCGCGGGTGTCGGCAAGACCGAAGAGGAGTTGCAAGCTGAAGGAACTCCTTACACCGTCAAGAAGATACCGATGGCGTTCTCCGGCCGCTTTGTCGCTGAAAACGAGCAGGGCAACGGCGTCTGCAAGCTGATTTTGGCTGAAGACGAAACGATCATCGGCGCCCACCTTTTGGGAAATCCGGCCTCCGAGCTGATCGTCATAGCCGGGATCGCTGTCGAAAAAGGCATGAAGGCCTCCGAGCTGAAGTCCATCGTCTTCCCACATCCGACCGTAGGCGAGATCCTTAAGGAAGCGCTCTGATATTTTATTCCCCATACATGCCCGATCCCGATCCATCCCGGCGACTGTTCGATGGATCGGGATCTTTTTGTTGAAAGTCCTGCTTTAATCAACCTGAAGTGTGGAATGTTTTATCTGTTTCCATGAGGAGAAAATAACTTTTCTCGCCAGTGAAAATTTGTTTTCTATGGGAAGAAACAAAAGATTCATGCCAATGGAACAAAATTTCCCCCTCTATGAAACTGCTCCGAAACGGGTAGCCGTTCGTCCTTACCAGGATAGGAGTTGGTTTCATTTAGCTGATGTTTCTTCGAAAATATCCTTATAAGATGCTGAAAATGCTACAGGTTACCAAAAAAATCATTTACTTTGCAAACTTAATAATGTGCCAATGCACAAAAATGGCACATTGGCACATTAATTAATTGGCAAATTATTATTATGGCACAAGAAGATGTATTTAAGAAATTAGTTTCGCACTGTAAAGAATACGGGTTTGTATTCCCCTCTTCAGAGATTTATGACGGTTTAGGAGCAGTGTACGATTATGGGCAGTATGGCGTAGAGTTGAAAAATAACATAAAGAAATACTGGTGGGACAGCATGACGTTGTTGCACGAAAATGTAGTCGGCATCGATTCGGCTATCTTTATGCACCCTACTATCTGGAAGGCATCCGGCCATGTCGACGCGTTCAATGACCCTCTGATCGATAACAAGGATTCCAAGAAACGCTATCGTGCCGATGTACTGATCGAAGATCACCTGGCGAAGATCGAGGAGAAGATAAATAAGGAAGTGGCCAAGGCTGCGAAGAAGTTTGGTGATGCTTTCGATGAAGCCCAGTTCCGCGCGACGAACGGACGCGTGCTTGAATATCAGGCTAAGTGGAACGAGATCCACGAACGCTACTCGAAAGACATGAATGATTCCAATTTCGAAGACCTGCGCCAGCTGATCCTGGATTGCGAAATCGTTTGCCCGATCTCCGGAACCCGTAACTGGACCGATGTCCGCCAGTTCAATTTGATGTTCTCTACGGAGATGGGTTCTACTTCAGACGGTGCCATGAAAGTATATCTGCGGCCGGAAACAGCACAGGGTATTTTCGTCAACTTCCTGAACGTACAGAAGACCGGCCGCATGAAAATACCTTTCGGTATCGCTCAGATCGGTAAGGCTTTCCGTAACGAGATCGTTGCCCGTCAGTTCATCTTCCGTATGCGCGAGTTCGAACAGATGGAAATGCAGTTCTTCGTTCGTCCTGGCGAAGAGATGGAATGGTTCAAGCAGTGGAAGGCTACTCGTCTGAAATGGCACCAGGCAATGGGATTGGGTAATGAAAAATATCGTTATCACGATCACGAAAAGCTGGCCCACTATGCAAATGCGGCTACTGATATCGAATTCGAAATGCCGTTCGGTTTCAAGGAAGTGGAAGGTATCCATAGCCGTACGAATTTCGACTTGAGTCAGCACGAAAAGTTTTCCGGCAAGAAAATCCAGTATTTCGACCCTGAACTGAACCAGAGCTATACTCCGTATGTAATCGAGACCTCTATCGGTGTAGACCGCGTGTTCTTGAGTGTGATGGCCGGTTCTTATTGCGAAGAGACATTGGAAAACGGCGAAACACGTGTTGTATTGAAGTTGCCCGCAGCGTTGGCGCCTATCAAGCTCGCCGTATTGCCGTTGGTGAAGAAAGACGGTCTGCCTGAAAAAGCTGAGGAGATCATGAAGATGTTGCGTTTCGATTTCCGTTGCCAGTATGACGAAAAAGATTCTATCGGCAAGCGCTATCGTCGCCAGGATGCTATCGGAACCCCGTACTGTATTACAGTTGACCACGATACTTTGAAGGATAATTGTGTCACGATCCGTTTCCGCGATACGATGGAACAGGAACGTGTGAGCATCGACAAGTTGCATGACATTATCTCCGAGAAGGTAAGCATGAAGAATTTATTAAAAAAGATAATGGAATAAACGCATGAAGAAATACCTGCATATCGCGTTGATGTTGTTGTGTGTCTTTGTTGTCTCTTCTTGCAAGGATGATGACGATGATACTGAAGCTGTTGAAAGAGAGGCTTATAAGTTGGAACAGGACATTGCCTTCCAGGCAAAAGTAAATGAAACCGGTTTTGTAAGATGGTATTCGGAAGCCGGTGATGGTTATGTTTGTGCCAAACTGATTGAAAAGGGGAATGGCAAGCAAGCCTATTTCAATAGCCGTGTCTCGGTCTACTATAAAGGTTCTTTGACAGATGGAACGGAGTTTGATGCCCGGTTGTTTGAAGACGGTACGCCCTTCAAGTGTGCGGTCAGTTCATACTATGCGAATTATTCGAACTCCAATCCGAATGGATATGGTTCCGTCATATCTGGTTGGACAGTTGCTTTGCAACATATGGTTGAAGGAGATAAATATGAGGTTTGGATTCCGCAGCAGCTAGCCTATGGCGCAAGCGACAACGGTGATATCCCGGCTTATTCGACTTTGATATTCGAAATCGAGCTGGTATCGGTGGATGAGCAGGCAGCTTCGGCAAGTTAAAAGTTGATTTATAAAAGAATAAAAAGGGGGTGGCTATACAATGTGTAGGCAACCCCTTTCTACTTTTTATTTCTTCTGTTTCAATATCCTCTGTGCACAGTCCGAGAACACTACGATCGCCCCGGCAATGATTGCCGTATCTTTTATTACTAGTCTGCCTGCCCCGGTCAGCAGTGGGAATCCATGTTCTCCGCTTCCCAAGTCCGGTACCCATACTTCAGGCGTCGTCACCAGGAAAGAGAGCGTTCCGATCGTCATGATAATAGCAAGTCCTGCACCTACCAGGCCGATTTTAGGGGAGAAAATACCTAAGAACGTCAGGATACCGATCGCCATGATCAGAATGCCTAACCCGTGCGAGAAGCCGTACGTGTTGTTTTCCACATGCCACTGATGTTTGGCCTCGTTGAATTCCCCCTCTTTTAGTTTATATTCTTTATATTCGGGAGCGCTTTTCGTATAGAAGAAGCTCATAAAAGGACTGTTCGCCACAAACGGCACGATACCTTCTGCTTCATAGTTATAGAATTTCAATCCTCCGATCCATACGAAGATGATCAGGATTGCCACGCGGATCAAGTTAATGCCCAACTTTTGAGTCGAAGCTGCAATGTTCAGGAAAGTGTAAAATAGATTACTTAATTTAGTCGTCATGTCTTTGCTGTTTTATATGTTTGTTTTATAATGCAAATATCGACCCATTGTGGCTTGCGGTAAATGGCAATTCTGCCGGATAACTTATCAATTTTCCCCGATCTGGTTATTTATAGGCAAAAGAAACCCCTATAAACAATTAAAGGCTGTCTCACGACAACCCCTAACCAAACTTTGTTAACCTTAAATCTAATACTATTATGAAAAAACCACAATACAAAGATACGGGTTTGTCCGAACTTGTCAAGAGCCAAGATGCTAAATAGTGTTGTAAGAGGTATAAGAAAAATTAATTGCAGATGAATAAGCCTTTTATTGAAAATAAAATTATCTTTGTCTGGAAATATAAAGAAAAACGTAGAAGCGTTTCGTATTATTCTTTGTTAGGAATCTGGTAAATTCATTGTACAAAAAGAATAATAGGCAAAAACGCTCGCGCTCCCATAGGGCGTGGGCTATTGCTTATTTGTTGTACAAGCTTACCAGAGCTCCTAACCGGATGAGACAATAGCTCCACGCTTTTTTACCACAAATAGAAAGAATACGATATGATGGAAGCGAAAATTGACATTGAAAAAGTCAGGAAAGGAGATCATGCTGCTTTTAAAACTTTCTTTGAATGTTTCTATCCTAAATTGATGGCGCTCGCTTGTCGTTTTGTAGATGAGCAGGTTGCCAAAGATTTGGTGCAAGAAGTCTTCACTTCCTATTGGGAACAGAAAAAGGTTATACAACCCGACAATATCCAATCTTTCCTTTTTAAATGGTTGCAAAATAGTTGCTTGAACCACATTAAACACCAGATGATTGTTGACGAGTACGAATCATGTGTTCGTATCGCTGAGGCGCGTATCGCTTTTTGGGGCGAATCCACCGACTCCAACGATGTCCTTAAGTCTGTTATAAATCAGGATTTGCGGGAAATCATAGAACTCTCCGTTAATAAACTGCCTCCCAAATGCGCACAGGCTTTCCGTCTGGCCTATTTCCATGATATCAGCCATAAGGAGATAGCCGAGATTATGGGAATCTCTCCCCGTACAGTCGAAGGACATATCCGGCAAGCACTTGCCTTCTTACGGAAAGATTTGAAAGGCCTTTTCCTGCTTATATTCCTGCTCTGCAACATAAATTGAATTTTTCTTTGTTTTTGACCACGTAGTACCTCCCGCTTCGATTGTCTTCTTTCTATAAGTACAATCAAAGAAGATGGACGAACAATTACTCATACGATTCCTTACGCATACCTGTACCTCGGAAGACCTCCGTTTAGTCGACCAATGGATCGCATCCGGCAAACCCAATGCTGACTGGCTGTTCGAAATGGAACGCATATGGCTGTCTCTTATACACATCTGACGCTGCCGACGATATGCAGTGTGTAGATC
>OJPF01000810.1_pt1 | contig 16386 bp, 25 predicted proteins | sample 1598441 | NCBI WGS metagenome assembly OJPF01 (sample SAMN03922474, study PRJEB24848) | human gut metagenome | isolation source: stool sample | host: Homo sapiens | place: Germany | collected 2010-11 | reverse complement strand
GTTATATGCATGATATCGGAAACAGTATTAACCGCAGGCACCATGCGGAGTATGGCGCACTTCTGGCAAATGAGCTTTTAAGGCAGACGGATATGAGCCTTGAGGACAGAGTGACAGTGGTGTCCGCGATTGCCAATCATGATGAATCTACGGGTGGTGCGGTGGACATAATATCGGCCGCACTTGTCATAGCGGATAAGACCGATGTGCGAAGAGACAGGGTGAGAGCTAAGGACAGAGCTAGGTATGATATTCATGACCGTGTAAATTATGCAGTCACAGAATCCACACTCAAAATATCGCCGGAGAAGAAGCTCATATCGTTGAATCTCCAGATTGATGAAAGTATATGTACAATGTACGATTACTTCGATATATTTCTTGGACGTATGCAGATGTGCAGACATGCTGCGTAGCTTTTCGGAGCCAGGTTCAAGCTCACGGCTAACGGAAGCAAGGTGCTGTAAGGAGTGGGATAAAATAGAGCTTTGCAAAACAGGCGGTATGTCTTATAATAGCTCCATAGTATGGTGGTGGGTCAAAACATGCAAATTTAATGTACGAGTGTATAACGTATTATATTTATGCATATCAGCTCCGTTGTCCGAAGCAAGATGTTCTAAGAACATCTAAGCTTCTCCCAAAAGTCGTGATATGCATAAATATAATACGTTATACACGCTAAGTTTACAGCACATGTTTTGACCCCAACATCATGCTACATAAATGTGATAATAGAAATGGAGTTATTTATGGGAATAGTAGTTATGGGAGCAGTGTTTGTGGATATCAAGGGCTTTCCGGAGGATATCTATATACCTGATGGAAGAAATGTGGGACATGTAGAGTATATACATGGCGGTGTGAGCAGAAATGTAGTTGAGGATATAGCCAATATTGAGCTTCGCCCAACATTTGTAGGCATTGTCGATGACAGTGCGCTAGGCGAGGATGTGGTTAAGAAGCTTAAGAATCATAAGGTTAATACCGATTATGTAATGACGATGCCGGGCGGAATGGGAACATGGCTTGCTGTATTTGACCATAATGGCGACCTTGCGGGTTCGATATCACAGAGACCTAATCTCATGCCTATACTTGGACTTCTTGAGGAGAAGGGCGATGAGATTTTCGCAAATGCGGATTCCGTTATTGTAGAGGTCGACATGGACAAGGATATAATCAAGAAGGTTGTTGCACTTGCAAAGCAGTATAACAAGAAGCTGTACGGTGTTGTCAGCAATATGAGTATAGCTGTGGAGAGAAGGGATTTTCTTAAACATTTTGACTGTTTCATCTGTAACCAGCTTGAAGCAGGAATGCTGTTCATGGAGGACTATGCGGATAAGAGCCCGGAGGAGCTTCGCGATATTCTTTCTAAGCGTGTCATCCTTGGAAAAATACCGGCGATGATTGTCACGATGGGTGGAAACGGAGCAGTCTATGCAGATGTCAACGGGGAAAAGGGAATATGTCCGCCTCAGCGCGTCCGCGTAAAGGATACAACCGGAGCAGGAGATGCGTTTTGTGCAGGCGTCGCAAGCGGACTTACCTATGGAAAGACGCTCAGCGAAGCGGTGGAGATTGGAAGCCGTCTCGCTGCCTCGGTCATCACATCATCGGAGAATGTGTGTCCGAGATTCCTTCCGGAAGAATTTGGTATTACATTAGATTAAATAAAAAAGCTGGCATGAAAGCTGCGCATGTATGTGGCAGAATTTCTGTCAGCTTTTTGTTTTATGTACCAATTTTCAATTCTGTGTCGACTACGGCTTCCATTTCAAGGGCATATCCCACAATGTTGACAAGTGTGGAATACATTACAATGAGTAAAGTCAAAATTTATTTAAAAATCAAATAAAAAAGTGCTTGCAAAATACCCTAACGGGGTATAATATAATATCAGGATACCTAATGGGGGTATACTGACCGCGCGGTATATCATTCATTTATGGAGCAGAGATACGATTCTATGCAGGATTCTTTAGGTATCAATCAGAAGGCTGTCAGGAGGGTATTATGGAGAACAATAAGGATAATTGTCCGGCATGCGGTGGAAAGACAGAGAACAAGTGCTGCTGCTGCGAGAAGCATAAGGAGCGTTCACCGAAGGAATATAAGGATTTGTTAAACCGGCTGAAGCGTATAGAGGGACAGGTCAGAGGCGTCGAACATATGATAGAGGAGGACGCGTACTGCACGGATGTGCTGGTGCAGGTTGCGGCTATCAATGCCGCACTCAACAGCTTTAATAAGGTTCTTTTAGGGAATCACATAAGAACCTGTGTGGCTGAGAATATACGCGAAGGGAATGATGAGGTGGTTGATGAGCTTGTGGGGGTTATTCAGAGGCTTATGAAATAGCGAAAGGAGAGATGAAGCTTGGAACAATATAAGGTTACAGGGATGAGCTGTGCCGCCTGTCAGGCGAGGGTTGAGAAGGCTGTGAGCAAGGTCCCGGGAGTCACATCGTGCTCTGTGAGCCTGCTCACCAACTCGATGGGAGTCGAGGGCACGGCTTCGAGCGCGGAGATTATAAAGGCAGTGAAGGCGGCTGGATATGGCGCTTCGATTAAGAAGGACAAGGGCAGTGCGGCGCAGAGCAGTGCGGCTTCTGCGGATGAGGATTTACTTAAGGATAAGGAGACGCCGGTTATGGTCAAAAGGCTGGTGGCTTCGGTTGTACTTCTGCTTCCGCTCATGTATATTTCAATGGGTCACATGATGTGGAACTGGAGGCTTCCTTCTTTCATGGACGGGAATCACATCGCAATGGGGCTTACGCAGCTTCTTTTAACAACCATGATTATGGTTATAAACCAGAGATTTTTCATAAGCGGTTTCAGGAGCGCTGCGCATGGGGCACCTAATATGGATACACTTGTCGCATTGGGCTCCGCGGCTTCGTATGTGTACAGTGTGTACGCACTGTATGCGATGACATCTGCACAGCTCAGGGGCGATACAGAGGCTGTTATGGCTTATATGCATGAGTTTTACTTTGAGTCTGCTGCAATGATACTTACACTTATCACCGTGGGTAAGCTGTTAGAGGCGATATCCAAGGGCAGAACTACGGATGCACTTAAGGGACTTATGAAGCTTGCACCTAAGACGGCAGTTGTTAAAAGAGACGGAGAAGAGGTGACAGTTCCGATAGAGCAGGTTCACAAGGGAGATTACTTTGTGGTTCATCCGGGTGACAGCATTCCGGTGGATGGTATTATAGTAGAAGGAACTACCGCGGTGAATGAGGCGGCGCTTACCGGCGAGAGTCTTCCGGTTGATAAGGCTGAAGGAGATAAGGTGTCGGCGGCTACGGTAAACCAGCTTGGATATATTGTCTGCGAAGCTACGCGTGTCGGAGAGGATACCACATTATCCCGGATAATCAAGATGGTGGGTGACGCGGCTGCTACTAAGGCACCGATTGCGAAGGTGGCGGACAAGGTTTCCGGTGTGTTCGTTCCGGTTGTAATAGGGATTGCCGTTGTGACCTTTATAATATGGCTGCTGACAGGACATGCTTTTGGCTATGCGCTTGCAAGAGCTATCTCTGTGCTTGTCATAAGCTGCCCTTGTGCACTTGGACTTGCGACACCTGTTGCAATCATGGTTGGAAACGGAGTGGGTGCTAAGCATGGTATCATGTTCAAGACTGCAGTATCCCTTGAGGAGACAGGTAAGGCGAAGGTTGTGGTTCTGGACAAGACAGGAACCATAACGAGCGGTGCACCTATGATAACGGATGTGTACCCGGCATCCGGAGTGAGCCGTGAGGAGCTTCTTATGAAAGCGTATGCTATTGAGAGTAAGAGCGAACATCCACTTGCAAAGGCTGTGATAGCGGGGGTTGAAAATGAGGAAAGTTTGCTTGCCAAGGCTAAGCTGCTTGGTACTGTGGAGGATTTCAGTGCAGTTCCCGGAAGTGGTCTTGCAGGAAGCTTAGGAGGCACCGGAATATACGGAGGAAATGCAGGATTTATAGAGAATGTGTTAGGAAAAGAGGGGGAGCCGGCAGTTAATGCCCTGAATGAGGCAGTTAAGGTGGCGGACAGCTTCTCGGAGGAGGGGAAGACAGCACTGTTTTTTGCTGAGAAGGACAGGCTGCTTGGAATAATAGCGGTTGCAGATGTCATAAAAACAGACAGCCCGGAGGCTATAAGACAGCTAAAAAATATGGGTATCCATGTCGTAATGCTCACCGGGGACAATGAAAAGACAGCCAGGACCATAGGCACTCAGGCGGGAGTTGACGAAGTCATTGCAGGTGTACTGCCGGATGAAAAGGCGGAAGCAGTGGGCAGATTTAAGTCACGCGGCAAGGTTATAATGGTCGGTGATGGTATAAATGATGCACCTGCCCTTACATCCGCCGACATAGGACTTGCCATAGGTGCAGGAACGGATATAGCTATTGATGCTGCTGATGTGGTGCTTATGAAGAGCAGGCTGAGCGATGTTGTTACCGCGATACGGTTAAGCCGTGCTACACTCCGCAATATCCATGAGAACCTGTTCTGGGCGTTTATATACAATATTATAGGTATACCGCTTGCAGCAGGTGTGTGGATTCAGCTTTTTGGCTGGACGCTCAATCCGATGTTCGGAGCAGCGGCAATGAGCCTGTCAAGCTTCTGCGTGGTGACTAACGCGTTGCGTCTTAATCTTTTTAAGGACTAGTCTGTGCGATAATGGAGTTATGGACAATGACATTATAGAAAATGATGTTGGAGTCAAAACATGCCAACTTAATGTACGGGTGTATAACGCATTATATTTATGCATATCAGCTCCGTTGTCCGAAGCAAGATGTTCTAAGAACTCTGATAAAGGTCTTTCTATACGTTAGCCACCGAAGCCGGCATACATCCGTGTATGCATTGCTTCTAAAGCAGCCTCCGTGCTGCTTTTGGCTAGGTATGGAACAGGGCAACATCATAGAAAATGGTATTATATAAAAATTGAGAAGTTATAAGAAGTATGCAGCTATCTAATAGCGTTATAAATAAATGCATATTAAAAAATAAAAAGATAAATAAAAAGAAAGAGGTAAAGGAATATGGAAAAGATTACAGTTGGTGTTGATGGAATGATGTGTGGCCACTGCGAGGCACATGTGAATGATGCGGTCAGAAATGCACTCAAGGTTAAGAAGGTATCATCATCACATGCTAAGAAGGAGACTGTTATAATTGCCGAGGAGGGACTTACCGACGAGCAGATTAAGTCAACAATTGATGCAACAGGTTACACTGTAACGGGAATAAGCAGAGAGCCTTACGCTAAGAAGGGACTATTTGGATTCTAGGAGAATAAGCCAAGCAAAAAAGAGGCTGCCACCTGATTTTTGAGGTGACAGCCTTTTCAGCATTAAAATGCAGATGTTTTTAACTTAAAATTATTTGATGCTCTTTTCATTGATGATTGTAAAAACAATTATGGCAGCCGTAAGCAGCAGGAGCATCACTGTGAAAGTGGTTTTGCCGATGCTTTTGGACAGCGCACAAATGATAATCAGCAGTATGCCTGATATGAGGCGGATGAGCCCGTTGCGCCTTCTGTAGCGGAGGACATAGTAATAGCTCTTGTATGTCCCGGGTGTGCGCCCATGACCGAGCAGGTTGGCGACGCCGAAAATTATTAATATAATGCCGAGGATATACAGGTCACTGATTGAGTGATAATAATATCCGTACATTATCTGCTCCATCTTCCGCTGGCTCCACAAGGAAGCACAAGTCCGTTTCCGGATACCGGAAGACCAAGCTCTCCTGATTCAACGCTTCCGCCATGCTTTGGAATGATGGCTGTAGAAATCATGTAGGTGAGTACAGATGGTGCGAGACCTGTTGTGTAGGAATTGATGAGGAAGAACAGCGGGTCATCGCTTAAAAGCTGTTCTGTCTGCTGTATGAATGGATATATCGAATCCTCAATCTTCCATATCTCACCCTTAGGACCTCTTCCGTAGGAAGGTGGGTCCATTATTATGCCATCGTATTTATTCCCGCGTCTTATCTCACGCTCGACAAATTTTCCACAGTCATCGACAAGCCAGCGGATAGGTGCGTCGCCCAGTCCGGAGGATACGGCATTTTCCTTTGCCCAGCTTACCATGCCCTTGGCGGCGTCAACATGGGTTACCTTCGCACCTGCTGAGGCAGCGGCGAGAGTAGCACCACCGGTGTAGGCAAAGAGGTTGAGAACCTTGATTTCACGGCCCGAGGAAACAGCGTCCTTTATTTTCTTTCCGAACCAGTCCCAGTTAGAAGCCTGCTCAGGGAAAAGCCCCGTGTGCTTGAATGAGAACGGCTTGAGGTTGAAGGTGAGCTTGCCGCCGACACCTTCATAATCGATCGACCACTGTTCGGGTAAATCAAAAAATTCCCACTCACCGCCACCCTTGCTGCTTCTGTGATAGTGGCCGTTCATATTCTTCCAGCCGCGCGCCTTCTTAGGAGTGTTCCATATTACCTGTGGGTCAGGGCGGACAAGGGTGTAATTTCCCCAGCGTTCAAGCTTTTCCCCTGATGAGGTATCCATAACCTCATAATCTTTCCATCTATCTGCAATCCACATATTTTAATCCTTTCCGTAAGATGTGTTATTATTTACATATTATATACTATGATTGAATTAGTGGCAAGCCATCATTGGCAATATGGAAGGGGGAGGCGTTATTATATATAGGAAGAAACTAATAAAATTATGCGGAATCTAGTTGCATTTTTGCTTTTAATATGCTATGATACACATGGCACCGTTGTAAGAAAATCAATTGATATAACCAAGCCGCAAAAATATTTTAAAAAATTTTAAAAAGTACTTGCATTTTCCTAAAATATATAGTAACATATCATTTGCTGTGACATTGATAGCGTAGAAGCGTGAGGTTGCTGCATTGATTGCAGGTGTTCCGTGGAGCGAATGTCAAGTTAGGAAACTGGCGACAAGTCACTGTACAAGTTAAGAATCTGTCGAGCGAAAGCTTTGAAGACAGAGAGAAACGCGAAGAAGCTTACTGCACGAAAAGTATGCACATTTGTGTGCAAATGAGCAGAGGATACGCGCGGGCATGTGTACAGTCACCACTTGTCGTACTGATTTATAGTGCGAAAAGGAGGCGGCTTTTTTTATGGCAAGTCAAGTAATGAGAATCACATTGAAGGCTTACGATCATCAGTTAGTTGATCAGTCAGCCAAGAAGATTATCGAGAGTGCTAAGAAGACAGGGGCTCAGGTGAGCGGACCGGTACCTCTTCCTACTAAGAAGGAAGTTGTTACAATTCTTAGAGCTGTTCACAAGTACAAGGATTCCAGAGAGCAGTTCGAGCAGAGAACTCATAAGAGACTCATCGATATCATTACTCCATCACAGAAGACTGTTGAAGCATTATCTCGTTTAGAGATGCCAGCAGGTGTGCAGATTGACATCAAGATGAAATAATTGGATGTCAGCAAGAATTAATTAAGAAGTCCTGAAGGGTTTAATATAGAAGCAACACATTTTACCGAATTTGTTCCACTTATATTGACTGTTCTAGGATGACCCCGGAATATTGGGGTCCGCTGTAGATTAAACAGGAGGTAAAACAATGAAGAAAGCTATTTTAGCAACAAAGGTTGGAATGACACAGATTTTCAACGAAGACGGAGTTCTCACTCCGGTAACTGTTCTTCAGGCTGGTCCTTGTGTAGTAACACAGGTTAAGACAGTTGAGAATGACGGTTACGCAGCAGTACAGGTTGGTTTTGTTGATGCTAAGGAAAAGGTTGTAGCAAAAGACAAGAGCGGCAAGAAAGAAATCAGAAACAGACATGGTGTTAACAAGGCTTTAAAGGGTCACTTTGAGAAGGCCGGCGTTACAAGCAAGAAGTATGTTAAGGAGTTCCGTTTTGAGAACGCTGCTGATTATTCTGTAAAGGATGAGATTAAGGCAGACATCTTCGCAGCAGGTGACAAGGTTGACGCAACAGCAATTTCCAAGGGAAAGGGCTTCCAGGGCGCAATCAAGAGATTAGGCCAGTCCAGAGGACCTATGGCACACGGCTCTAAGTTCCACAGACATCAGGGTTCTAACGGCTCTGCAACTACTCCGGGTAGAGTATTCAAGGGCAAGGGAATGCCAGGTCATATGGGAAATAAGAAGATCACGATTCAGAACCTTGAGGTTGTTAAGGTTGATGCCACGAACAACTTAATCTTAGTTAAGGGTGCTGTACCGGGACCAAAGAAGTCTCTTGTAACTATCAAAGAGACAGTAAAATTTGAGAAGTAGTGCTGTTAAGGAAGGAGGAACACACAGATGGCAAACGTATCTGTTTATAATATTGAAGGCAAAGAAGTTGGCACAATAGAGCTTAACGATGCTGTATTCGGTGTAGAAGTTAATGAGCACTTAGTACACATGGCAGTTGTGAGCCAGCTTGCAAATAACCGTCAGGGAACACAGAGTGCTAAGACTCGTGCAGAGGTTCGTGGCGGCGGAAGAAAGCCATGGAAGCAGAAGGGAACAGGTCATGCAAGACAGGGTTCCATCAGAGCTCCACAGTGGAAGGGCGGCGGCGTTGTATTCGCTCCGAAGCCAAGAGATTACTCTTTCAAGATGAACAAGAAAGAGAAGAGAGCAGCTTTATTATCAGCTCTTACATCAAGAGTAGAGGATAAGAAGTTCATCGTAGTTGAGGGTCTTACTTTCAACGATATCAAGACAAAGAATATGGTAAATGTTCTTAACAACTTAAAGGTTGCTAAGGCATTAGTAGTAACAGCAAATGACGACAAGAATGTAATTCTTTCCGCAAGAAACATTCAGGACGTTAAGACAGCAACAGCTGATACAATCAACGTATATGACATCCTTAAGTATGATACAATGGTTGTTTCCAAGGAAGCTGTTGGAACAATCCAGGAGGTGTATGCATAATGGCAAGCTTAATGTATTATGACGTAATTTTAAAGCCGGTTGTTACTGAGAAGAGCATGGCTGACATGGCTGCAAAGAAGTATACATTCCTTGTTCATCCTGATGCTAACAAGACTCAGATCAAGGAAGCTGTTGAGAAGATGTTCGCAGGTACTAAGGTTGCAGGCGTTAACACAATGAACCTCGATGGCAAGACCCGCAGAAGAGGAATGACATACGGCAAGACAGCAAAGAAGAAGAAGGCAATTGTTCAGCTCACAGCTGACAGCGCTGATATCGAGATTTTCGCTGGTCTTTAATAAATAGAACCACAGGGTTCTGATTCAACAAATATAGGCTCCGACCGGGCCTGATAACATGTGACAGATAGTCGAAAGGAGAGAATATAATGGGAATCAAATCATATAACCCATATACACCTTCTAGAAGAAACATGACTGGTTCTGATTTCTCTGAGATCACAAAGAGCACTCCTGAGAAGTCATTATTAGTTTCATTTCAGAAGAACGCTGGTCGTAACAACCAGGGTAAGATTACTGTAAGACACCGCGGCGGTGGAAACAGAAAGAAATATAGAGTAATAGATTTTAAGAGAAATAAGGATGGTATCCCGGCTAAGGTTCTTGGTATTGAGTACGATCCAAACAGAACAGCTAACATTGCACTTATCGCTTACGCTGATGGTGAGAAGGCATATATCCTTGCTCCAGCTGGTTTAACAGATGGAATGACAGTTATGAACGGTGCAGGCGCAGAGGTCAGAGTAGGTAACTGCTTACCACTTTCTGAGATTCCTGTAGGTACTGAGGTACACAACATTGAGTTATATCCTGGTAAGGGTGGACAGCTCGTTCGTGCAGCCGGTAACTCAGCACAGCTCATGGCTAAGGAAGGCAAGTATGCAACGCTCAGACTTCCATCAGGCGAAATGAGAATGGTTCCTATCATCTGCCGTGCTACAATCGGTACACTTGGCAATGGTGACCACAGCCTCATCAACTTAGGTAAGGCTGGACGTAAGAGACATATGGGTATCCGCCCAACTGTTCGTGGTTCCGTAATGAACCCTAATGACCATCCACACGGTGGTGGTGAAGGTAAGACTGGTATTGGTCGTCCAGGTCCTGTAACACCATGGGGCAAGCCGGCACTCGGTCTCAAGACCAGAAAGAACAACAAGCAGTCTAACAAGCTTATCGTAAGAAGAAGAGACGGTAAGAACTTTAAATAATAGGAGGTAATGAACCAATGGCTCGTTCACTTAAAAAAGGACCATTTGCAGACGAGAGCTTACTTAAGAAAGTAGCTGCTATGAACGAATCCGGACAGAAGTCAGTAATTAAGACTTGGTCACGCCGTTCTACAATTTTCCCTCAGATGGTTGGACATACAATCGCAGTTCATGATGGCAGAAAGCATGTTCCTGTATATGTTACAGAGGATATGGTAGGACACAAGCTTGGCGAATTCGTTGCCACAAGAACTTTTAGAGGACATGGAAAAGACGAGAAGAAGACAAAGTCTCGTTAGTTCGTACAATTTGAAAGGAGGTTTAATCCATGGCAAAGGGACATAGATCTAAAATTAAGAGAGAGAGAAATGCCGTTAAGGATACAAGACCATCTGCTAAGTTATCTTACGCAAGAGTTTCTGTACAGAAGGCATGTTTCGTATTAGATGCTATCAGAGGTAAGGATGTTACAACAGCTCTTGCTATCGTAACTTACAACCCAAGATACGCTTCCACACTTATAGAGAAGTTATTAAAGTCAGCTATTGCCAATGCTGAGAACAACAATGGTATGAAGGCTGAGAACCTTTATGTTGAGGAGTGCTACGCAGGCAGCGCCCCAATCATGAAGAGAGTTAAACCTAGAGCACAGGGTAGAGCTTACAGAATCGAGAAGAGAATGAGCAATATCACTATCGTGCTTAATGAGAGATAAGGAGGACATTATGGGACAGAAAGTTAATCCTCATGGCATAAGAGTCGGCGTTATAAAAGACTGGGATTCCAAGTGGTACGCAGAAGCTGATTTCGCTGATAATCTTGTAGAAGATTACAACATCAGAAAGTTTCTTAAGAAGAAGTTATACAGTGCCGGAATCGCTAAGATTGAGATAGAGAGAGCTTCCGACAAGGTTAAGGTTATCATCCACACAGCTAAGCCTGGTGTCGTTATTGGTAAGGGCGGTGCTGATGTTGATGCACTCAGAGTTGAGACTCAGAAGCTTACAAACAAGAAGTTATCATTAGATATTAAGGAAATCAAGAGACCGGACAGAGATGCTCAGCTTGTAGCAGAGAACATCGCACTCCAGCTTGAGAACCGTGTATCTTTCAGAAGAGCAATGAAGTCTGTAATGTCCAGAACAATGAAGTCTGGCGTTAAGGGTATCAAGACAATGTGCGCAGGACGTCTTGGTGGAGCTGATATGGCTCGTTCAGAATTCTACACAGAAGGCACAATTCCTCTTCAGACATTACGTGCAGATATCGACTATGGTTTTGCTGAGGCAGACACCACATACGGTAAGATCGGCGTTAAGGTTTGGATCTACAAGGGTGATGTGCTTCCAACAAAGGCAGTTAAGGAAGGGAGCGAAGCATAATGTTATTACCTAAGAGAGTTAAACATCGTAAGCAGTTCCGTGGTTCTATGGCAGGTAAGGCTACTCGTGGAAACAAGATTCTCCAGGGTGAGTACGGCATCGTAGCAATGGAGCCAGCATGGATCAGTTCAAGACAGATTGAAGCAGCCCGTATCGCCATGACACGTTACATTAAGCGTGGTGGTAAGGTATGGATTAATATATTCCCTGATCATCCATTTACTCAGAAGCCTCTTGGTGTTCGTATGGGTAAAGGAAAAGGTAATGTAGAGTATTGGGTAGCAGTAGTTAAGCCAGGACGTGTAATGTTCGAGATCTCAGGTGTATCAGATGAGGTTGCCAGAGAAGCATTACGTCTTGCAATGCACAAGCTTCCGTTAAAGTGTAAGATAGCTTCACGTGCGGATTTAGAAGGCGGTGACAACAGTGAAAATTAATAAGTATGTAGAAGATTTAAGAGCAAAATCAGCTACAGAATTAAATGAAGAATTAGTAGCTGCTAAGAAAGAACTTTTCAATTTAAGATTCCAGAACGCAACTAATCAGTTAGATAACACAAGCAGAATCAAAGAAGTGAGAAAGAATATCGCAAGAATTCAGACTATCATTGCTGAAAAAGTTAATGCTGCTGAGTAATCCTAGAAGGGAGGAACTGTTGTGGAAGAAAGAAATTTAAGAAAGACACGTACCGGTAAGGTCGTAAGCAATAAGATGGACAAGACAATCGTTGTAGCAGTAGAGGATCACGTAAAGCACCCTCTTTACAACAAGATTGTGAAGAAGACATATAAGTTAAAGGCTCATGATGAGAACAATGAGTGCCAGATCGGTGATATTGTAAAGGTTATGGAGACAAGACCTTTATCAAAGGAGAAGAGATGGAGATTTGTTGAGCTTATCAGCAGACCGGAATAATAGGATATCGTTTATAATCAAATAAGGAGGATTAACCTGATGATTCAGCAAGAGACAAGACTTAAGGTTGCTGATAACACCGGTGCTAAGGAATTACTTTGCATCAGAGTTATGGGTGGATCAACAAGAAGATATGCAAATATCGGTGATGTAATCGTTGCCAGCGTTAAAGATGCAACACCAGGCGGCGTTGTTAAAAAGGGTGACGTTGTTAAGGCCGTAGTTGTTCGTTCTGTTAAGGGCGCACGTCGTAAGGACGGCTCATATATTAAATTCGATGAGAATGCTGCTGTTATTATTAAAGATGATAAGACACCAAAGGGTACTCGTATCTTTGGACCAGTAGCTAGAGAGCTAAGAGAGAAGCAGTTCATGAAGATTGTCTCATTAGCACCAGAAGTATTATAGGGAGGTGTCTAAGATGTCAGCAATGAAGATTAAGAAGGGTGATACCGTACAGGTAATCACCGGTACAGATAAGGGCAAAGAGGGAAAGGTTGTTTCCGTCGATGCTAAGAATAACAAGGTAGTTGTTGAGGGTGTCAATATGGTATCCAAGCACACAAAGCCTAACGCACAGAACCAGAATGGTGGCATTGTCCGTATGGAAGCTCCAATCAATGTTTCTAACGTTATGTATGTTCACAAGGGAAAGGCTACTAAGATTGGCTACAAGCTTGAGAACGGCAAGAAGTCCCGTGTGGCAAAATCAACCGGAGAGGTTATTGATTAATTTGAGAAAGGAGGTCTGTGACGGTGAGTAGATTACATGACTTATATACAAGTGAAATCGTTGATGCAATGGTAAAGAAGTTCGGTTACAAGAACATTATGGAAGTACCAAAGCTCGATAAAATCGTTATAAATATGGGTGTCGGCGAGGCTAAGGATAACTCTAAGATCCTTGATGTTGCAGTTAAGGAGCTTGAGACAATCGCTGGACAGAAGGCAGTTCTTACAAGAGCTAAGAACTCAGTTGCAAACTTCAAGATTAGAGAAGGTATGCCTATCGGATGTAAGGTTACACTTCGTGGTGAGAGAATGTACGAGTTCTTAGACAGATTAGTAAATCTTGCATTACCACGTGTACGTGACTTCAGAGGCGTTAGCGCAGATTCCTTTGATGGCAGAGGTAACTATGCTCTTGGTATCAAGGAGCAGATTATCTTCCCTGAGATCGAGTATGACAAGATCGATAAGGTAAGAGGTATGGATGTTATCGTTGTAACTACAGCTAAGACAGATGAAGAAGCTCGTGAATTATTAAGATTCTTCAACATGCCATTCAAGAAATAATTTAGGAGGGAAATTCAATGGCTAAGACTTCTATGAAGATTAAGCAGTCACGCAAGCAGAAGTTCTCTACAAGAGAATACACACGTTGTAAGATCTGTGGACGTCCACACGCATACTTAAGAAAGTATGGAATCTGCAGAATTTGCTTCCGTGAGTTAGCATACAAGGGACAGATCCCTGGCGTTAAGAAAGCAAGCTGGTAAGCTTCTTTCGTTATATTTAATAGGAGGATAATCAAATGACAGATCCAATTGCAGATATGCTTACAAGAATTCGTAATGCGAATACATCAAAGCATGACACAGTTGATGTGCCGGCTTCTAAGATGAAGTTAGCTATCGCTGATATCCTTGTAAAAGAGGGATATGTTGCTAAGTATGACCTCGTTGAGGATGGTACTGCTAAGAACATTCGTATTACATTAAAATATGGTAAAGATAAGAACGAGAAGATTATTTCCGGTCTTAAGAGAATTTCTAAGCCGGGTCTTCGTGTATACGCAGGCAAGGATGAGCTTCCAAGAGTACTTGGTGGTTTAGGAATCGCTATTATCTCTACAAATCAGGGTGTTATGACTGACAAGGAAGCCAGAAAGCTTAATGTCGGCGGTGAAGTACTCGCTTTTATTTGGTAGTTAGTACACGCCCGGAGCGATTGTAACTATAATGTGTAGCTGCTTTATGCAGCTACCGGGTTTAACCGCAAGAGCTGTTAAACTACTTCTCAATATATTTAAGGAGGTGCAGGCATGTCACGTATCGGAAGAATGCCTATCGCTATTCCGGCTGGAGTTACAGTTGAGATAGCAGAAAATAATAAAGTGACTGTTAAAGGACCAAAGGGAACTCTTGAGAGAGTATTACCTGCGGAGATGGAAATCAAGGTTGAGGGAGCTGAGGTTGTAGTTTCCAGACCTAACGATTTGAAGAAGATGGCTTAACAAGAACACTCATCGCTAACATGGTGACAGGTGTTACTCAGGGTTATGAGAAGGTGCTTGAGATCAACGGTGTTGGTTACAAGGCACAGAAGAATGGAAAGACTTTAGTATTATCATTAGGATATTCACATCCTGTTGAGATGGTTGATCCAGAAGGTCTTGAGTCTGTTGTTGATACAGCAACAAACAAGATTACTGTTAAAGGTATAGATAAAGAAAAAGTTGGCCAGTACGCTGCTGAAATCAGAGCTAAGAGATCCCCAGAACCATACAAGGGCAAGGGTATTAAGTACAATACTGAAGTTATCAGACGTAAGGTTGGTAAGACTGGTAAGAAATAATTAAAGGAGTGAGACAAAGATGGTTAGTAAAGAATCAAGAGCAGAGATTCGTCAGAATAAGCACAGAAGACTTCGCAACCGTTTTAACGGAACAGCAGAAAGACCACGTTTAGCTGTATTCAGAAGTAATGATCATATGTACGCTCAGATTATTGATGATACAGTTGGAAATACTCTTGTAGCAGCTTCTACAGTAGAGAAGGCTGTTAAGGCAGAGCTTGAGCACACAAATGATGTTGCAGCAGCAAGCTACCTTGGCACTGTTATCGCTAAGAGAGCTATAGAGAAGGGAATCACAACTGTAGTATTCGACAGAGGCGGTTTCATATATCAGGGAAAAATTAAGGCATTAGCAGAGGCAGCTAGAGAAGCTGGCCTTGAGTTCTAGGCGGAAGGAGAAACACATGAGACATACAATCGTTGATGCTTCTCAGTTAGAGTTAAATGAGAAGGTAGTAGATATCAAGCGTGTAACTAAGGTTGTAAAGGGTGGACGTAACTTCAGATTTTCAGCTTTAGTTGTTGTAGGTGATGGCCAGGGACATGTTGGTGCCGGTATCGGTAAGTCAATCGAAATTCCTGAGGCAATCCGTAAGGGTAAGGAAGCTGCTATGAAGCAGATGGTTACTGTTCCTATTGATAACAATGACAGTATTCCACATGACTATATCGGAAAGTTCGGAAGCGCATCTGTATTATTAAAGAAGGCTCCGGAAGGTACTGGTGTTATCGCCGGTGGTCCTGCCCGTGTCGTTCTTGAGATGGCTGGTATTAAGAACATCCGTACAAAGTCCCTTGGCTCAAACAATAAGCAGAATGTAGTTCTTGCAACTATTACCGGTTTAAGCCAGTTAAAGACTCCGGAAGAAGTAGCAAGACTTCGCGGTAAGTCCGTTGAAGAGCTCTACAAGTAAGGGAGGATATTAAAATGGCAAATATGTTAAGAGTAGAATTAGTAAAGTCTACAATCGGTGCTGTTCCAAAGCATGTTAAGACTGTAGAGGCACTTGGTCTTAGCAAGATGCACAAGGTTAAGGAGTTACCGGACAACGCAGCTGTCAGAGGAATGCTTAACCAGGTTAGACATTTAGTAAAGGTAGAAGAAATCTAATTATTTTAGATAGGAGGTGCTATGATGAACTTATCAACATTACAGCCGGCTATGGGCTCTAAGACTGATAGCTTCAGAAAAGGCCGTGGTCACGGTTCAGGAAATGGTAAGACTGCCGGTTATGGACACAAGGGTCAGAAGGCTCGTTCAGGAGCTCCAAGACCAGGTTTCGAAGGTGGTCAGATGCCATTATATAGAAGATTACCTAAGAGAGGCTTTAATTGCTGTCTCTTATACACA
>OJPF01000795.1_pt1 | contig 16668 bp, 14 predicted proteins | sample 1598441 | NCBI WGS metagenome assembly OJPF01 (sample SAMN03922474, study PRJEB24848) | human gut metagenome | isolation source: stool sample | host: Homo sapiens | place: Germany | collected 2010-11 | reverse complement strand
GACCAATCAAGATCTTAGCATCAGAAATGATGCTAGGGTCTTTTTATTTTGTAATTATAGAGTGGCTTAATCATAGATAATTATAAGTTTTTTTGACAGATAAACAATCTGTCTTTTTGTTGTGCTGCAAAATAGACAAAAAAAAACACATCATATTTATCAAACAATTGCAAATATGATGTGTTTTATAATTATGTCAAAATTCTTAACTTAATGACATTGCTCTTGCGAGCTCTTTTAAGGTAATCAAACTTAATAAACTAGACTACTTGTTTGAACTATTTTGATACAGGCTGGTTCATTCCAGCCTTTTTCATAGCAATTTCAAATTCGTGAATGCTGATTCCAAGCTCCTTAGCGGCAATATCAGGCGTTAGGTTACCGCTATTCACCAATGAATACAGTGTCAAGGCTCTGCCCTCTTCTCTACCCTCTTGCCTACCTTCTTTTCTACCTTCTTGCCTGCCTTCTTCTCTAATTCCGTTAACAAATGCCTGTTCATCATACTCTGTTATACACACATCTATCACCTCTGCTCTGTGCTTAGTGAGAAACTCACTTAAAATGTTATTGCTTATGCAATAAGTTACAGCTTTATCAACTGCCTGCTCCACTTCCATGCCATTAGACCGGTTCTTACGTATCTCCTCAATAAGCAGCATATATTCCTGCAATGGTCTGCAATTATTCAAAAGCTCATCATTCATGCCATGGTTAATGTTTACCATGTTGGCGGTCCACTCAAAATCTCCGCTTGTATCCTCATGGATAAACGCCTCTGACAGCTTAAGCTTCATAAATGCCGGCTGCTTCGATGTACCATTGTACAACACCGTATATCTCGGTGTTGGAAGCTTTACCAGCGTCGAACCATAGATATTGTAGGAATGCTCGACAACATAGCGGTCATACATTTTACTGAAATACATCAAGCCCCTAAGCGGCATATTGGGATTGTAGGAGCTTTGCTGCTCCCATAGATGTAAATAACTATCCAGAAGAATTGATACATCATTTTTCATCTCGATATAAATCACGCTATCGATTGTGTAAAGCTTGATATCATTCACATCCGTATGCGCTGTATTACATAAAGCGTTATACAAAGATAATATGTTCTCCTTGTATTCTTCATTTCCAAATAAAAGACAGAACAATCTATCCTTATATTTTTTATTTAATTTCATATAGTACTCCTTTTGATAATCACACGCTTAATATCTAAGGAGAAATCGATGTCAACTTTATTATACTATTCATTATTATAAAAAGGCAAGTATAATTATTAGTTTATGTAAGCTTCATGCAAGTTCATGTAAGTATGTGTATAACGCCAAAAGGAACCCGAAGGTTCCTTTTGCAAAGTAAATCATATAGTAATTGTAATTACTGAAGGAGTGAGAGTACACCCTGGTTAGACTGATTAGCCTGTGCAAGCATAGACTGTCCAGCCTGAGCAAGAATGTTATTCTTGCTGTAGTTAACCATCTCTTTAGCCATATCTGTATCACGAATACGAGACTCAGCTGATGTGGTATTCTCAACAACGTTGTCGAGGTTGTCGATTGTGTGCTCAAGACGGTTCTGAACAGCACCGAGTGAAGATCTCTGTGAAGATACTTTTGAAATAGCATCTGAAATAGCATCAATTGCATAAGTAGCTGCTACACCAGTATCATCATTTACATTGATTCCTTTGACTCCGAGTGATGAAGAATCCATAGCCTCGATATCTACACTGATCTTATTTGTCATGTCAGCATCTGATCCAACATGTAAACTGAATGAAAGTGAATCTGAAACACTTACAGTTCCTTTTGTGATCGTAAACGTTCCATCTGTATTCTTTGCAACAGTTGCTGCTGTATCTGTACCAATGCTGCTTGCTGTTGCAAGTTCATTTTGCATAAGATCAAGAACGGCATCTGATGATTTTGCATTCTCTAATGCTGTATGTGTTGATGCCTGTGTTAAAACTTTTGCATCAGCTGCTTCCTTTGATGCTTCAAATGTAAGTGTTCCTGTGGCATTTGTAACTTTATACTTTCCACCTAAACCATCATCAATTTTTCCATTAATAGCCGCAGCCAGTTTATCACCAATTTTAGTTGCATTATCACCTGCATCAAGACTTATTTCGTAATCTTTTCCACCGATATTAAATGTAGTCTTTCCTGCAAATTTAGATTCCATACCTGTAAGCGCTAATGTATATGTCTGTTTTGCAGTTGTTGAACCTGTAGTACCAGCTTTAATTTCAGAAGATGTAGGTTCTTTAATTCCAGTAACAGTGTACTCTTTTCCACCTACTGAGACAGTTCCTCCCTCTGTCATTGCTGCTGGAGTAAATGTAGCTGTAGCACCATTATCTACTAATGTTCCTTTAAGACCTGCATCATGTGCTCCCACCTTCATATCGTGCTTAGCACCATCTTTGCTTCCCTTAAGGAGATATGTCTCATTGAATTTTGTTGTCTCTGCTACACGGTCGATTTCTGTTGTAAGCTGTGAAATCTCATCCTGGATCGCACTTCTATCTGTATCAGAGTTTGTTCCGTTAGAAGCCTGAACAGCTAACTCATTCATTCTCTGGAGCATTGAGTGAACTTCTGTAAGAGCACCCTCTGCTGTCTGTACAGATGATACACCATCCTGAGCATTTGTTGAAGCTCTGTCAAGACCCTTGATCTGCTTTCTCATCTTCTCGGAAATTGTAAGTCCGGCTGCATCATCAGCTGCACGGTTAATTCTGTATCCAGATGAAAGCTTCTCTGTGCTCTTTGACTGTGCGCTTGTTGTTACGTTAAGCATTCTGTTGGCATTTGCTGCCTGCATGTTGTGTTGTACTACCATAATATGTACCTCCATGTATTGTTATTTTGTTCCGGATAAAATCCATTTTATCCGGCATGTTATGAAATTTTTATCATGAGCATGTGCCTAGGTTCACATGTCCATGTATAGTGAAACACAATGGATAATGTGTTTCATCAATTAGATAATAACGTCCCTAAACACAGAATCGCGTTCATCCTGCTCAATTCCCAGATATCGTTTTGTAATTTCAAATGACGAGTGCTGATATATGTCCATTAAAAGAACCGGTGATGTGCCTTGCTTCCATGCATAGTAGCCAAAAGTTTTGCGCAGCGAGTGCGGACTGATTACACCCTCGATATCACAGGAAACAGCCGCATTATGCACAATTCGATATGCTGTCGAGCGTGATATATGCTGATTATCAGCATTTGAGAACAAAAATGTGTCAGGTAAAAATTTGATTAGTGCCTTTGATTTGTACCAGCTCAGAGAATTGATTATCCTTGAATTCATAAAAATAACAGATTGCTTGGTGGTTTTTTGCTCGGTCAATTTAACATGAGTACGAAAACAGCCATTATCAAAATTGTAGACATCATTCCATGTGAATTTCAGCAAATCTGACACCCGAAGCGCAGTATTTAGTCCTAATGATATAAACATATAGTTTCTGGGATTATATTCTTCCTCAATATAGAAATTTTTGAATCTATCGAGCTTTTCTTTGTTTTTAATGGGTTGTGATTTATTCATTGCAATCTCCTTTGTGTAAAATACTATGTTTTTTGTTCCATATTACGACAAAAATGAATTGCAATTTGGATAGATTAGGCAATATTATAAATCAAAAACAAAAACTAAATGCTCGAAAACACTGGGTTTTTACTTGGTTTTAAAAGAAAGCAAAAATAAATTTAAAAAAATAGTACAAAATTTCTAAAAAGGGGTTAAGCATTTTAAATCTATGCCGAAATATATGGTGTAAACGGAATGAAACACATTATCCATTGTGTTTCACCATATGTGGACATGTGAACCTAGGCACATGCCCATGATAAAAATTTCATAACATGCCGGATAAAATGGATTTTATCCGGAACAAAATAACAATACATGGAGGTACATATTATGGTAGTACAACACAACATGCAGGCAGCAAATGCCAACAGAATGCTCAACGTAACAACAAGCGCACAGTCAAAGAGCACAGAGAAGCTTTCATCTGGATACAGAATTAACCGTGCAGCTGATGATGCAGCCGGACTTACAATTTCCGAGAAGATGAGAAAGCAGATCAAGGGGCTTGACAGAGCTTCAACAAATGCTCAGGACGGTGTTTCAGCAGTACAGACAGCAGAGGGTGCCCTCACAGAGGTTCACTCAATGCTTCAGCGTATGAACGAGCTTGCAGTTCAGTCTGCTAATGGTACAAATTCAGCAACAGATAGAAAAGCAATTCAGGATGAAGTTGACCAGCTTACAACAGAAATAGATCGTGTTTCTGAGACAACAAAATTTAATGAAACATATCTTCTTAAGGGAGATAGCAAAACATCAGATAAGGCCAATTTTATGAAATCTGATTATAACTTTGCTGATAGTACATTATATCTTGAGGGTAGTAATACTGCATTAAAGGCAGATGCCGCTGGTAAAGCTTCGTTAAAAAAAGCACTCAATGAAGGCAAAAAGGTATACACACAGCCATACTCTGACGCTGATAATAAACAGACGGCTGATAATATAGCAACAAAAGGTAAAGAATACGCATATGTAACAAAGTTATATGATGCCGATGGTAATGTTGTATCAGCAGATGAAATTAAAAATAAGAAAAAAGCTGATGGAACAGCTATAACGGGTAATTTATATACAAGTGATGCAGGAAAAGCTGGAAACGATAATAATACGAATATGGCAATCGCTATAGATGATGCAGCTGCTTTCACACAAGAATATGAAGTAAATGGAAAATTGTCATTCAATCTTCATGTAGGGGCTGATTCAGATTCAAACAATAAGATTTCTGTAGATATTGATTCTATGGATTCAAAAGGAATTGGTGTTAAAAATCTCAAGGTTGATACAGAAGATGATGCAACAGCAGCAATTGACCGTATTTCAGAGGCTATCTCAAAAGTATCTTCACAGCGTTCATCACTTGGTGCCGTACAGAACAGACTTGAGCATACAATCAACAACCTTGATAACGTAAGTGAGAATACTACATCAGCCGAGTCTCGTATCCGTGATACAGACATGGCTAAAGAGATGGTTAACTACAGCAAGAACAACATTCTTGCTCAGGCAGGTCAGTCTATGCTTGCACAGGCTAATCAGTCTAACCAGGGTGTACTTTCACTCTTACAGTAATCATCCTCAATTACATGTTGTACAATATAAAAGAGCTCGCAAAGAGCTCTTTTTTGTTGCCTTATAACACTTTAATCACTGAATCACTCCATATCCCTTTTGCCCTTTCACAAAGCTCCTATCCTTCACCGCCAGTACGATCACAAAAATCACATCCAGTGTGAAAAAGAACTGGAATATGCCTGCAAATACAGACAGCACCTTTCCTTGTACTCCCTCACTGCATGCCCTTACAATATAGGCAATAGAAAAAGGTGTTGCTCCTAACAGTCCAAGCCAGCCAATAACTGATAGCACAATTGCAACAGTCGGGCCTACAAATATCATGATAACAACCGGTGTAAACATTAAAAGAAGTGCCACTACGATGCAAAACCCACCCACTACATAAAATGGTATTAATGCATATTTTATAATCCTTGTGCAAATGAGAAGCTGTACTCTGCTTATTCTTTTCCCAAGGATAAGCACAACAGCCAGATTAATCAGCCCCAAAACAATCGGCATGACCATTATCCAGCCTGCATCAAAGCTGTCTGTTGCTTCCTGCATATTACATATTATCCAAAATAAAACCGGCATCATATACATTCCAAGCACATATATTACAGGAACTACATAAATAGCTCGTGATACTTTATTTGATTCATTCATAAAAATAATTCTCCCTTTTATAAACATTCACATTCTAATCATTCAGCGCCTACAGCTTCTCTCCTGCTACCTTACATCTCTTCCTGCAAAAAGCGATGCCGTAAGCTAAAATATCGCATCTTCCCTCATCACGGAGAGTCTCATCATATCTCTTCTGCTTTATCTGAGCCATCGCAGCATCACAAGCTGCGTCAAATCCCTTAAACTCCTTAGCATATTTTACCTCGATAACAATGCCTAAATCAGGATTCTCCGGCTTTATAAGTATGTCACTAAAGCCATCTCCCGACTCACGATTGGACTTGATGAGCCAGTCCGGATTGCTTCCTCTAAGCAAACCAAGAAGCAGGCCGTGATAAAAGTTTTCCTTCATATCATCAGGTGCCTTTGTATCTAGTATGCTTATCATGCGCCCCATCACGATATTGAGCTGCCTTGCAAGAATCGCCTCGTCTTTATCTAAAATTGCCTTTGATAAAAGCCTCATAGTATCATTGTCATTTGCAACAACCGCCTTGAACCATTCCTGAATCTGAAGGACAAATACCTCACGTACTTCTTTGTTGGGTATAACAAGCATGTAGGCGTAGCTTTCGCTATCAGGAAGCTTTGCTTCCCCGATTTTAGTAAGGTAGCCTGTAGTAAAAAGCACACTCCATATATTGTCAATGCTGTTCTCAATCTCATCATATGTCAGATCCTGACGAATCACTTTTTCAATCGCCTCACCTGCAATCAGGCGCTCAATCTCATCCTTTGTCGATGAATCAGCCCTGTTGATAAGACGCCTCACCAAGCTGTTTCCACTGCTGTTTATCCAATATGTCTGAGGCTTTGCATCACTGTCGTCACGCAGATGATCCGCATGATTAATCACATCCCACGGACAGTAGACATCTGCCTTGCCGAAGTGATATCCGTCATACCATTCCTTCACCTCGTCAAAGTGCGAATCCATTCCATAATCAGACAAAAGCTTCTTTACCTCACTATCGGTAAATCCAAACTGTTCATCAAAACGCGAATCTGTAATCGACATTACCTTGAAATTGTTGAGTCCCGTAAATATGCTTTCCTTTGATATGCGAAGGCACCCTGTCAGCACCGCAAACTGTAAAAATTCATTAGTCTTTAGTGCCTGCCCGAAAAGACCTCTGATAAGCGAAACCATTTCATTATAATAACCATTCTGAAAGGCTTTATCGAGCGGTACATCATACTCATCTATGAGAATAACTACCTTTTTTCCATAGTGCTTATACAATAGCTGCGAAAGAAGCTGTAATGAAGATATGAGCTTTTCCTTGTCAAAAGCAAGCCTGCCATTTTTCATAATTGTAAGCCCCTTATATTGTTCCCGCTCAATCTGTGTAAGCTTATCACTGTCAGCCAAAAACGAAACTCTGTTTATCTCTTTTCCCATAATCCTGACAAATGCTTCAAAGGCTTCTTCATACGTTAATCCCTCCACACCCTTGAGTGAAAGAAAAATGACCGGATACTTTCCCATGTACTCATCACACAGTTCTTTATTACCTGAAATATATAAGCCATCAAATAAAGCTTTATCTGTGCCAATATCAAAAAAGCTCTTAAGCATGCTCATATTAAGAGTTTTTCCAAAGCGGCGCGGACGTGTAAAAAGTGTCACTTCACTCCAGTTTAATAAAAGCTGCTCAATAAGTCTTGTTTTATCCACATAATAAAAATGCGATTCCCGCAATTTTCTAAAATCATCAATTCCAACTGGTAACTTCAAAGTATTTGCCATAAAAGCCTCCACAAAAATAATCCACTATACTTAGCTATAGTATAGCGGATTAACATTCAAAATACAATCTAAGATTATGGCAGCTTATTCTGCCTTCTCAACAGATATTATCTTTCCCTCAAACGGATCTACCTCTGAAATAGTACCTGTATACTTAACAGTCACCTTATCTCCACTTGCAACACCCTCAAGTCCGTCAGGCTTCTCATCGAATGTAAAGCTGTATGGTGTATCCTTATCATCAGTCACTACAAACATGAAGTCCTTTATGTCATCGATTGTTCCTGTAAGCTCCTTCTCATCCTGTGAGTCATTTTCTCCTTCATCCCTGGTCTCAGCCTGCTTTGCATTTTCAGTGCCAGCTGCCTTATCCTGCTTTGTATCGCTCTGTCCGCAGCCTGCAAACAAGCCGACGCAAAGCATAGCTCCTATTACAATTGTAATCAGTTTTTTCTTCATTATGATATACCTCTTTCTTTATTTATAAGCACTACTATGAGTACGTTTTCTAAAGAGTACTCTCCTATCAGCTTAAAGTAAATAGAATACATAAAATATTAAAAAAATCTTACGAATTACTGCTTTTTTGAGCCTCTTGCGAGCCTTGCAGGATACCATTTTTCAAACCATCCGGTAAATATGCCCATCAATACAGGCATCAGATTGTTTACGACAATAAGTGCAGCTCCAACACCTGCCTTTTTCAGCAGAAATGTCCACACTGCTGTCAACACGTATAATACTCCCCATGCCGCCGCAAGTATATAATTCGTCTTCATAAAGAGAAGATTTTTATGTGCGGCTTCACCGCCATAATTGTATTTCACATATGTTGCGCATAAAGGCTCCTTTGTCAGGCATGAAACCAGCCAGAACAGCCCAAACACCAGATATCCGATATCTGTTGATATGTCACCTGCTCCTGTCAGGCTTGCAATCGCAGAAAGTATAGCAACAGCAACAATTGAGAGCTGATCCCATATTACAAATTTATGTTTTCTCATAATAAAAGGTATAGCGGATGCCACCAAAAGAGCAATCACAGACCCTTTTTCTGTATTAACAGAAACTGCTATCCAAAACGTAATCCATGGTATGAGCATTGTCATCATGGATGGATTTTTCTGTAACTCCACACCTTGTGATGTTTTTTCTGCCTCTTTGACTGCCGATGTACTTCCAAAAAATTTATCCCAGTTTACCATCAAGGAAAAATCACCTGTCACCGTATACATCTGCTTTCCCAATGCCTCTGCGCCACCTATCTCGCCTCGGGAAATAGCCGACCATACCGTAAAAGGCGTATCTATGCGTGTAGTCGCGGCAAGGCTTTGGTCAGTAAACACCTCACTACCTTTATCATCAAGCTTTATTTGGTATGTATGCTTCAAATCGGTATAGCATATCTCAAGCACGCGTTCCTTTCCGTCATAGGTATCCTTATTGTATAATGCAGCCATCTGTCTGGTGAAAACAAGGTCATCCGCTTCCTTTTCTCCTGTTGTCCTGCTGATTCCCCAGCTGGCATCCGCCATCCTTTCAAATACATCCCTTTGATATAAAAGAGTATGGAGCGCCGCTTCTGTTTTTTCAGATATTTTTCCTGTGATGGCATATTCTGCCCCGGCACTTTTTACCGTAGCCAGATATTCGTCAGTCCTCTTTGACAGCTCTTTTACACGAAACAGCTCACCCTGACCACAAAATATGGTTGTATAATGCCCTTTTCCAAGAAAATGGTCAAACATCCGAAGTACACTGTCATAATTTCCCTCTGCAGAATAAAAGCCACAGGTAGAGATTAGCACATGCCTTTTGCCTTCCATATCATATCTGCAATCATGGCTGCCGCTTCCGTATCCGTCATCCTTTGTACTCATAAACGGCAGGCTCATGGGAAGCTGCCTGTCAATCACGTTCTTTAGTATTCCCGGCACACTAAAATAGTACAGAGGAAACGACCACACAACAATATCCGCTTCAAGCATTTTCCCAATAACAATCTGCATATCGTCATTTATGCAGCACACCCCCGGTGTCTTCTGCCAGCATGTAAAGCAGCCCTTACACGCTCCTACATTCATTGAGGCTACATGCATTTCATCAATGGATATAGCTTCATTTTTGCTCTTATATCCTTCTTTGAAGCCTTCTATAAAGCTGTTTGCAAGCCTTAACGAATTGCTTCGTTTGCCTTTTGGACTTCCGTTAATCAGAAGTATGTTCATGCTTTATGCCCTCCTGTAAGTATATAGTTAATTTTAGTATATCGGATTGACAGGCAAAAAACAATTAAAGTTTAGACTTAGAAACAATACCATAATTATACATTCAAAATACATTCAAATTCTTAAGCATGCCTTGTAATTATAGTACTATGATAGTAAAATAGAGTTATATTATTTCAAATCAGGAGAATTCATATGGGTTACGATGAAAAAATTTTTAAAGCAAAGGCGAATATCAAGGCCCGCAGATTATGGCTTGTTTTTGCTATATTGCTGACCGCAAATTATGGTACCGACACAGCAAATGGCGCTTATTCTGTCAGTAATTATATCATTTTTGTTATTTTATGCTGGCTGCCTTTCGTGTGTGGTGACATACTTCTAAAAAGGAAGGGGAAGGATAATGATCATTACAGGCTTACATTTGTCATCGGATATGGTATTTTTTACGTATTTCTTTTGTGTACGACAACCTCACCGATTGCATTCACCTACATTCTTCCGATAATCAGCCTTATTGTAATATTTAAAGATGAGAAATTCATGATTTACTGCGCTGTTGCAAATATGCTAAGCCTTATTGCAAGTATTGTATTTCACATATTAGTACTAGGTCAGAACACTGCTGTAGACCACAAAAACTTTCAGCTTCAGATAGCATGTCTTTTACTTTGCTACATAGGCTATATCATGTCGGTGCGTCACCTGACTGAGTCCGATGCTGCACTCACCGAAAGTATAAAGTCTGATTTGAATCGCGTTGTCACGACAGTTGAGCAGGTTAAAACTGCCAGCAACACTATAATGGACGGTATAACAGTGGTCCGTGAGCTTGCTTCTGAAAACAAGCACGGCTCAGATGTTGTCGTTGAAAGAATGAATGAGCTTACCGGAAATAATGAGCAGCTTCAGTCCCACACTGCTTCTTCCCAGGAAATGACTACCGATATAAGCTCACAGGTTGAAAATGTTGCAGCCATGATAAACGATATGGTTTCCCTGACAGCCGAATCAGGCAAGCATGCCAAGGTCAGCTCTGAGGACCTTGAAGGTCTTGCCCAGACAGCAAAAACTATGTCGGAGCTTTCTACAGAGGTTGAAAACATCCTGACTACATTCAGAGATGAATTTGAGATGGTTAAAAATGAAACCGGAACAATTGATAATATTTCAAACCAGACAAACCTCCTCGCTCTTAACGCTTCTATCGAGGCTGCACGTGCAGGTGAAGCAGGTAAGGGATTTGCTGTTGTTGCTGAACAGATCCGTACTTTAAGCACTGAGACGAGAAATTCATCCGGTCAGATCAGTGAGGCTCTCTCACGGCTTGACGAGATTTCCGGAAAGATGACCTCATCCATTGAAGAAACGCTCCGCCTCATCCAGCTCACTCTTGAAAAGGTAATGCAGACCGGTGAAAATGTAGAGAAGATCACAAAGGATTCCCATAAGCTCGGAAGCCATATCCGTGAAATCGATGCTGCAATGCAGGAGGTTGAAGCATCTAACCAGCAGCTTGTCGACAATATGGAAAAGGTATCTGACATCGTAGAAACCATGACCTCATGTATCGATGCATCTGACGCGATAAGCCGCAAGATGCTCAGTAAATATGATGAAAGTGCAACAAATATCAATAATATCGAGACTGTTATCCAATCTCTCATGCACGAGCTCGGAGTTGGTGGATTTATGGGACTTGATGATATCCGCCCGGGTATGAAGGCCAAAGTGATCCTGACAGATGTACAGACCGGCAACGAGTTCCATTGCGAAGTAAAGGCTGTTGACGAAAACGGTCTTAAGCTTGTATCAGGCGGCTTATCTGTAGACTCATCCAGACCTTGCAATCTGTATGTTACAGTTGGCAATGTAATGTACTGCTGGAAGGATCTCACAATCACAGATGACCTTGTGATAACAGTCAATACACGGCCTGAAATCTTGAACCGTAGGAAATACCCTCGCATGGATTTATCAAACAATTGCACTATCAAGCTTAAAGGAACCGACACCACATTCAAAGGAACTCTTGACAATATAAGTGCAAACGGCTTTGCATTTTTGACAAAGGATCCTTATTTCGTGGATCATAAAGGAGCGAAGATTACTATCTCGATAGAGGACTTTGCGCTTGCTGACCACTCAGTATTGGAGGGATATGTAATCCGCTGCTCAAATAATGAGGGAACATATATCGTCGGCTGCCAGATGCCTGAGGATAATTATTATATCCAGACATATGTCGATGAGCAGCTTCGTGCTCACGTATAAAAAAGAAAAAGCTATGAATGCCTTTAAGCAGGCGCTCATAGCTTTTTTAATAACAATTATCTTCTATCTATTATCTTTATCTTCTATCTGCATGATGTTTTTCCTTCTCTGCATACATCCGGCTGTCTGCTATCTTTAGCAGACTCTCAACCGTGTCAGCATCGGACGGACAAAGTGCATATCCACAGCTTACTCCGAATTTTATTTTATGACCATGTATGTTATATGGATTACAGATTACTTTTTGAAGCCTCTCTATGCTCTCTAAGCAATTTTTTTCATCTGCATTTCCATCTATTATACATGCAAACTCATCGCCTCCAATACGGAATGCATAATCGGCTGTTCGTATGCTGTTTATAATGCGCTTTCCTACATTACAAAGGACCTCATCGCCAACCGGATGACCATATATATCATTGACCGGCTTAAAATAATCCAGATCCATAAAAATCAGTGCGAATGCTTTTCCCCTCTGAACTCTCATATTCATAATGGTCTCAAAATACCTCTTATTATATAGCTCTGTAAGCACATCCGTGTTTGCCAGATCTGCCATCTTATGCTTTTCGCCTATATTCTGCGAGACAAGCAGATACTGCGTCAGTCTGCCATCCTCCCATCTTGCCGGAATAACGGTCATTGAAAGAAATAACTTGCTGTTGTTCTCTGCACATTCAAATTTGAAAAAATCATGCTCATTTTTAATTTTTCCGTAAATATTTTCAAGAGAAAGAAGCTCCGAGATATCTTTACTCTCCTCCTCTGAAATCAGCGTGTACCTGTTTGATATTGACTCCACCAGGTCACTATAGCTGCCACGCTCAGGATAAAGCTTTCGATCCAGTCTCTCATGATATTCGTACGTATCATTTTCAATATCACACAGTGCGTATCTGTCCACTATCCTTGCCAGACTGTTCAACAGCATATCAGAGATTTCCTTTTCATGAGATACTGCCATGACAGTGAGCTTTTCCTTCTGAAGTTTGAGCCTGGTATTCTTCATTACATACATAAAAATAAGCAGGATTACGCAGATGAACATTATGCCTATAAGTAAAATTGTACTGTACTGCACCTGAAACATGAATGAACTGACAGCCTTTGCTTCAACGATACCTACTATAGACCAGTCCTTTATTCCGGTAGGCTGATATGTCATATAATAATCTTTTTTATTGTATGAAAATGCAAAACAGCCATCACTGCCATCAGCTATATTGGTCTTTACATCGCAAAAATCATCTGTATCGTAATCTGTTGCATTATCACCTATGAAATTAATCAGATTATCAACCATATCATCAATCTCTGTCTTTGGTTCGATTGAGAGTATGACATTGCCTGCCGAATCAACAATATAACAATCACTTTGGTCTTTATAGGCCTTGTCTCCAAGCATCCTTTCCACGTCAGTATTATCATAGCTCACAGCAAGCCCCGTATATGAAATTCCATCCACAGTAATCCCATCAGACGGAAATGCAAAAAACACCTTTCTCACGCCCTTTGTAGATATATAGCTGGATATCACAGGCTCATTTGCCTTAAAAAGCTCATTGAATGCATCTTTTGCATTGTCAGCCACTCCACTTCTGCCTTCTATGGTGATAAACTGATTCTGCTTATTAAACAAGTAAAAATCACTGTAATGCCACGTTTCCTTTTCCCTGACAAAATCATTCCACTGCAGACCACTGTCGTTATTAAGTATTTTGGTCAAATAAACATTCCAGTCAGAAAGAACGTTCCAGTTGCGTTGCGCAAACATATTAAAGGTCCGGTTCACCTGACTATATGAGGCTTTGACATTTGATGTACCCTCATTATATATCTGGCGGCTCATATATACATTGTAGCTATGAATGCTGAATATTATGATACCTAGCAATGCACAGGTTATCACAATAGTACGGATGTTCTTCTTTTTTATAATCATAAATGTGTTCTCTCCATACCTTAGTACCTACATCGTATCTGTGCTTCGTTCTCTATTCATATCACATATACTTGTATTTCTAGTACTAATTATACAACATATAGTGCCTACAATCTATACTCTTGGCGCGAAATGTCGTTTTCAGGGTGTGAAATGCAGATTGGCAATAAAAAACAAGGGAAAGTACTAAATACTTTCCCTTGCAAAATCTTATATATAGACTTTTAAATTAGAACCTTTTGTCATAGGGCAATCTCTTTTATTCTGTTTTGGGGCAAAGTTTTTATCCTGTATAAATTCTTTGTCCTTCAGAGATTTTCCCTGTATTCTTCAGAGATTTCCCTGTTCATTTATGTTCCAAACACAAAATAGATTCTTGAATTTTGGAGATAATTCTCTATATTCTTATCTCTGATAAGTTACACCTCTGATGAATTACACCTCTGATAACTTGATAATATAACCGTCTACTGATTTACGCTTGTTCAGATTAACGCTTTCAGATTGATTTCTTAAAGCTGTTCGCTTTCAGATTTACGCTCTTAAACTAACACTACTTACCTCTCCCACCACCCTCCCTAGTCCAGTCTTGGGTGTTCTCAGCCTGTAAGTTATTCCTATTTTCATACGATTTCTCGTATAATAATAAGTGGAGGTTTTTTTGATGTCCTACCATCAAATTTCCTCTGCCTATAAGAGTTGCTTACAGAAAGTTCTGTCTAGGTTAGTTCTGTTTAAGTTAGTTCTGTTTAAGTTAGTTCAGCTCTCTCGCCAGAGCTTTACTATATAACCCTATACAGAAGGGAGGTGTTCGTTATGGATATTAATTTCAATAAGTCTACCAACATTACTTGGAAGCCTGATAATACCTTAGAAGTTGCATCTTCTAATGGTCATGTTTCTAAGATTACTGGTGTATCCTTTGCAAATTATTTACTTGTAAAAGATAATCCAAAATTGTTAAAGCTTATTGAGAAACGTGCTGTTTCTCTGTAATGTTTTTAATCATTTTTCTCCAAAAAGAGAACTTGTAAAATTGTATAGTATTTACTTATTTGTTGTAGGAATGTTCTATGTCCAGTAGAATGTTCCTATAATACTTTTGGGTAGCAGTTGTTATCCTGTTTAACTGCTGCCGACAAACCATCAATTGTTTTAATCTTTGAAGAAGGGTTGCTCTACTGCAATAGAGTAATCTTTTCTTTTTGTAGCGTATCTGTTATAGTAGCGTGTCTATATTAGACGGTCACATTATCAAATTATCAGAGGTTATTCTTTATCAGAATGTCTATCAGAGTTTCTGTTCCTCATAAAATTCGTATTTTATGAGGAAATCAAGACCCTTGAAAGCCCTTAAAATAAGGTGTTTCTCCAATTATCAAAAACTGCTGCCAATAGCCTGTTTAAGCCTATTTGAGCTTATAATAGCCTGTATTAAGCCTATATTAACAAAAAAGACCCTGTAACCATTTATCAGTTCCTCTTTTTTCTACTATTCTCGTATAATAATATTGTGGTCTGTTAGTACCAATAACAGGCTGCAACACTTATATAACAGATTAATACTGTGCAGAGGAAAGAGGTGATATTATGAATATTCTTACAAGTCCAGTTCATACAAGCCCGAACCCAACACTAATTCAGGCAATAAACTGGAAAAGCAACTCTCTAACTATTACCTGTCAATCAGGTAAGGTTATTGAATTTTGTCCTGTTTCATTTTTTGAGTATATGGAAATCTCCAAAGCCATAACTCTTAATGAAGTTTTGATGTACAATCCTTTACTTATTAATAGGATAAAATAATACTTTTTCAATGATGGGAGCTTCCTATTCGCAGTAGGATGTTCCCATTTTTTGTTGGTTGTAAGAAATTCATTATAGGTTACAAGGTCATTTTTTTGACCGTACAAGCACATTGACTTGTAAGCAATAATTTCACTTGCAGTTTTTACAAGCAAATTGTGTAACAAAAAAAACCTTGGAACTTCGGAGTTCATTCCTAAAGAGACTTTTACATCTCTTATGGTCGTTCTCCAAAGTTCCAAGAGTCTTACAATTAAGCCATTGAGTCTTAATTTATGCTTGGACAGTTCACGTAAAAATATGTGATTACTTATGTGAGTTTGATATAAACTTGCACTTATTTTTACGTGAGTTTATACTCATTTTTTAAGTGAGTTTGATATTACTTACTGGCTGAAACTTTTGCCCTAAAAGTGGCTGAAAGCTTTTGCCCTGTAATACCTTTGTCTATTTTGCCTGCTCTGCAATAGCAGCCTGTGCTGCAGCAAGACGAGCGATTGGTACACGGAATGGTGAACATGAAACATAGTCAAGTCCAATCTTGTGGCAGAACTCAACTGATGAAGGATCTCCACCGTGCTCTCCACAGATACCAACGTGAAGGTTAGGATTAACTGGCTTTCCAAGCTTAATAGCTGTCTCCATTAATTTACCAACACCTGTCTGGTCAAGCTTAGCAAATGGATCGTTCTCGAAAATCTTGTTGTCATAGTAAGCGTTAAGGAACTTACCTGCATCATCACGAGAGAATCCGAATGTCATCTGTGTAAGGTCGTTTGTACCGAAGCAGAAGAAATCAG
>OJPF01000761.1_pt1 | contig 17422 bp, 7 predicted proteins | sample 1598441 | NCBI WGS metagenome assembly OJPF01 (sample SAMN03922474, study PRJEB24848) | human gut metagenome | isolation source: stool sample | host: Homo sapiens | place: Germany | collected 2010-11 | reverse complement strand
CAGATACACCAGCACAAACAGCACGGCAGCGCCCAGCACGATCCGCACCACCGTCAAGGAGAAAAACGCTTTAACGGCGTTCAAAATCTTTAAGAAAGTGGACAGCTCCACCCGGTTGGCAGCCACCAGCTGCACCGTTGCCACCACCTGGTCTGCGTAGACGATCTCCGCCTTGCAGATCTTCTGTCCTTTTTCCACCGGGGCCTGCACGCTCTCCGGCTTATCCACCGCCCGAATGATCACGGCGGATTTGTCCAGCCCGGCGGGCACGATGGTGTTTACATCTTTCTCTGCCATCAGCTGCACAGCGTCTGCGTCCTTGCCGTTCTCTACCGGCACTTCGTCGATCACATCATTTGCGCTGACCAGGGTGGTATATTTCAGCGAGTCAAAGGCCCAGTCAAACAGGGACGCGGCGTCAATAAACGAGCATTTCTCCTTATAGCCGTCGCTGTTATAATCGATCACCGGCGCGCCCAGCACCACAGCCAAATAGTTGTAGCCGTCCTTGGACGCCTTAGTGATCACGCAGTAGCCCGCCTCCTCGGTGGAGCCGGTCTTGATGCCGCTGGCGTACTCGTAATAGTAAGACACATAGCCGCTTTGCAGCATTAAGTTGGTGTGGGTAAAGGTAGTATTCTTGTACTTGTACTGCACGGTGGTGCTGACTTCCTCAAAGGTGTCGTTTTGCAGCGCCTTTAAGGTAATCTTCGCCAGATCGGCAGCGGTGGAATAGTGGTTGGGGTCGTGGAGGCCGTCCGGGTTCACAAAATGGGTATTCTTGCACCCCAGGGACTGAACCCAGCTGTTCATCTCCGCCACAAAGGCGTCCGTAGAACCGGAAACAAACTCCGCCAGCACATGGCAGGCGTCACATGCTGAATGGACCATAGTAAGATATAGCAGCTGTTCAATGGTCAGGCTCTCCCCCACTTTCAGCCCGGCCGTCTGTGCTCCGGTGCCCAGCATAGCGTCGTAGGCACTTTGGCTCACCTTGGTCTTTTGGCTCAGGTCCTTCACTTTATTCAGCACCACCATGGTGGTGACGATCTTGGTCAGAGAAGCCGGGTACATCCGCTTGTCCTGATTTTTCTCCGCCACCACAGGGAAGGACGGATCATCCAGGCTAAGGAGCATATAGGCCTGGGAATACAGCTTGCGGTCCGGCTTATACACTGCGGCAGAGGCAGAAAAGCCTGGCACGCAGAACACGGCGGACAGCAGCAAAACGAAAGATAAAAAGAAAGAGACAGTTTTTTTCATGGAACTTGACACCTGAACCAATTAAAGATATTATAATACTTAGTCTATCATCTTTGGGCCCAATTGAAAAGCCCAAATGCGTAAAAACTTTTTGAATTTTTCGGAGCGAATTATGATTTACATTACCGGCGACACCCACGGGGATCTGTCCCACTTCAAAGACCCTAAACTCAAGCGCCTGGGGGAGAAAGATATTGTCATCGTCTGCGGTGACTTTGGCTTTCTTTGGAACCCCAACGACCCCAAGGAAAAGCGCAACCTGGAGTGGCTGAAAAAGCGCAAGTATACCATCTGCTTTTTAGACGGCGCGCATGAGAATTTTGATATGCTGGACAGCTATACCCCCTACCGCTGGAAAGGCGGCAACACCCACAAGATCGCCGACAACATTTACCACTTAATGCGGGGCGAGATGTTTATGTTTGAGAACAAGACCTTCTTTGTGATGGGCGGCGGCGAAAGCGAGGACAAGGATATGCGAGAGGACGGGGTCAGCTGGTGGAAAGCGGAGCTGCCCACGGCCGAGGACCTGAAAAACGGCCAGGACAATCTGCGTGACTACAAATACGCCGTCAACTATGTGCTCACCTACGAGGCACCGGCCATTGCCAAGGACTTCTTAAAGCTGCACACCAACAAGGGCGTGCACATTACCCCGCTGAACACCTACTTGCAAGAGCTGATGAAGCAGGTGGAGTATATGCACTGGTACTTTGGCAGCCTGCACACCGACCTGGAGGTCAGCAAAAAAATGACCGCCGTGTTTAACGAATTCATCGAGATTTAACCTTTGAGGAAAAGAAATGGAAGAAAGTCAATTCCCGATCCCCTCGTTCTATGCCTTTCGGTACGCCAACAAAGCCGCTGCCGGGTATCAGCATTGCTCTTATGTGGTGGCTAATTTTATCACGCCTTTTTTGTTTCTCCACATCATAATCAGCATTATGTTTATGGCGGATTTGGATAAATACATATCCTTTGAGCCACTGCTATGGGTTTTGTTTGTCTGCGGTATTATCGGCCTTGTGTTATCCATCAAATACACCACCGGCTTTAAGGGCGTCACACTGTATAAGGATCATTTAGAGATCACTATGCACTCTCTGTTTACAAAGCGATTTCGTCCCACCGTGTCCATTATGTACAAGGACATTGCCAGTGTGTACAACAGCCGCCTGAACCTGCGCAGCCAGGGTATGCGGCAAAAGTGGAGTATGCTGGTGGACTTTGGCGATTATCAGTATTATACGGAGATCCGCCTGGTAAACGGCAAGCAAATCTGTGTTTCCGTAGAAAATCAGGAGGCCTTTGCCCACGAGCTTTTCGCCCGCATTGAGGATTACGCCCACCGCTATGGCCAGACCAAATAATACATCAAAAACAGCACCCACATTCTTTACGAATGTGGGTGCTTGTTTATTTTATGAAAATGCGATTAAACCGGCAGGGGCGGATTGCATGCGCCCGCACTGCGGGGAGATGTCGCGCAGCGACAGAGGGGACGGGCACCGGTTAGGTGGTGGCAACGCCGCAAGGCGTTGCCGGAGGGATTGTTCGGCGGGAGCAAGCCCCCGCCCTACGCGTATTGGAAAACCAAAATAAACTTATTTCTTGGTGGTCACGCTCTTGGCCTTACTCCACCCGGAGTAGAGCTTTACGCTCTTGCCACCGATTTTTACGGTTTTATAGGTGCGTACCCGCACATAATACTTCTTCTTAGCGGACAGCTTACCGACACTCTTAGAAGTCGTCTTATTCTTGCTGATCGTCACCGTCTTGGCTTTCTTAAACTTGCTGCTGGTACTATACTGCACCTGGTAGCCGGTGGTTTGGGTCGCCTGCTTTTTCCAAGTGACCTTGAAGCCTTTCTTGGCAGCTTTCACCTTAGACACACTGGTACCCTTGGGGTTAATGTTATAGGTCATGGACTTACTGCCGCTGTAATTGCCCTTAAGGGTCACTTTTACGGTGTATTTGCCCACATTTTTCATACCCTTGGGGTAGGTCACGGTATAATCTGTACCGTTCTTCAGGGCCTTGCCCTTGCTGTTTTTCACGGTCACGCCGGGGCGCTGCACCTTGCCGTTATAGGTGTAAGCGGTTTTGCTCAGCTTGATGTTGTTGACCTTATAGTATGTCTGCAAGGTTTTGGTGTATGTGGCCTTGCAGCCGGTGCGGGTACAAGTATAAGTTGCCGTCCGCTTGCCGTCCTTAGAAGTCGTGGCCTTGGTCAAGGCACGGCTTTTTTCTTTGTAATTATGACCCAGCGCCGGGACAATATCCCGGTGCACCTCATCTGCGCAAATGGTGCAGAAGTAGGGCGTGTAGCCCGCAGTGGTGCAGGTGGGCAGTACTGAATCCCCCGCCTCGTAATTATGCTCGTGACTGCGGATTTCAAATTTCGCCTCGGCTCGATAGCCTTGGTAGTACACCGCCATGGTATTCATACCCTCGGCGCCGCAGCCGGACATATCCACGATCACATCAACACCGTTAATGCTCAGCACACCGCCGGCATTTTTATAATACCATTCCAAAGGCTGGGTGGCGTTCTTAAATCCCACCAGCAGTTTCAATTCATTGAGCACCGCTTGGGGGTTGTAGCCGTTAAACACTGTCTTGCCCTGCAAATAAGCACGCAGCCCCAGTTCCTCCGTCAGCGCGCCGCTTGCACCACTGATAAATGTAATATCTACATCGGAACCCTCACTGGTAGGCGACCAGCCCCAAACATGGTAGGTATATGTTTTGCCCTTTTCCAAGGTGGCGGTTATATAAGGTCTGCTATAATCCTTGGCGTTGGGACGGTATGGATACTCCCCTTCCTGCACCTTTCCGCCCGGGAAAGTCAAACTTGCGTGCGCATTGCGTCCACTTTCGCCCTTCGGATTGTGTACAAAAAAGTTCAGAGTATACTCCGCCGTGTACTGCGGGGTAAAGGTCAGCGTGGCCTTTTCGCCTTTTGCATAGGAAACTACATTTTTTTGGGTCTCAGCAGAACGAAACAAGGCACGGCTTAAATCATATGACGTTGACGCTGCCCATGCCGTCACCGGCAGGGTGCACACCATCAGTAGAAACGCCAGCAGAAAACTGCCCAGGCGTATAGTTTTTTTCATAATCGCACTCCTTTGCTGCCCTTATTGTAGCACAGGCCGGGCGGATTGTAAACAAGAAAAGTCTGTCAATAGGTATAGCGCAGCACGTCGGAATACACCGTGTGCAGGGCGCCGTCTGCGTCTGCATAAGTCAGATACGCCCGCGCGGCGGCAGTGCCCACATGGGCGGAAATGCCGTAGTACAGTACAAACTGGCCTTCCGGCTCCGTAGAGCGGTTTTGAGCGCAGCGCACCGTGCCGGCGTCCGTACCGGTGCCCGGCTTACCGGCCATCTCCAGCACCAGGTCATCGTCTGCCAAATTCTTGCCGTAGAGGAAGCCGGAGGTCACCAACCGGTTCCCCTCCCCGGCCATGGACCGGGTGGCAGCAAACATCACCCGCCCGGTATCCGATTGCAACTGGGCGGAAAGCAGCGACACAGAGGGTACCGGCGTCAGATCATCGGTGCGCTTCTCCAGCGCCAAATCGGCAACCGCATAGAAGCTGTACCGGCTGCCATAACCCAGCACACGCCCATCGGCTGAAAAGCCCTTGGCGTCTGCCGCAGACACAGTGACCCGCGCCCCATAGGCAACAGTCAGACTGTCCCGGGCAGTTTGGCTGCCGCACTGCAAGGTGCAGCCGGGGGCGGTGATGGTCAGCTGCTTGGCTCCACCGGCGCGGTACAGTGCCTGCACGGTCAGGGAGCCGGTGGAGCTGTGGATCTGCGTCGGCGTGTAGGACCAGCCAACAAAAGTATAGCCGGTGTAGGTAGGCGGCGTGGGGATCTTTACATCCGCGGCACTGTCCACCTGTTGATAAGACAGCACATTGGAAAACGGGTCAATAAACAAAAAAGTCAGCCGGTCGCTGTCGTCCAAAAACAGCGGCGTGTAGGTGGCGCTGGCCACCGGGGTAAAGGTATAACTGGCATCGCCGGACAGAATCTTATTCCCCTGCTGCCAACCGGCAAAACGGCAGCCGCTATTGGGCAGAGCCAGCAGCGTGCAGTCCTTGCCCCGATCTACATAAATCCGGCCGCCGGCGGTCACGTCCGTATCGTTAAACAGCAGTGCGCCCATATCCGCGCCGGGGGTAGCAATGCAAAAGCCGTCGTAATCTACAAAATTCGCCCGTGTGGTAGCGCTGCACCGGCTGCATCCCAGTAGGTCATAACCGCGGGCAGTGGGCGTAGCCGCCACCCGTTCCAGCAGCACAGAATAGTCGTGGGCCAAATTAAAATCCGCCGTGGCGGTGTAGCCCATATAGTGCACCTGTACCGTGTTCTTGCCGCAAGCACCGCAAGCGGACAGATCCACGATCACATCGGCGCCGCCCACCAACAGGCTCCCCATCGCATCCTTATACTTCCATTCTAAGTGGGCACCGGTGCGATCCACAATCAGCAGCTTCATTGCATTCAGCACCGCCTGTTGGCTGTAGGCAGTAAATTCCGTTTGGTCCAGATACAGCCGCAGCCCTACCTCCTTGGAAAGGGTGCCGCTTTCGCCGCTGGTAAAGTCCACGTCTACCGTTGCGCCGGTACTGGTTGCCGTCCAGCCCCAAACCGAGTAGGTATAGGTTTTGCCCTGCTCCAAGGTAGCGGTCAGGTACGGATGGCTGTAATCCTTAACGGTAGAACCGGTACGGTTAGGGTATTCAAAGGCCGTGACCGTGCCGTCCGGGTTCGTCAGGCTGGCACGGATATTCCGCCCGCCTGTCACATGACCGTACAGCTTTAAGGTGTATTCCGCCGTGTACTGGGGCGTAAAGGTCAGGTTTGCCGTCTCACCGGCGCCAAAGGAAAAGGCATTCGTCCGGGTACGGAACAGGTAGTTCTGGTTCAGATCTACCGAGGTGGTGGCACCGTAAGTGACCCCCGGCAGGGCACAGCAGGCCAGTACCAACACCAGCACCAGGCACGCCAGGCCCTTTGTCATTTTTTTCATACCGCCGCCTCCAATTCGTTTCGTCTGCTTTCATTGTACCATAAGTGCCGCTCCATTGCCATAGAAAAACAAAAAAAGCCGACGGTCACCCCGCCGATCCGTACAATACCGACCCGGTGCAACCAACCGACCGCACCGGTAAAGCAAAAAAAATCGAGCCGAGGGATTGCTCCCTCGGCTCTTTTCGCTCGAGCAATTATTTTACTAATTGCAATTAGTCGTCTTCGCCACCAATAATTTCAGGACCGCTTGCGGTCATCACATTGATCTGCTGAAATTCCTTGACGTCGACAACAGGCTTAGAATAAGCTTCTTTCATGAAGACATTCCTCCTATTCCTAAATTGCCTTATATCGCTGCCGGCAGTTGCCCGCCGGCAGGAGCGATAAATAGGTGTTTACGCGATTAAGCGTAAGTGTGGTTCATCACATCAGAGTACACGGTCTGCACTTTGCCCTTCTGATCCTTGTAGGTCAAGAATGCCTTAGCAGAGGCAGTGCCGTTCTGAGCGGAGAGACCATAGCTCAGGATGAACTGAGTGCTGCCCTCGGTGCTGTTGGCATAAGCAGCCTTCACAACGCCGGAGTTATCAGCGGAACCCTTCTTGCCAACGTTGGCCAGAGTCAGGTCAGCATCGGTCAGGTTCTTACCATACACAAAACCGGACTTCAGGTAAGTGCAGCCATCCACCATAGCGCGGGTAGCAACGAACTCAACCTTGTAAGAACCGGCAACCTGGTTGGCAGAAACAGCAGCCACAACGGGAGCCTGGGTGGTAGCGGAAGCCGCCTTCACAGTTACATCAGAAGCAACATAGAAGGTGTAGCTGTCGCCGTAAGCAACGATCTTGCCGTCGATAGCCCAAGCGGTAGCGCCGGCCTTAGACACGGTTACCTGGGTGCCGTAAGGAACGTCAGCCAGAGTGCCCTGTGCGGAGTTGCTGCCGTAAGCAACGGTAGCATCAGCGTCAGTGGTTACAGTGTAGGTAGCGGCAGCGTCCTTCTCATACTGTGCATAAACAGTCATGGAGGAGGTAGCGGCCTTAATGGTAGCCTCATCTGCGGACCAACCGGTGAAGGTGTAGCCGGTGTAGGTGGGCGCCTGCGGGATCTTCACATCTGCGCCGGAAGCAACAGACTGAGAAGAGATCACGTTGTTGAACATATCAACAAAGGTGAACTGAACGGGCTTAGCGGACTCAGCAAACACAGGCGTGTAAGTGATGTCAGCGATAGCCACGGTGGTGTAGCTAGCATCGGTGGAAACGATCTTGTTACCGGTCTGCCAGCCTACGAAGGTGCAGTTCTCATTGGGAGTCGCAACCAGGGTGTAAGTGCCGTTCTCAGCGAACTTCTTGGAACCGCCGGCGGTCACATCCTGACCAGCCAGGGTTACAGAGCCGTTCTCCACAGCATTTACAGTTACGGTCACACCAGCCAGAGCCGGAGCAGTCTCCTTGGTGTAGAAGTAGCCGCAGTCCTTACAGGTGTAAGTGGTGATCTCGGGCTGATCCAGAGTGGCCTCCTGGGTCACCTTAGCGGTGAAGTCGCAGGCCTTGGTCTCCTTGTGAGAAGCGTCATTGGCGCAAACGCGGGTATGGGTGGCTTTATCCTCTGCAGTTGCAGCGTCATGGCTCCACTGGCCCCAAGCGTGGTCGGTAGCCGGGATAGCTACAGTGTAGGTGCCGCCGCACCCGGAGCAGGTGAAGGTCTTCACGCCGGGCTCGGTGCAGGTAGCAGCCTTGGTCTCCACACCATTATCGAAGGTGCACTTGTCAGTCTTAGTACGCTGGCTGCAGTCACCCTCGCCGGTGCAGGTTGCAGTGTGGGTGTAATCCTTACCCTCAACGAAGGCCTCACCGCTGGTGTAATCAGCAACGGGAGCACCGTAGTTGTGGGTATGGCCCAGAGCGGGCTTGGTCTCCTCAGTGTAGGAGTAGCCGCAGTCCTTACAGGTGTAAGTGGTGATCTCAGGCAGAACAGCAGTCTGGTTCTGGGTTACCTGAGAAGTAAAGTTACAAGCAGCGCTCTCGGTATGAGTAGCGTCATTCTCGCAGATGTGGGTGTGCTTGGACTCAGCCTTAGCGGTAGAGTCGTCATGCTTCCACTCGCCCCACTTGTGACCGGTAGCGGGGATAACCACGTTATTCTTGCTGATCACATAGCCGCAATCAGAGCAGCTGGTGGTCACGGTCTTAGAACCGTCCTTATCGCAGGTGGCATCCACAATGTTGCTTTCCAGAGTCTGCGGATTATGCGGCGTGGTGGTCAGCTTAGCAGTGAAGATGGTGTCTGCGGAGATGGTCGCTGTGGTGGGATCGGTATCCCAAGCATAGCTGTAGTGGCCGGCAGCATCGGGATCCTTAGTGGGCAGAGCCGGTACAGAAGCAGGGCTCTTGCCCTGTTCCACAGTCTCGGTGCCCAGGTCCTTGCCATCCTCGGTCACATACTTAACGGTGTAAGACTTGGTCTCCGGAGCAGATGCCTTCATGGGTACTTCAAAAAGTCCAACCTCAGCATCGCCTTCTTCGGAGATACCTGTCATGGTGTAACTGCAAGCGATCTCGTTTTCGTTACCAAATGCAATAGAACTGTACTTGGTCATCAGCGGATCGGTGTTGAAAGTCAACAAGCTATCTTCAATTTTTGTGCCAGCAGCTACCTTAAAGCCAACAGTTGCAATGTAAATACCATCAATAACAACATTTGTATCCTCGTCACTGTTGTACAAAGTAGAAGTATCGCCCTGCCATGTAGCATCCGGAACTTCATCGTTAACCAAACGAGTACCATAGCAGATGTACTGCTCGGTTCCGTTTACATCACTTGCATTATCAGTCATATAAGCTTCGCCGTTAGCATCGACCATAGCCTCATCAGCCATTGCAAGTAACTTTGCAGTCTTGCTCCAGCCGGTAGTAGGATTGCTACGCACACCTGGTGTCAAAGCTGAATTAACTTCATATTTAAACTGTACATTGCCAAATTGGCCAGCTGTATCATGCAGAATGAACGATGCAGCAACGAAATACTCGCCCTTAGAGTTTGCTTTCAGGGTGCAATCACCACTGCCGACAGTCTGACCTTCCACAGAAACTTTACTCAAATCAGTAACGGTCGCGCCATCGGTAATCCAGTTCTCATCGCCATTCTTATAAAAAGCCTGATCTTTACCGGTGTAGGCAGTCCATACTACATCCAATTTCGGGCTCAGGCTCTTAGCAGCAGGCAAGTCAGCCTTTTCGATAACCTGGCCAGGCGTATAATTCGCTGCCAACGCAGAAACGGGCGCAGCAGTCAGGATCATCATACCTGCCATAATACCGGAAAGCACTTTCTTTACGCTTTTGCGCATGTGTGTTTCCTCCTAAAATAATCAATTGTAAATCTCAGCACTCAACATTTTACCAGAGAATGCCTTGTAAATGTTGTAATCAGTACCATTCACAGCACCGTCATGATTAAAATCACAGGCTGAATTGTATGTACTGTCACTCTTACTCTTACCTGTACATCTCTTATAAACATTGAAGTCTGTGCCATTTATAGCCGAATCTTTCTTGAAGTTGCATACAACCATACCGTAGGTGCCCAGATCCACATCAGTGTCAGCAACCGTGATCTTAATGTCACGATCGTAGCCGTAGGCGTAGCTCAGCGTAGCGGTATACGTACCGGCTGCCAAAGACGGAATAGTAAATACGCCATCTGCGCCGGTGGTAGCCACAACTTCCCCATTGATCAGCACATCACAACCGATGACAGTGAATGCACTGCCTGCCACCTTGCCGCTGGTATTGGCCAGCGCCAGCACCTTGCCGGTAACGGCATGGCCGGTGGCCGGGGACAGATCCGCTGTCATCGGATACAACGTTGCGGTATAGCCGTCAAAGGCGGTGACCAGTGCATAGCAGTCTTGGTCAGCCGTGCCATAATCGGCGTAATCCGCATAATCTGCCTCAATGAAGGTTTGGTTCGGGTCCGTATCCAAGGTCACGATCTTTGCAAAGTCCACAGGCGCTTCCGTAGCAACGGTGACCTGCAACTTCAAAAGGAGCTGACCCGCCGCATCAATGGCGGTGGTGGTTGCAGTCTGGTCCACCCTGGTAATAAAACCAAAGTTGATGGTCCCATTCTGCACCAGCACACCGGCGGCGCCAAGGCCCCGCAGTTGATCCGGCTTGCTGTCCGACAGCAGATCACTGTGACCGTTGACCGTCAGCACAGCCGCGTCATAAGACATGGTGTACTGCATCACGGCAAAGGACTGCATACCGGAAAGCGTAAAGGATACGGTGTAATCCCCGGCAGACAGTGCATTGCCGTCTGCAGCCTTGCCCTCGCTGTCCGTAAAGGTACAGGAGAGGTGGGGCTTCTCGGTGCCCAAGGTACCCTGGGCAGCCAGCGGGGTTATAGAGGTTAAGGTCAAAATCAATACAAACGATAAGAAAGCAGCAAGTGTTCTCTTCAGTTTGTTCAATTTCATAATCATAATCCGTGTAACCCAAGCGGCGCCGAAGCACCGCCCGGGTACTTTAAGTTAGGATTTAGCCGTAGATTGCGTTGCTCAGTGTCTTGCCTGTAAATGCCTTATAGATATTGTAGTCTGTACCATTTACAGCGCCATCATGGTTAAAGTCGCATGCTTCGTTATAGGAAGCACTACCCTTAGATTTACCTGTTGACTTCTTGTATGTGTTGTAGTCAGTACCGTTGATTGCTGCATCTTTCTTGAAATTGCATACAACCATACCGTAGCTGCCCAGATTCACATTGCCGTCCTTCACCTCAATGGTGATGTTACGATCATAGCCATACTGGTAGCTGAGCGTTGCCGTGTACTTACCGGCAGCCAAAGACGGAATGGTAAAGGTACCATCCTGACCGGTGGTAGCCACAGTCTCGCCATTGATGATCACATTACAACCAATGACTGTAAACTTGTCACCAGCCACCTTACCGCTGGTGTTCGCCAGAGCAAGCACCTTACCGGTTACAGCGTAGCCCTCAGAAGGAGCAGTTGTGCCCTCTTCAAGAGAGTTCTCTGCATCAATCAGGTTCTTGTAAGCGGTGAAGCAAGCAGACAGGTTGGCGGTGTAGTTGTCCTTATCAGCCGGAACATAGGTGGCAGCGTCCTTATGGGCGTAGTCGCCATTACCGGTGGTCGCAACATCTACAGCAGCAGCCAGTGCGTTCACATAGTTGGTCCAGGACTCGTCGGTGTAAACCTTCTCGCCCTTGTTAACCAGCTTGCCGCCCTCAACAGCACCGTACTTCGCGGAAGTCGCGGTGGTGGCGATTGCAGCATTCTTGATGGCATTGCCGTCTGCATCGACCTTACCGGAATCTGTCCAGGTGGTGGTCATTGCGCTGTAAGCGCTGCCGCTGGCGTGAGAAACCTCAGCCTCCACCTTGTCGCCGATATAGCCGCGCTCGGTCACAGTGCCCATGTACAGGTTAAACATACGAACAGCCTCTTCAATCAGCAAAGAAGAAGTGCTGGTGGAGAATGCATAGGTATAATCCGCAGCGTCATTACCGTTGGTGTTCGCCAGGTCAGCAATGGTCTTGTCGATCTGGTTCCAACCGCAGGTGGCAAGCACCGTCTTGGACTCGTCACTCTTCAGGTAAATATCTGCAGCGTACATCTCTTCAGCATCCTTCGCCACGGATACCATCTTCTGGTACTCGGGCAGATCGAAGTTGGCGTCCGTCATACCGTCACGAATGGAAGAAACATCCGTGAAGATCTGACCGGCAACGGTAACGCTCAGCATCTGCGCACACTGATCCACAGCATAGCGCATCTTGTCTCTTGCCTGCATGGCAAGTGCACGGGTCTCCTCGCCATTGTTGACAATGGACTTCTCGGTAACCATGTGCTTCACAGTGAAGTCCTTGCTCACGGCAACGCCGTTGGCATTGTAGTAAGCGAACTTCGCCTGATTGAAGGTGCCTTCCTTTTCAGCACCGTTGATCGCATAGGGAGCATCCTTATAAGTGGTGGTATCCCATGCGGTGGCATAAGCCGGGGTGTTCAGGAAGTACCAGGAAGAATCGCTCTTCACAACAACCTGGCCGGTCTTATCCATACCCACGGTGTAAGCCTGACCACCAACATTGGTGGAAGTCTGAACCGTTACATCAGCATCGGTCAGAGCCTCTGTGGTGTAATAAGGCTGGCTCATAGCGCTGTCAGCATAGTAATAATTGCCGTCAGTCGTTGCATAAGCGGCCAGAGCTGCAGGCAGCTGATCCAAGGAAGTTACGGGCTTGGTTGCAGGCTCGCCGATCACGGTCTTTACCTCAGAGGTAACAGGCGTCTTCGTGAACGCACTGGACAGAGTGCCGGCAGTGGACAGATTCAGCGGAGACTGGCGGGCCTCAAAGCCGGCAGCCAAAGCAGCGGTTGCTGCATCATAGGTTGCGGAAGAGCCGCTGGCCTTATCGTAATCCTTAAAGTCAGAAGGTCTGTAGTTCTTAATGTAGCTGTTCAAAGAATCGTATGCACTATTGAACTGGCCACGGTTACCATCGTCAGCAACAGTTACTTTCAAGCTACCGGTTGCCGGGTTCTTGTCGCAGAAGAAGCTCAACTTCACTTCTTTCTTGGATACCTGAGAAATATCCGTAGAACCATCATACTTGAACAGATCCAGGGAAGAGGAGCTGTCCTTAGACAGAGTCACAGAACCGGTCTGGATGTACAGACCGTCAATGCCGGTTGCGCCGGAAACCTTGCCCAGCAAGTTGCTGTAAGCGAAGTCGCCGGAGCCGCTCTTCAGATAAACAGCGGTGTAATAACCATTGCTATCCTTAACAGCTGCAGCCAACGCTTTGCCGCCGTTCAGCTCGCTCAGCGTGTAAGCGTGGTTCACACGAGATACGCCGTTGGAGGGAACCTGGCTTGCGGCAACACCCTTGACCCAAGTCTGACCGCCATCGGTGGTGTAGTCTACCTTTTCGTAGTTCAGCACATCACCGGTGAACTTATCAAACGCGGCCATCATGTTGGAATTGTTTACAGTTACGGTCTTGTTGCTAAAGGAATCCTTAACAGAACTGGTGCTGTAAGCAAAAACGCCGTCCAAAGTCTTGTCGGGAGAACCGGCAAGGGTACGGTCATAGCCAAGACGAATCTTGTAGTTCTTCACTGCATCCAGGTTAGAGCTTGCCAGAACAATATCGGTAGGATAGCTTACACGGAACGGCTTCTGGTTCAGGTAAGCGTTACCAAAGTAACCGGTGTTGTTCACGGTAGCCTGACCATCGGCGGTCTTACCGGAAGAACCATTGGAGAATCTGCTGTCCTGAGAACCGCCCGGATACACAGAATCGGACCAGTTCTTCAGCGGAGTCACAAACTGATAAGTCTTGCAGGTCAGGCCGGTGTAGAGGGCCTGGTTGGTGTTGGTGTCGATAATGTTGTAAGTAACGGTGTAAGTTACTACAGTATCTTCATCAAAACCGCCGTTGGTAACAGTGAAGGAAGCGGACTTCTCAGGAACAACTGTCTTGCTGGAGAAGTCTACGGTGCAAGTACTGTTATCGGAAACCACATTCGTGATCTCAATGTTGTAACGGCCACGAGCAACGAAGTTACCATCGGCGTTCTTTACCGCACGGTTCAGACCGTAGCAGTTATTGGTAACCGTCAGCGTTGTTGTGGTGGTGTTCCCGCCATAGCTGAGGGTCAAGTTGCTGTCTGCCACACGAGCGGAAGCCAGCTTCATGTTATGATCCGCCAAAGTGGTGATCAGGCCGCCGATCAAATTGTTCACAGCCTGTACGGTGTACATAGCGCCGGGCAGGATCGTATCGGTCTTGCCGCTGTCGCCGCCTACACCGCCGGAGGCTTCATACACATTGTATACCAGGGTACCCAGTACGCCGTAACTGCTGTTGCTGGAAGTACCGGCAAAGGTATCCTTCTGCAGCAGATCGTCGAAGGGATGATTGTTGGTCGCAGCAGCGGGAACCACATTACGGGCTGTGCCGTAGCGGCCGCCGAATACAACGTTCACCAGATCAGCCAATACATTGTAAACGGTGCGGATAATGCCTTCGCTCTTGATAGGCGGTGCGGAAACCATGGTCAGCAGACGGGTTACAAACCCGGTTGCGCCATACTGGCCGTTCGCATCTGCCACACCAATATTCAGCATACCCTGGATCACATCGGTGTAGATCAGCTCTTCGGAATTCAAAGCGCCTTTCTTTGCAGAATCGCCATACTGCAGCACGCCTGCAACAGGCAGCAACTTGTTGGCGATCACATTGATGTTCTCCCACAGGGAGTTGGACAGCTTCACCAGGCAATTGCCGTTGGTGTCGCAAACGCCCAGAAGATTGGCAAGGCCCTTGCCATGCTCGCCGTCCTTAAAGGTGTCAGTGCCGGCATAGTAAACAACAACGGAATTCAGCAGATCAAACAGAGAAACGCCGTCATTCAGCGTAGCGGTCTCCGGATTCCACAGGTTGCCGTCCTTGTCGTGCATGATAATGTAGGGGCTCATTACATAACCCACAGCATCACGAGCCATCAGCAGCAGATTGTCAATGGTTACATCGTACTTACCGTCTGCGCCCTTCTTCACCAGAGAAGAGTAGTCGTGATCCGGCAGCACATAGCCCAGATACAGCTGCAACGCCAGAGCAGCTACGCCCTCTGCATCGTCGCAAGCGTCCAGGTCCTCATTGTGGATGCCCTTCTTGAAGTCGGGGATATTCCGCAGTGCAGAAATTGCAAACGGAATCATCGCGCTCTCCAGATTGGCCTCGGTCAGAGCAGTGCCCTCGCCGTTCTCATGATAGAAAGCGCCGAGAATGTTCGCATCCGTTTGATCACAGATGTACTGCAGCACCTTCAGCATATTGCCAACCAGGGTCTGCGCTACATTGCCGGGATCATCGGAATTCACCTTCGTCAGAACGCTGGCATCATAACTCGGCAGGAAGTCCTTTACTGCGGCAACCAGGAAATCATTCAGCGCTGCCAGCATGGAACTGTAGCTGCTGTAATCATTTGCCATGAATGCCTCAATGTTCTTCATACCGGTCTCAGCAAAGCTGCAGTTCAGGGGACCGGTGGCCTGCTTAAAGTAGTAAACAGACATGGGGCTGTAACGCAGTTTGTTGAACAGGGTGGTGGAGTCAATATCTCTCCAGGTGTAGGTAGGATCCTTCACCAGGTCACGGCTGTTGTACTTCTCCAGATCCGCCTTGATGTAATCCAGATAGGAAGCCGCATCCTTGTACTCTTCGCCAAGGGTCTGGCCGGGTTTCAGGTTCTTTGCAGCCTTTTGGCACTCATAAGCGGCCCAAGCCTGCACATCGGCAGCGCCGTAGTTGTTGGCAACATTGCTGTAGTCCCAAGCCGTGTTGTGGGTCGTGGCACCGGTGTACCACATATAGTAATTGTAGTCGTAACCGCCCACACCGGAATTCAACTGGCCCAGCGTATCCTTCAAGGCGGTGTTCCACACCATCTCAAAGGCTTGGAAGCCAAAGTCAAACAGCGTATCTGTGGGCTTCAGCACCAGCTTCTGATCCTTGTAGCGGAACAGATATACATTACCGATGGCCTCGCCGTTCTTGTCATGATCCTCCTGCGTTACATAATGCAGGTTGGTCGTGTCAATATACGGTGCGGAACCATTCTCCATATACTGTGCGTATCTGTCTCGAGAATTGGTACCGTCGGCGTATGTAATCTGTGCGGTAATGTTGCTGAGCAACTGGGTGGAGAGCTTATCAAGCAGGACGGAATCCAGCTTGCTGGTCTCCAGACTGGGATTGTTCCGGATCTGAGCCTTCTCCTCTGCAGTAAACCAACCGGTATTCTCCAGAACCAGCTGCTGAACAATATTATATACCATATTGCTCTGATAGCCGTTGGGCATACCAATCAGGTCGCCGATGGTCTTGTAAACATTCAAGAAGCTGTTTACGATACCAAGGCCAAGATCGCCGCGCAGCAACTTCTTTACGATATTGCCGTTGGCGCCTTCAGGACCCGCGTCGGAAGAAATGTTCCGAACCAGCTTCACAATACCGCGTACAATATCGGTAGAGGAAGTTTTGCTGCGGGACATTCCGTCAACTGCGCTCAAATCTACATAGCGGGCATCGCCGGCCAGCAGAAGCAGTGCGGACTTGCTGTTCAGGAAAGAATCCAGATCTTGAACAGTTTTAAGCACCTCATCCACGCTGCCCAGTTTGATGGTGATGCTACCAAGAACGCTCAGGTCGATATTCATCGGTGCGATGTTTGCCTGGGCAAGAGTCAGATCCACAAAGTCCAAAAGGGCTGTGCAGGCCTGCTCATCATTGAGGATGGGCCAACCCAGTGAGTTGAAGTCCAAGTCCTGGTCATGGTACTTGGTGTTTGCCGAAGCATTAGCCGCGGAAGCGACCATAGCACCGGAGAAACAGCTCATCGCCATCAAGACCGCCAAAAAGAGCGCAAGCAACTTGCGGGAAAACTTTTTAGCTTTCACTAATTTTTACCTCCATAGTAATTTGTAATTCTTACGAATAAATGGTTGCGTGTACGCGCCGTCCCATCCTCTGACCATCGGGCAATCCGATATTCAGGATGAAGGCATTGCAGCCGGACGCCATACATTATGAAAATGCGCATAGAAACACATTTATCGCATTCTTATTAAAACACGATGGTCACCAAAAATCAATAAAGAGCGGTAATTTTTCTGATTTTCGGAATGTTGCACAATTTGAGCCGCCGTTTTTTGTGCGAACGGACAAATTTAATTTACACGAAATTAACAATTTGTTCATATTTTATCGCTTAGTTAAAAGACAATGTCCATTATTTTGCAAGTTTCGACTTGTAAAGGTTATGTGCTTTACGCGAGATTTTCACACGCAAAGGCGTGCCCCTTTACACCAGCGATTTTTTGGCGTAGCGGCGGGAAACTTTCACAAGTTCCACAGGATTTTCCACATTTTTTCCTCCAAAACCGGTGGAATTTCTGTCAGCAGTTGTCGAATGTAGCAATAACGATAAACGCGCCCCGATCCTCCACGCAAATTCAAGATAAGAATGCAGCGCAGATCCATCGGCCGGACCAAACATGGCTTGATATATAAG
>OJPF01000756.1_pt1 | contig 17541 bp, 20 predicted proteins | sample 1598441 | NCBI WGS metagenome assembly OJPF01 (sample SAMN03922474, study PRJEB24848) | human gut metagenome | isolation source: stool sample | host: Homo sapiens | place: Germany | collected 2010-11 | reverse complement strand
TGTTCTGGCGGTTATATACAAGACGGTATCTGATTTTATCCATTTTTCCGCAAAGATGCATCCTCTGTTCCAAGCTGCAAAATTTAGCCAATAAAAAATACACCCCCACTTTCGCAAGTAAAGATGTATAATATCTATAAAAAAATGGTCTGTGAAAAAAACATTTGTAAAAAAGATGCCATTATTCATCACGAACGATAGCATCTAGACATTTTTATCAGTAAACTCTTTTAGTGATTTAGAATAATGTTTAATTCAATATAGATGCTACAAAGTTATATATAAATTTTGTTTTGCCCAAATTATTATGTAGTTGACGTACGGTATCAAAAAGGCAGGATTCGCCAATCCTGCCCAATTCCATACACAAATCTTTTTATTAATTAAAATACCTCACGGCATTCAAAAATTAATAAATGAAAAAACATTATTAATTGTCATAGCAAAGCTATAACAAATATTTAAAAAAGAATCATTATATGAAAAAAAGAACAGAATAAACGATATATAGACCAACAAACATTTAAAATAATATTGTAATACAAAAGTCATTGATACAAATCCTTCTGGAAGGACTGTTAGGAGTTAGCAGTAGTACTATATTTAAAGGAAAAGGGTATATCCAATTAAAAACTGAAGACGATATTGATAAAGTGTATGAGCCTGGAGTATATGCAATAAAAGGCACTTCATACAATGATCAAACGCTTCTTGTCTTCAGTCATAATCTGGGACAGTCAACAGTACAATTTAGAACTAATAACTATGGTGGTTTTTTAGTGTTTAGAATAAAATGGTGGAATGGTGGTTGGGGAACCTGGAAGACGGTTTCTTTGACATAAAATTTATCTGTTTGCACTTCTGGAAGGACTTCTTCCACTTGCAACAAATGAAACAAAAGGATTAGCATCCATGAATATGTGTATAGCATACGTTGGCGAAGGGCCTGTTATTTGCATTAAGCCTACGAAATTAAAACAATATTATTATACTCTACTAACGGTGACAGTATACGAAAATGGATATTTTAAAAAAATCGACTTAGCAGTATATTACCCGGTAAAGAAAGGAGGGCATAAATGCTCTATGTCTGGAAACGGCAACATGTTTGTTAAAGAGGATTCTGATTACAATTTATACATACATAACAAAACTTTAAATAACATAAATTATTGCGTATCAATTATAGGAGCTAGCAAATATATAAATATTCCTTCAATTACGGTAGAAGCACATCCTGCAAGCGTTTTGAATGGTTTAACTTTGACTGATGTAGCAACTATGTAACAAATTATAACATTGTGATCATAAATTTATGCTCTGGAAGAACTGATGCCGATTGCTAATTTAGGAAGTAAAGGGCTCTTGAGAAAAGGCGTTCTTTCTCCTATATTGGTTTGCAATAAAGACTCCGTTCAAGAAGTATGTGTCGTTCGCCTAGCGAGTTCATCTAACGCCTATATCGGTATGATATTGTATGTATATTGGGGTGGTTCTACAGGTCTGTTCTTTATTAATAGTAAGACTGGTAACTCCTATATCATAAGGAAAGTCAACGGTAGTATGATTTCTGAAATAGAGTTCAAACGAAAAAATGATCATCTCTTCGTTCGGAGCAAGACAAACACAGCTTCATTTCGTGTAAGTGCTTTGTTTTTGGATACTACTGGGGTTGACCTGTCTTTATCCATGAATATAGTTGATGAGAATCTGGATGATGCTGAAGATATAGAAATACTATAATTCTTTGGTAACATGAGGAGCGGACGGGTGTGGACCGGCACCCATCCGTTTTATCTCATTAAAATATGACTTATTTTTAATACTATGTTGTTTGTATTTGTTTCCAATCAGTCCAAGTTCCATTATTACATATTCGAATAAAAAATCTGCTCTGAAAATCTACAAAAGTTTGCTTGATGGTGACCTCATTAATAGCAATCGTTTCCAAGAATCCATAATTACTTGATGTATTGGGTTTATTATCCAATGATTGGGTTTTATCGACAAACATATATCCAGTATTATTAGCTTCATTAAAATCAGTAATTTCACCAAATCTCCTTTTGTACCACGTATCATTTATCCCTAACAGTCCTTCCAGCTCTCAAATATTGCTAAATTCTTGTCAAGATATAGGAATTTCGATTGCGTCGGATGGTAAATCTAGATTGTTTTCATGGCTTAGTTTGAGCGACCCATTCATGCCAATGCACAATGTACTGATATACACGTATGCTGATGATTTTACATAAACAATGGTTTTGTTCTCTTTTTTTTGATAATAAACATTAGTTAAATAGATTCCTCTTTTTATCGAATTAACGGATAGATCATCGCTATATCCTGTTAATAAAACAACAGACGGAGATGAATTTTCATGGTTCTTAAATACTGAAATAAGCATTGATATTCCTGTTAAACGATTTCTAAATTCGGCAATTTTACAATACTTCTGCTGGTCTTTTTGATATGAAGTGGTCATTCTTTGAATTGATGGCATCAATCCATCTTTTTCACTCGTAGCAACACCAATCAGTTCTTCCAGAAGGATTTTACTAATCTTCTTAAGGCAATAAATTTTGATAAGCAATTAAAAAAGGAACCCTGCTTCCTTCAACTCCTTCAATTTTGGAAGTCATAATAGTAGTATAGTCATTTTCAAAAGTGAAAGTAAATAATGTTCCATCAATATATTCTTTATACCCTCCAATATATTCTATATTTTTAGTTGCTGGAGATATTACAGCTATTGATGGATATAAATTATAATATTGACTACATATCACCAATATGCCATTTGCTTTTATTCTTTTTGATTCACCTTTATGTAACGAAAATGATTCACTAGTAAAACCATTGATAATCTTATTTATCTCTAACAGTCCTTCCAGTACTGAGGCATTGGCTTTCAACGCCTCACTTAATTCCATCTTTTCCATAATATTTTTTATTTACCAGTTTCCAAATTGTTTTTCTTATAATCCTGCCATGAGTCGGCGAGCTGCCCCACCGAAGCGGAAGTGTAGAGGTCAAGTATATGAATCTCGTCATCGGCAAGCTCCACAAGCTCGTTCCGATAGATCTTCTCCGCAAGCACGTGCGCCGGAAGACCGGGCACGTTCCTGTAAATGCCGTCAGCAATATCCTTACGGATATCCGCTATCACCATATCCTGTCTGTCTATCCCCGTGAACAGGGGAAATTTTGTAAAATCAACTTTCATAATATTCTTAATTAAATACTGTTATCCGCAATAAAACATAACCCAATAATTGCCCATACATTTAACGAATCCGGACGCATAATCCAGATCAATGGAGGACATCTCTTTTCCTCCGGGGGCAGGCAGGATGCGCCCGCCTGTCAGTCTTACCCCGCCGCTCATACGTTTGAAGTATATGGTATGTCCCGGAACATCCGGAGGAAGTGTCACTTCTATATTACCCGTATTAATAAACATCACATTGTCATCATTGTTATTCAGGGAAGTGCTGACGGATATGTTCCTCCAGTTCCCCACTATGCCATGAAGAGACACATAACTGTCATTGTTCGGATGAAGGAAAATGTTACCCCCCTCCACGAACAGAGGAATGCTCAGGGTCTTGATGTGCATCCCGATCATGGCATTCGGACTCTGTATGTCAATTCCGGCATCATACGATATCCCTTCGATTGTGACAAATTTCGTGTTCCCTCCGATTTTTACACGTGCAAATGTCCTTTCGTTATAAAACTCTATCTGTCCGGCGGACAGGTTGAAACCGACATGGGAATCCGTCCCCTCATAAAGAGTTTTTGAGGACAACATGCCGGAATCTATGGAAAACGGACCGATACGTCCGCTATCCGCCGTGATTTTTCCGCTGATGTCCACATTGACCGCCCTGATACCGTCCGCATCAATCATGGACGCCTTGATCTTCTCGGTCAGCAACAGCTTGGTGGCGATAAAAGTCCAGCTCTGTGCTACCTCCCAGTATTTTATTTTTCCCGAAGCCACATTCTGTTTGGGGGTTTCCGTCGAAACCGACGTATGCGAACGGATGCACAGGTACAGCAGGTTGTCATAAAGTACAATGTCGTAAAACTGCTGCCCTTGCTTGCCCTCCAGGTAAGACACAGACGCCCCCCATACACGCATACGCATGCGCGCTCCCTTATCTCCCTTGTCACCTTTTGGAGCAAAACTGACCTGTCCGGTTCTAGTCACCAACGGCATATCACCTCCTTATTCCTTGGTTGTGATGGTCCATGCCACGTTGCCTCCTGCCTGCTGGCACATGTCCCAAGTACACGTGCCGGAAGTGGCTGCTGTACCGGAAGTAGACGGGTTAAGGACTACTCCTGCACTGTCCATGAACACGAAATAGAAAGTCATGTCCTTGTACTTGGTGGTACTCCCACGCTTGACCAGAATGGGCTTATAGACCACCGTGTCACCACTTTCCCGGATGGTCTCGTCCTCGGGCGTGGGATTCAGGATCAAATCAAACGGATCGGACGCATCCATTACGGACTGCGTGTCCTGACCGATGAGCTTGCCGCCCTGGTACACCTCCGCCTTGAACACACCTGTCGTGTCAACCATATCGTTGGTGACGGTCAATGTCTGTGTGGTCTTTCCGCTCAGCACGCTCCACGCACCGTTGACCTGGTTGTACCACTTGTACGCCAGTCCGGTAGTGATCTCGTCACTGCCCATGCGCGCTACGGCTTTCAGAATGCAGCTCTGCCCTTTGTCCCGAAGGGTAAAATACTTGTTGTCACCGGCAATGATCGTCACATGCTTTTGGTTTCCGACCCCCTTGGTAATGGGGATGCTATAGACGAACTGGACGGTGTCGCTGGTATTCCCAACGGTCACGGTGGCTTCACCCTTGATGGTACAAGAGGCCGCTCCGCTCGCCTTGACCAGATTCTTGACGATCTGCAATCCGTAGTAATCCGTCGTACCGGGCTGGTAAGGGATAAACTTGAAATGTCCCGTCTCACCGCCAAACGTGTTGGTGGAGACATTGCCCGAGAACTTGATCTCGACATCATTGAAATACCATTTCATGGAGGAAGGAACCACCAGCCCTTCCGCCACCCGCGAAGAGGTGAGAATGAAGGACAAGACGGGCTTGAGCGAAGCGAAATCCGGTGCGATGTTCGTCGGCGCGGACGCTTCGCCCATATACTCCTGATACAGATCTCCCTGGTTACACTGGATGGCAGGCATGTATACGCCGCCCTTTTGCGAAAATATGACCTGTCCGGTCGCGCTGGCCAAACTCATGACGCTCCTCCTTCCCCGGTCGTTTCCGTACTATCCGTGCCTTCGGAGCTTTCGGTGTTGTCCTCCCCCCAAGAGGCAGGTGTGAATACTTCGACGGGATGGTCCGTACCGTCTATCTCTTCTTTCGCCGCCTGCGGGGTCAGGCAGATGCCGCCCGCTTCCTTGGCCCTGTCAAATACCGTGTCGCCGGGGAAACGTGCCACGTCCGCCTGCCACAATAATACATTGCCATCCGCTGTCCTGTTGCGGATATCGGTCAGATGCAACCGGTCGGCAACCTCCTTCGTTACTTTAATGTAAAATGCCATACTACTATTGTTTTTAATGTTATCCAAATTTTCTTACTACTACCGCCTTGCCCCCCTGTGTGAGCACCTTGCCGCCTTGTGTCAGCGCCACGTAAGGGCCTCTGTCCTCCACCTCCAGCTTTAACATCATGCCGTTGCTGAAAGGTATCCTGGGAGAGTATCCGTCGGCAACCTTGGCATATCCGGCATCTCCGCTCTTCTTGACGTACCAGTGGCAGTTAAACATGGCGGACGGATTCGGGATAACCCCCATGGTATCCCGAATGACGGGTCTGGGAAAGATGACGTAAGTCCCATCCGGAACACCCGTAGGTACGCCCTCCCAGTCGGCTTCAATCTTCGGAATCCTGCGGCGTATCACCGTAGAGACTGCCGGGTCCGATATGCCCGGGGTTGATGCCGGAGTCCCGGAAGCCGCATAGGTGGCTTTGCAGACAATCGTGATGTCATCACCTATATAATTGCGGTCAATCTTATATACATTCTTGTTCAGTGATACAAACTCCCAGTCGTTGTCACCCGCTCCTGTGGTTATCGCCTCCAGCGCTCCCGTAGACAACAGACGGTACCAGAAGAACTTGCATTTGCCCGTAGCCGTCACGTCCGTGTCGCCTACCATCAGTTTAGCCGTGATGGTCTGTGCGGTGATGTCACGCACCGGGTTCCAGTCCAGCGTGGACGGGCTGTCTATCGTCAATACGGGGATCGCATCCGTACCGTCAACCGCGCGGACAAGACGGCTCATCTGAAAAGTAAACAGCTGTCCGGTACGTGTGTCGGCATATTCCGCGTAAAACTCCAGCGTGACGGGTTTTAGGACGGTGACATTTTTTTTCATTGTGATCTGTCCCTTGCTGTCACCGGACTCCGTAATGCCGTAGCCTGTGTTTGTCGATGTGATAAGTGTGCGTGTGGTTCCGATGCGCTCGTACCACTTCATGTTGGTCAGCCTGGAGTTGACCGCCCCGATTTTAGTCACCGCTTCCGGATCGGTGGCGTTGCACCGCGGAAACAGGACCAGCGGTGTCAGCGTATAGTCCGGAGTGTATTCAGCTTTGTCAGCCTGGTAGACCTGCATGTCCGGCACGCTGCCCACCACCTCGATGTTACAACTGGTTTGTAACAGCCGGTAGTTGATTTCTATTTTTCGTTGCTTTGTTGCCATTGTATAAAACCATTTTAAAATGTTACAAAATTCTCCGCCACTTCAAACTGCTGCCCGTCACGCAATAACGCCTGTGCTTTAAACGTACACACCCGCATGTTGGTATAATTCGGTCCGAGATCATCTATCGTCAGAGGAAGATTTTTCCCGGCGCCGGCACGCTTCACCGCCCATGCGTTATCTTCTGATACATTCCCGGTATCACGCGTCCAGCTCACATCAGCGTCAAGTATATGATCTGTCACGTCACGGTTGTACAGCTTGCCGGTAATATATAACGTTGTGGAAAAAGTCTCGATATCAAAATACCACCCCTTTGTGCTGCCGATCTCTATCGTAAATTCCGGGTTCCCTTCCAGCATCGCCCATCCGGCCGCCGCATATTGCGGTTCGTCGGCTGTTCCCGTCATCAGGCACTTCCATTTGCAGCCGTAGTGCCAAACCGTGTCCGCCCGCTCCTGCGTATTGGTGTAAGGATTGTCAGAGGACGCGACTTCGGCCGACCAAAAGCCACGGTCCACCAGTTCCTGTACGGGCAGTCCCTGCCAGTCCACCCGGTAAAGTTCACCGAAGATGCCGGCACGGGCGAATATGTACGAGTGCTTATAGTTGACGGGGAGATTGTCAAACAAATCCAAATTGGGCAAACGCCCCAATATCATGTAATAGTTGTTCTGTTCCAAGACAGGCTTCGTTACTCCTTCCAGCCAGACAAGACATTTATCCGTGGTGGCGGACAAATACCAGTAGCTTTGCCTGTCCTCATTGAAGGCGTTTCCTCTTCTGGTAATGATCGTCAACTCTGTGGGAGGATAGTTTTTACCGCCCGGCACCTCACTGTCCGGGTATGACAACACCGAGATGGAGTTGGCCGGGACATTCTTGGACAGCACGCGCATCCACGAGGCGTAATACTCCCCCGTTGAAAAGAGGTTGTTTACAATCCCGTACACTATATCACCCTCCTGGAATGCGGTGAAGTCATTCTCCCAGCGCTTGCGCAATTTCAGGGTATAAGTTCCGTCGCTCTCTAAAGCCACGGACTCAATGACTCCGTTCTCGGAATATGAGGTGTCGCCTTCCTGTGCGTTCAGACGGTTATAGATGATTTCCTTGAACACTGCGGAGCCGCGTACCTCAAGACGCTCGAACTGACCGCGCCCGTCAGGATAGATACCGGCACCTTTACCGGCAATCATGGAGTCGATGAACTTGCCGAACTTCAATAAGAAATTTGTTCCGTCCGCTTGATCCTTACGAAGGAACATTACTAAGGAGCGCAATGCGGAATACACGTTACTATCCGTGGCCGGTGTAGAGTCATTCCTTCTTATCACATACACACCGCTGTCACCATCGCCCGTATAGGTCTGTCCCTTTAGGGTAAGGCTCTCAACCTTTTCCTCCAGCTCCCCGATACGGGAATAGGCGGCGGTTTCCCCGACAGTATAAACAGGTGAGTCAAAGGAATAGTCAAGATTGAATTCAAATCCGATAACCCTTGACTGTCTTCCGTTCTCGAAATAAGCCTTGTTGATAAGGTTGACCTTTTGACCGATGCCATAGAAATTGTGAATGCCATCCTCACGGTATGCGTCATTTGACATCATCGTGCAGCCATAGGTACTCGGGTCTATCTTGGATTTGGCAGCGTACTTTTCAGTCTTTTCCTTCAACTCCTGCTCGGCGGCACCCACAAGCCCCAGCTCGGTTATTTTCGTACTGTCCCAGCCGGAAAGCACATATTCATCTCCATCCTGGGGAAAGAGCACATCACCGGGAAGCGGTCTGCCATAGTCCTCATTCCTGACTATCTCCCAAAGCTGTGCCTCAGGGTTCCATCCGCCATCCTCCAATTTCTCCGGCTTTCCCTCAGGATTGAACTTCACGGCAAACTCCAAACCGTTGAGAAGTCCGGACGCGAAACGTATCCTCAGCTCCTGACCGGGGAGGATATATTTCTCGGAAAAGTTAACACCCGTGTCCCTAAAGCGGTAGGCATTCCATTTTTCCTCGGTGGTTGTGCCGTCCTCATTCTCCACCTTGTCCGTCACTTCGATAGTGGTGACATCCGACATGATGCCCGTTCTTCGAGGATAGACTTCATCGAAGATAACCACCTGCTCGACGGCTTCCTCGGTAGTCATATCAGGATAAGCGTCAATGTAAGGAGTGCCTTCGGGAAGCATTAAGCGTTTTTGCACCACGCCGTTCACAACCACGGTCTCGTCAACCGGACGGTAGTCAGATGGGATATTCTTTGTTGAACCAAAAGCGTAGATACGGGTGGCATAAGTGGACTGGGATTCTGACTGTGACATTTCCTGCACGTTTTTCCCGATTTCGAAATCCACCGCATCGCCAGACTCACAACGTCCGAAATGGATGATGTTTTCAGTCACCCAACATTCGCAATCCCATTTCTTCGCCATCTCAAAACAAGCGTCAAGGATGTTGATGTTATCGTAACTCATCAACTGGGACTTGTTTTCGACTGTGGAATCAATGGAGAAAACAAAATCCTGTCCTTTGTATGTGTAACCAAGAGCTTTCAAATTTCTAAGGACTATACCGGCTTGTACGTCAAGCGGAGCGGTCAGGTTCCAGGACGCCTCCTGTCCGGTCGTCTCCGGGGTATATTTGAAGATTTTGTTTTTCCATTTCCAGTAGTAGGCGTCAAGTCTTAATTCGTAATCGTAGCCGGCGGTATTGGTGTTGAATGCGGGCTTCTGCAAGTCGCACACCTCGAACAATCCGAAGTTACATTCCACGTATGAGCCAAGTTTGAAATATATGGGATTCTCTAAGGAGAACTTTAACATGATGTAGTCCTCCTTCATCAGAGTGAACTTACGCTTGCAGCCTTCATTGATCAAAGTTGTAAGCAGGATAGCACCGGATATGTCTTTGATGTCGATTTGTTCCATGTCTTCAAAGTTCGGGGATAAAAAAAAGAGTGCCCAATTTTGAGCACTCACATACACGACAATAAAACCAATGTCGTGAATTAGCTTCTGTTTGCCGGATTTGGCTCGTTAAACTTGGCTGAAATTTTTCCGAAAGTTCGGTCTAAACTCTGTGCGTAAGTGACACTCTTGCCAGTATAAATAAGATGGTAAACCTCGCTACTATTAGCAGGAATCTGAATATCAACCACACCTTTATACAGCTCATCAAAGAAAGCTTTCTTCTTTGCTTGATAATCAGACTGAGAATTACCCTCGATAGTGAACGAAAGAGTTATTTCCCTCTCATCGACTTTAGGATTATTGATTATTACCCGTTTCCCATGTTCAAGTCGGCTTTTGTTCTCAATAAAATCCTTCATGGGAGCGGATGCCCCAATAACATCAAGAAACCCCTCTCCCATTCTCACGCCCCATGTTGTATAAGCGTTTTCGCCATTAATTAATAATTCATTCATAAACTATAATTTTGCTGTATTCTTTTTAACCTCTGCTATATCTCTTTGCATCTGTTGAATAGGTTTGACGATTGCCCCTGTATTTTCTGAAATCTGTACCAATTCAAGATAGGATTGCGCTATCAAATCCCGCGTATCATCAGCAATATTTCTTGTTTCCGTATTTATGGAAAGTAGAGCATCTGCTTTTACTGTTAGTAAATTAAGCGATTGAGATTGAATGATATTTTGATTCTTTATCTCTTCTCCTGCAATCTGCAATGCTGTAAACCTACCGTTCAACTCTTCGCCAGTATCTTGACTCATTGCCTGAAAACCTCTTGATGAAGAAGATTGGGAATAGGACTCCTGTGAAATCTTGTCATATCCGGTTGCTGCGGCAAGCTCGTCACGGAGCTTCATGGCTTCGTCCACATAACCCATGTATTCATCCATCAGCTCCTTACGCTCATTATTATCAAGCGTACCATCATCCTTCATGGCTTCACCGAATTTATCATACCATGTCCTCAGTTTGTCACTAAACTGTTCACCGATGGCATTTGACAGCATCGCCTGCATGAAATATTTGGATATGTCATCAGCAAAATCCTCCGCACTCTTCTCCATATCCATCAGACTGCTTATAAAACTGTCATACATGGAATCGAATGACATTCCGATCAGGCCCTCATAAAGACTGTCGGTCAGTTCTTCCAGTTTTCCTGCCTGCTCTATATAATCATCCAGCTTGTCGGTAACACGCTCACCGTAACCTCCCTTACCGGAAGATTCCATGATATCCCATAACCATACGTCCGACCGTAGAGCCTTCATCTGTTCGGGGGTCAGATTCCACAAGGAATCGGTGCCGGAGAAATCCTGCATGCCGGTAGCTTTTCTTGCGTGTTCCAGCATTTCATCCGTCCATTTCAGATAATGCTGCCAGCTGCCATGGCTCTTATGATATCCGGCTTGCTCCTTTGCTATTTGCAGATAGTTTTTATTGACTTCCTCCTGATACTTTACAGCTTCCCTGTAAGATTCAACCGATTTCATTCCCTTGCTTGCCTTCATCTCGTCAGTCAGATCCTCGATGGCCGTTTGCAAAGTTTCATTCCTGTCCGTCAGCCTGTCTATCGTTTCCTGTACTTCCTTGGCGTTTCCACCTATTCCAAACAGGGAGTTGAAGCCTCCGAATGAGATTGCGTTCAGGATGTTTCCTATGCCGTTCCTCAATGACTTGCCGATTGTGACAAACAAATCCCCTGACAAGACATCACCGATAATTCCACTGACAGCGTTCAGAACAGCATCAAGCAGACCACCGACAAGATCACTTAATCCGTCTTTGAGTACGTCAATGATGGACAGAATCCATCCGACAATGGGGACCTCCTTAAGAGATTCTGACGTTTTTCCTATGACATCCTTGAATCCGTTCACGGTTTTGATAATTCCGCTATATGCGTTATACAATCCACCGGATGAAATCTGCTGCAAGCCTCCCAATAAATTTTCCATGCTTGCTTTCAATATGGTGGCAGTATCAGTCACATTACGCTGGGCCTGATTGGCGATATCAGTCTGTGTCTTCACATTGGCGGATGCAATGTCAGCATTCTGCCGTGCTGTTTCAAGAGCGTTTGCTGCGGCTTGTTTCTCACTTTCCGTTCCGCCCTTCTGCGCTTTGGTGTAATCATCCTGTGATTTCTTTAGTCTTTCCAAAGCAGCTGTTTCAATCCCTATGGCACTGATACGATTCTGTTCTGCTATTTGATAGGCTTTTACATCCTCTCCAAGTTTCTTGAAGTTGACTCCACTTGTACCACCCAAAGACTTTTCCATCTGGCTGATGGCGTCAATCAATGATTTCTGGCTTGCCTGATCGGAGTTCTTGAACTTGTCAGTCCGTACATATTTTTTCGCTTCGTCCAAGGCGGGCTTTATCATGTCGGAAAACATGGAACCAAACTCACCGAACACAGTAACCCAATCTATATTGGCTTTTATGGCTTCTGTTTCCTTGTTCTGTATGGCAACATCACGTTGTTTCTCCAGTAACTTTACTTGTGCACTATTAACACCGTTTTCTTCCTGTGCTTTCCTTATTTTTTCCGCATACTCTTGGGCGATAGCCAATTTCTGCTGCTGGAACGTGCCATATTCTTTCAAGTAGTCGTTCAAAGCCTGTTGTTCGGCTTTCAGCTGTCCTTCAGTTACATCGGAAATATCTTTATCTCTCATACTTTCGGCATTGGTATAAGCTTCTGAAATTTTCTGTGCCTGCTTGTCGGTCAGCTTACCGTTACCGGCTTTGCTCCATTCTTCCTCCTGTTTTCTTATCGCATCAATCTGTTTCTGATAATCAAGGTCAATCTGTTTCAACTTCTTTTCCGTGCCTTCTCTCATCAGGTTGATTTCATCCTGTTGGTTCTGACGGTGAAGTGAAAGAAGTTGTTCGGCTGTCTTTTTTTGTTCTTTTTTTTGCTTTTCAGCAGCTTTTTCCTGCTTGGTCAAAGAACTACCAGTAATACCGCCCAAATTTTTATAGGCTTTTTCAGTTGTTTCTACTCGTTTCTTAGCTTCTTCATACAGCTTTGAAGTAAACTTGGATTTATCCTTTTCTATTTCAGAAAGTTTCTTCTTAGCATCATCCCAGTCTTTCTTCGCTTTCTCATAATCCTGCTTGTAAGTAGTAGGGGATTTCTTTTTAGCCAACGCTCCATTAATTGAAGAAATAACACTTTCTAAATCTCCACCTTTAACCATCATCCCGTTTACAACAAAACCATTGCGTTTGGATGCAGACGATTGAGCAAGTTTCAATTCCGTTTCAAGCTTCTCCTTAGAATAGTTTTTAAGATTGGATTTGTAAGCGGAAATATTATCATCGAACATGTCTTTCTGATACTTTTTTAAAAGTTTAGAGTTTTTCTCCATTTGCTCACGCACCTGTACGTATGACTGATTACCAGAAAACATTTTCCATATTTCTTTATCGGAATCAGACATATTCTTCCGTAAATCAGGATTATCAAATAGCTGCAAATATCTCCGTTGGTTAGTAATCGTTTGTTTTAGAGCATTATAATCATCTCTCCTGCCTTGAACAGAACGCCTTGAATCTTCTTCGTTTATTTTTTGCTTCAACTTTAAGATATCCTCCAACTTTAGCTTTTCAATATCGTATTGTTCGAAAATTTTAGGATATTCTTTACGAAGTTCTTCTAATGATTTTTGCCGAGTAAGAGTAGCCAAACTCTCATCACGAGCAGCCGTTAATAATTCTTCGATTTTCAGCTTGTGTTCCTGTTCTTTTTTAAATGCTGCATCTTTAATGCCGTTATATTCTTTTTGAGCACGGGCGGCAGCAGTTGTACTATCAGACATTGCCCACATTGTAGTAGCAAGCCCACCGATAACGACAGTTAAAGCTACATAAGGATTGGTAAGCATTGCAGCGTTTAAAGCTAACTGCGCTTTTCGTGCCAATAAACGGGCATTGGTAAGTCCAATCTCCACAAGAGTATGTTTACTTTCGGCAGCAGTAACAAGCATCACTGCGGTCCGGTATGTACCATAAGTAACCACTAATCCAGCCAAGATCTTACCTACTGTTTCATAATTCTGAATCAACGAAGTTGTCATTTGAATACCGTCCATGATAACACTTTCCGACTTTGTTCCCAATTCGTTAAACACGGAATCCAAAGCATCCTGCATCATAGACAACTGACCATTGATAGTCTTTGAGGCATTCTCAGACATATTATAGAACTTACCACCTGCGGAAGTTGCATCAATGAATGCCTGTTGAACCATTTCAGCGGAAACAGCACCTTTGGACATTTCATCTTTCAAAGTTGCGATAGATTTTCCGGTCTTTTCGGAGATAATCTGTAACGGGTTGAATCCAGCGTTTATCATTTGATTCAAATCCTGCCCCATAAGTTTACCCGCTGCTGACATCTGTGAAAATGCCAAAGTTAGCGAATTGAACTTACTGGATTCCCCCATAGAAATATCACTAATGGCTTTCAAGTATTTGATAGTGTCTTCTGCTTGTATGTTAAATCCAAGCATCATCTTTTCTGCTCCAACCATATCTGACATAGTAAGTGGAGAAATCTTAGCCAGCTCCTTGATTTGCGGAATCAGTTGCCCTGCCATATCCTTTCCAACCATAGTCTCAATAGCGGTCTGCATGGATTGAAATTCGCCACGAACACGAATCATACTTGACAAGAATTCTTTGATTGAATAACCTCCCAGCAGTTTCTTACCCATATTAGACATGGCTTGTTCCACCTGCTTAGTTACATCTACATTTTTTTCACCATCTTGCCGATACAAAGCATATTCATCGCGGAGCTTCTTTACTGACAAGCGGGCGTTAGCCTGTTCCTGGGTAAGGTTAAATAAAGAACTTTTTTGCTCTTTCAATTTTTCATTTGTAGACCTTATTTTAGCTTCTAAGGAAGAAGTATCACCATCCTGTTTTAATGCTTCACGATACTTGTCTTTAAGACCGGACAATTCATTTTTCAATTGTTGGATAGTTCCACGTTGAAATGTTATTTTTTCCGACAATCCATTCACGACCTGAGAAGCATCGAAGATTTTCCTTTTGAATCCCGTTTCCATCTCCGCTCCAGCTTTGGCTGCATTAGTCACCAACTCATCCAATCTTTGGTTGGATGCAGCAAGTTGGGCATTCAAAGCCTTGAAAGCAGCAGGAGTCTGCGTGCCATCCATGCTCATTAACTCCTGCTTTAATTTTGCAATTTCATTACGAAGTCTTACAACTTCTTCCCAGTCACTACCTATCTTAAAATATAATTTTGACATATCTATTTCTTTTTCCTACGATTAGCCAATTCCTTACCACTGATTCTATTCACCTTCTGACCACCATATACTGCGCGTAATTTATCCCGTTGCATCATCAGCAGATTCCGATAAGGGATAATCTCAAACACTTCTGTATAACTCAGATGCAGCGTGTCAATCAAATGGGCTATCTGCCCGAAGAACGTTGTGTTTCCTACTGTTTCGGTCTTGCTGCCAGCATCGACACGTTCCTCATCGAGCTGACACACTGAAAAGCCGAAATATCCATCATAGAGAAACAGACTTCCAAGGCATCTTTGACTTCTTCAAAAGTGCCGTTCTCCAATTCTTTGACCAAACTATCATTCCCGCAGATGAAGCATGAAATACCTTTCAGCATATCTTCAGTAGCTTCAGGAAGCTCTTTAATAGCTTCCATGACATTATCTCCAGTCATGCCGATATTGGAAAAATGATGAATGGCACGACAGATAATTTTAATTGTAGGAGGTTTAATGGTATAAACCATCCCTCCTATCTCCACATTCATGAAATCCAGCCCTAACAAAGCATCAGAAACCGTTTTTGCTGCTTGATTCATATTCTTAAACTAAAAGGGGGAATGGTATATATCCATCCCCCGGTTATCACTCTTGTGCTTTTACCAATGTTATCTCTTTTTTAAGAGTGGTATCAACTTCAGAAGGAGTGGTTTTAATATCTCCTGACTGAGTGACGTACCCCACTTTCGACACTTCATAGTGAACGGTAGCCCCAGCATTCACCTGCTTTGACTTGACCGTTACACCGTCCAGCTTTACGGTCGCATCGGAAGGAGTAGGTACAATGGTTACTGTAGTTCATGCCTGCAAAGCTTTAATCTGCCCCTCTTCATAGTTATACTCAGAAGAAACACCTTCGATTCCCGGTTCCTGCACCAAGCCTTTTACAGCGATTGCAATTGCCTTATCCGTATTGGCTTCACGGGAAACAATACGGCATTTTGGGAAGATGAACCAGACATCATCATCGGTCAGACAGAACAATGCTTTGTTGATAATAACTTTATCCAAAGCACGCTTCCAACCTACATCTTTAGATGTTGCCTGAATAACATCGCCACCCATGAACGCTTTCTTGGTCTTCCAGTCATATTGTCCGATAGAGAAAGCGGGCGATACTTCTCCCGGCACATCATCGTAACGGTAATTCTTTCCCGTTAATTGGTTCTTGTACCCGGTGACAGAGGCTTCCGTTTCCTCAATCTGCCACGTTTCCCCGTGTACATTCAAAACCTCATCTTTCGCTTTGATAGCGGCTTGAATCAAAGTCTTTGCGATTTCGGGGGTAATGTCTGCCGTTACCTTATCAATGTCGGCAAACAAGATTCTTTTTATTCCTACTGCTGAAATCATAATCTTATAGTTTTACATTTATTACTTCAAATAAAATTCTCACATTCACGTAATGGCATTTCAAAGCTGTATCCGCTTCCGTGCCAATTGATTCGATAGAATAACGATAGGTTGTACCGTCATAGGTGCTTACTACATCATCAAGCAGCTTGCCAGCCTTTCTTTCGAGTTCGTTAAGCCGGATTGTGTTCGCTTCATTCTCGCTTAAATTGGGTACACATAGATTCACTTCTGCGAAAGATTTCTTCCAATACTTTCCCGGCTGTTGTTTCTTCGTGTGGATGACAATCCTTTCGGACTTCAATTCACCCGTCAGCGTTTCACCATCAGGCACTAGATCTATTCCGAAAGCCTTGCAGTCCCGGTAGAGGATGTTTCCTATGTCGGTAGTTACTATCATTCCACAATCTCCCAATCTTCTGCAAATACATCACTGATAGACGGAACCCATGAATCAGCGCGTCCGGTATTCTCATTGTAAATAAGACACTGGCTTGTGTAGTCAATAAAGCCCTTGCCTTTCAGAATAAGGTCTTTTGCTGATTGCGGAATAGATTGCATCTTGGGGATAATATCACTATCAATATGTGCTGGGACCTGTTTGAACACCATTAATCCTTTTCCGTTCCAACCGCTTCTACGAATTGGAAAACCTGCTTTGAGAGCCATAATAGCCATACCAAAATTCATCTTTATTACTTTTGCACCATCAGAACCTTGCATACGCTGTATGCGAGTATCAAGAAGCCGTATATAGTCGAACATTGTACAACACTGCATTTCCAGTAAACACTTGTTGTACATATCATTAACGACTTCATCCATTTTCCCTGCTGAATCTATGAAAGCGGCTAACTTTACATATCTTCCATTGACTTCTTCGGCTTCTATCTGCATACGGTCAAGTGATGTATCGGCGAGTTTATACGCCTCCTCAAACGGTTCCGCTGGCGACCAACTCTCGTACCCGTCAGCATATTTAACGTGATAACCCATGCGCTTTGCATACTCTGCATCAGGCACTCTGCCAACTTGTAATAAATCTCTTTCATAAGCCTCGCCCATTGTCATAGGTTCTGCTTCAATCTGTTTTGTTCCAATGTACTTTTTCATTTTTCAAATTCTTCTTTTAA
>OJPF01000742.1_pt1 | contig 17760 bp, 7 predicted proteins | sample 1598441 | NCBI WGS metagenome assembly OJPF01 (sample SAMN03922474, study PRJEB24848) | human gut metagenome | isolation source: stool sample | host: Homo sapiens | place: Germany | collected 2010-11 | reverse complement strand
TATATCAGGCGATTGCACGATTAGTTGGAATAATATAAAAGTTAGGATAAGTGACCTTATCCGAAATTTCGGATAAGGTCACACATACGTTAGGGCTCACGGACGATTATTCGGGGCGCCTGGGACGCTTCTCGATCTACTGTGACGGAACGTTCAACGGCGGGATCATCCCGGTCAACTTCAACGCCATGGAGCGATTGATGCTCGGCTGGCTCGACTACGAGGTGATCGACCGGGAGGGCGAATATACGCTCGAACCGCTGGCTAAAAACAAGGGGTTGCTGCTGAAGACCAACAACCCGGACGAATATTTCCTCTTCGAGAACCGGAGCAACAGCGGCGACATCACCCCGTGGGACTCCTATTTCGAATACGGGGGAATGCTGGTGTGGCACATCGACCGCTCCCAAAACATCGTGACCTGGTCGGACGGCAGCGGCACACACTCGAATACCGCCATGGGCATGTGGGGCATGAACGCCCCGAACGGCTCGCCTTCACACCCCTGCCACGAGCTGATAGAGGCGGACAACGATAACAACCCGTCATCCTACCGCGCCGGCATGTATTTCCCGGGCACCCGGCAGGTCACAAAGCTCAGTTCACAGACTCATGCGGAATTCAAGACCTGGGCCGGGCTTCCGGTCGGGATCGAAATCGACGACATCCGGCAGCAAGCCGACGGCAACATCACTTTCACGGTGAAGAAATCCGACGCGGCATCGCTCAGCGTGACAGTAAAAAACAGCGCAGGGAAATTGCAAACCAACACCTACATCAGCCTCACGCCCGTCGACGAGGTCGAGCGTCAATCGGTCATGGTCACCCGGAGCCTGGTAGCCTCCGGAAAGAAAATAACCGGAGACACGGGACTGAGCGGGATATGCCTGTTTGCAGAGATACCCACAGGCAAATACCGGATCGAAGCGGACAAGGAAGGCTACCTGATATACTCCGGATACGTAGAGGTAATGCAGGGTGACAATACCTGCGAAATCACTTTGCAGGCAGTCGAGGAGGCCGGCGGGACGGAGCTCAAATGGCATACGGGACAAAACCTGCAAGGCATATTTTTCGTCCCGGGACAGATCCGGGCGGCGGGCTGGGACAGCAGCGATCTGGCCCCGTATGTGGGACAGACCCTCCGGAAAGTAAATATCCAGCTGGGCGGAGACAACAATGTCGCCGACCTGTACGTCTTCGTCGATGACCAGATCGTATACTGCAAACCCATGGAAAATATCGTCGCGAATGGCGTGACGACCATAGACCTCTCGGCCGAAAATATCGTCATCGAAGCGGGCCGAAGCCTCAAGACGGGCTACCTGCTGCATTCTGCCGCTGACTGGCCTTCGACGGCCGACGGCGGCCCGCAGGTTGACGGCAAGGGCGGCCTTATCTCGACCGACAATGGCAAGACCTGGTACCTGTCGAACGACCTTGGGGTCAATTGGGTAATCTCGATCGTCCTGCACGAAGAGGTCGACGTTCCCGTGGAAAGCGTCGGATTCGACGAACCCGAGATCGAACTGGCCGTGGGTGATGAAATGACCCTGCATGCAAACGTCCGGCCCCTCGAAGTCGCCAACCGCAAAGTGACCTGGGAGAGCAGCGACGAGGCCGTCGTATCGGTCGATGCGACCGGGAAACTAAAGGCGCTTGCCACGGGCAATGCCGTCATCACGGCGACCTCGGTACAAAACCCCGAGGTATACGGCGAGTGCCGGGTTCATGTGAAAATGAGTTCCGACATGGTCGACATCATTCCCTACCAGCGGGAAGTGAAATTATCCTGGCCGGGCTACAACCCCGACTACCGATGGCTGGTAAGCTGGCGGCAGAAAGGAGGCGAGGATTACGCCTCGGCACCCGCGCAGACCGAGACCTCGCTCTATATCAGAGGGCTGCAACCCGACACAGAGTACGAAGGGAGCATCTCATCCTCCGACAGCGAGGAAGCCACGCCCGTCGAGTTTGTATTCTCGACGAAGCCTCTAACATCGAAGTATGCCGTAATCGCCCTCGACAAAAAAAGGTTTGCCGTCGGGGAGGCCGCACCGCTGGTCGTCTCGAACATCGCCTGCGACGACTACACAATCACCTGGAAACTGAACGGCACGACGCTCGACGGGGACGAACACGTATTCGCAGAACCCGGCACCTGCGAGTTGCGTGCCGAGGTCACGTTCGATGACGGCACGACCGACGTATTAATCAAAGAATTGGAAATCACGAAATAAAAAGAGACGGCCATGCTCAGAAGAATCCTCATCCTCACCATGCTCTTCGCCGTGGTTACGGCCTGCAGCAAGAGCGACACCGACAAATCGGGCCATTCGTACGCCCTGTTACAAAAGGATGTGCCGGGTGTATACGAAAACGAAAACAGCCTGTTCATCTACGACAACGACCTCTACCAATACGCCTACAACACCAGCCGGCACAGTTTCCGGATACAGAATACCTCCCAAAGCCGTTTCATGGCGTGCATGCTGGAAACGGCCCCCGTGGTCGACCGATACGTCAAGGTGACGGTGGAAACACAGGGAATATCGAGTATCCCCTCGCAGGAATTGCAAGCCTTAGTCCTGAAAATATCTCAGGGCAAGGTCTGGCTATGGGACGAAACGAAAAATACAGGCCTCATCATTCGGCTCGAATAACCCTCCCCGGCAAATACGGAAAAAAGGTTCCGGCAGCCATAGCTGCCGGAACCTTTCCATTATATTGTCAGATATTTCCGCACAATCGGCCGGCTCGCGCCACGCCCAAAATTGCACAAAGCACTGGTTACAATTCCTTTCCGACATTTATATGCACAGGCCCGAGAAGTCCGCTTTCCCGCAGCGGTTCATCGGCCAAGGGCCAGCGGATCACCCAGGTTTTGCGTGCCGCGGGCTTCTGCGCCGCATCGTAGACCAGCCTGTTGAACCAGCTCCCGGTCACTTCGACCACAACCGCATTGGTTCCGGGACGGACATAATCGCTGATGTCCGTACGGTAAGGCGGCGCCCAAAGCGTCTGCACAGGGCGGCCGTTCACCGTCACCGCCGCAATCATCCCGACACGCCCCAGGTCGAGCGTATATGTGGCACCCGGCTCCCGGGCTTCGAACGTCGTTTCGTAAACCGCCGTGCCGGAGAACGCCCGCCCCTCTTCGGACAGGCCGAGGTCTTTCCAGGGCTTCAGTTCCGACAGTTCCAGCCTTTCGGGGGCACCCCAACCCGCCGGGAAACGAAGCGTCCAATCCCGCAGGGGGATCGCGGCGGCTTGCGCCCCCGCGGCGACGTGCGGCTGCGGCAGATCGGACTCCGGGACATCCCTCCGGAATACGACGTAGCACGACCCTGACTGCGGCAGTTCGAGCGACACGCGGGTGCGATCCCCGCAGGCGACGGCCTGTGCCCGCGTTCTGCCGCCCGTCGCGGGATCCCACACTTCGACGATGCCGCTGCAACGGAAATCCAGCGTTCCGGCGAAGCCCGCACCTTTCGGAGGACACACGAAATACCAGTCCGCCCCTTCCGTACGGCGGTGCGCCCAAAGCACATCGCCCCGGACGTCGGGCGTTATGCCGGCGGCAGCGAGCGCCTCAGGAATCGCCAGCCCCGAAATCACACGACCCCTGCCGACTTTCCGCACGCCTGCGGTACGCCTTCCCCAAATCGCCTTTACGGCTTTGTCGAAACGCCGTTGCGCCTGCATCCCGCCGCTGAGCGTCGCCAACCCCTCGGGGGCCTCGCCGATAACGGTGGCGCCTGCCCGGACGAAGGCGAGGATCTTCTCGAGTGTTGCGGGCAGCATCCGGCAGTTGTCGGGCAGCCACAGCACGCTGTAACGGATACCATCGGGCGTCACGAACATTCCCTCCTCCACGCGGAGGCGGTTCATCAGTATATCGGGGTTGCAATAGTCGTATTTGTAGCCTTGCAGGAAGGCGGGATCCTGGTCGGGCTTGGGGCTCAGTTCGTCACCCAGATACCAGATGATGTCGGAAACGGGGCGCCCCCGCTCCATCATATAGCTGCAACGGGCGAAATAATCGTTGATGACGGGCATGTGTTTCCACCAGGTCTGCCCGCGCAGGAAAGGGGTGCCGATACCCGGCCCGCCGAACGATGTCCCGGGAGGCAGGAACGGTCGTTGCGGGTTATGCGTATAGGTATGGTATATGAGGTGCGTGACGCCCTCGGCCAGGTTGGTATTGGCGACCTCCTTGAGCATACTCCACTGTTCGTCCCACGTATGGGTGAACGAGGTAAAGGCTTCGGCCGAAACCCGCGGCTTGCCGTAGAAACGGGCGGCCGAAGCGGCCGGTTTTATGGGCTTGAAATTCAGCGACCCGACGAAGCCGTCGGTGAAAGGCTGCCAGAATTCGCACATCGGGACATCGGCATATTTGTAATATTCGAGGATGTCGGCCGGGAAAACGTCGCCGGCGGCCGTTTCATACGAAATAGTCAGGCCCTTCTCCCGGGCGAGCGCAGCCATCGTCCCGTAGAAATTCTCGGAAAAAAGTTTCGAAATCGTCGCACGCCAGTCGCGCAGGAACCGCGCCGTGGTCTCCTGGTCGTCGACCACGAAGCCCATGACGGCCGGAAGCCAGCTGCGCAGCGCATAGTCGTTACGCCCGGCGAACTCGGCCTCCATATCGTCCGTCCAGGTCTGGGTCTCGCATTCCCAGCTGTCGAGCAGCATGCCATCGAGCAGCCCGCCGGACAAAGGGCCGTCGTGCAGGCGTCCGATGTAGCCGGCGAACTGCGCCCGGGCCCCGTCGGGCGACAATTTATTGCACTCCCACCCGGTTCCTTCGGGAGGGGCCGGTGAATTCCGCCGGCCGGTATTGACATGGCCGATGCGCAGGATCGTCCAGCGCCCCTCGGGCACCGTCCACTCCAGCGTACCGTCTTCGCGCATCGCATCCGTGATATCCACGATCCGATCCCGGGCAACATATGCGGCAGGGTTCTGCTGCGGGTGGGCGTTCGCCCGCTCCAGGTTGCGGAGCGTCCATCCCGCCTCGGACTCCCAGCAGTTTTTCCGGGCTGCCGTATACAGTTTGAGCGACCAGAGCGTCATGTCGTATTTGTTTTCGATCGTAATACGGTACCTGGCGGTTGCACCGCCGTCGGCACAGGCGAACGAGACCGGGGTATTATCCTGCGAATTGGCCGAGGGCACCGCACCGTGCATGACCCGCGTGGCATGCCCGTTAGGGGCTATGGCTTCGACGCTGAGGGTGATGCCAGGCTCGTAACAGCGGGGATGGTTGATGCTGTTCATGCTCGGCAGTTCGATGGTGCGGATCGTGACTGCCTCGGGGAACGTGACCTCGATCCGCACGGGTTCGCCGTCGCCGCACGGCGGCAGGTGCACCGGGCTGCGGTTCGTACCGGAGAGCACCTCCTTCCACGGCAGGTCGCGGTTCCCTTCGGCCGAGAGGGGCTTCAGGAAATCGCCGGTATCGTCCAGCGGCGTGGGAAAGGCCAGCACGGCAATGTCGCGGTAATCGCGCCATGCCTCCCGCCCCGTCTGCGGAAGGGGCAGCACCACGCCCCTGTCCCCTGCCGAAGCATCCGTGCGGCTCCAGGCCAGATGGCGCATCGCATTCGACGGTTCGATCCACGGGCCGCCCGAGGTCGCCCATCCCGAGCAGTTCTGCATCGTAAAGCGCAGCCCCAGCCGGTGCGCCTCTTTTGCGGCATGCTTCACCACGTCGTCCCACATCGGGCTCAGCGCCGTGATCTGGGGTTCGACGCCCGGCCACGGGCCGCCGAACTGCCCGTGGAACAGCTGCACGCCCGAAATCCCCGCTCCGGCAATCGCCTCGAGGTCTTCGGTAATTCCCTCGGCCGATACGTTGCCGCCGATGAAATGGAACCACGTCTGAGGATAGTTGATCCGGGGCGGCGTCCGGAAATTGGAAATATCGTCCGCCCCGAAGGGACGGCGCAGCTCTTCCGCATCGGGCACGGCCGCCACCTGGCCGAAGGCCGCGCGGGCGGCCATGACGGAGAGCAATAAAAAGCAGGTTTTATAGATGATTCTCATAAGTCCGGGTATTAGCAAACAACACGTTACGGAAGGGTTAGCGTACCAGGGGGAATTCCGAGATGCGCAGCGTCGTACAACCGTAGGGTATCAGTTCGATCTCCTCCTCGGGGCAGGGGCTTGCGCAAACCGAGTACGGCAGGGGCCCGGCCATTTCGTTATACAGCGTCCAAGTCGGGATCTCGCGCGCCCTGACCCGTATCCTGACGGGTGCATTTTCGGGATTCCAGAAAAAGCGTCCCTGCTGTTTTTCCTTGTCCAAAGATACGGAAAAATGTTTTTCGGGTTGTTCCGCGGCACGCGCAAGTATCCCGTAATTCCACTTGTCGGCGGAGGTCACCTCGTAATATTCGTCGCCGAACTGGGCTGTCTCGCCGTCGCCGAACGGTTTTTTCTCCCAAGTCTCCCGCATGGCGAGGGCATACACCAGCGGGCCGCGCTCGACGGCCACGGAGTTTTCGTACCAGCGGCTCGTGGTCACTTCCATCGGCAGGCGCAGCACGAGCCGGTCGCCGTCGCGCCACTCCCGGTCGAAGACGGCCATGCTCCCGCCGCGGGGATTCCCGATCACCGTCCCGTTCAGGCAGACCTCGGCGTTGCGGCACCAGGCGGGAATGCGCAGGTGGAACGGGAATTTGCAGGCTTTTTTACCGGACATCCGGATCGTGAAGCGGATTTCGTCCTCCATGGGATAGGCCGTATCTTCGCCGATCGTGACCGCATGCCCGCCGCCGACCTTCAGCGAAACTTCGGAAGGCGAATAGAGCATCGCCGCCACACCGCCGCCGGGCGCGGCATACCACAGGTTCTGCGTGAACTTGGGCCATCCCTGGTGCATGTTCGAGAAACAGCAGGGGTATCCCGAAAGTGTCCCGAAAACGATGTCCGTGCGGGCGTGGTTGGCGTCCTCGTAGAAATTATGCGTATGGCGGGTCGCCATCACCTGGTTGGGCTGCTGGAAATACTGCTTGTGCATGAAGTCGTCGGTGACCTGCGTCGGCAGGGCATTGAACGCGATGCGTTCGAGGTGGTCGGCAAAGGCGACGTCGCCCGTGATTTCGGTCATCTTTTCGAGCGAATACATCAGCTCGACGGCCGAACACAGCTCCGAGCCCTGCGTAGGGTTATTCCCGTGCAGCCCCTCGTCCCCGCCGAACATTCCCTGGGGCTGGCCGTGCAACAGCCGGATATCGGACAGCCCCTTTTTCACGGCGTCGATATACTCCCGGTCGGGATGCTGCTGGTAATAGATAACCGGTTCCTTGAGCCCCTGCGCCAGGTTTACGCAGTGGATGGAGCCGAAGCGTTTGAGGTCGTCCGAGCGAAGGAACATACGGGTGAAATCATGCCCCTGGCTGTGGAGCAGGTCGCCCAGTTCCAGCAGGAATCCGTCACCGGTCAGGTTGTAAAGCCAATAGACGGCCTGCAGATTGTCGCACACCCGGTAGCGTGCCCAGAATGTCCAGTGGCCCAGCGGTTTTTCGGGCAGGGTTTTCAACTGGTACCGGAAATAGCGGGTCATGAAATCGACGACGCGCCGGTCGCCCGTCGCGGAATAGTACTGCTGGAGTATCTTCAGCACCACCATCCTCGGCCACCAGTCGGCCGAGTTGTCGCGTTGCAGGCCCGCCTCGTAAGGATAGTCCTGTGCCGGGCCGAAATAACCGTCTTCGCGCTGGCTTTGCAACGCCCATTCGACCCAGGGCTGCACTTTTGCCTTGAGCTGTCCGTCATCCAGGATATAGGCCAGCGGCAGCAGCCCGTCGATCCAATAGGGGCCGCGCTCCCACTGGTCGCCGTCACCGCCCAGCCAGCCGTTACGCGGGCCCATGACCTCGGGATAGAGCCTGTCCATCTGTCCGGTCGCCCCGGAACGCTGGCGTTCCAGCATTTCGAGCAGCCAGCCCTGCGCCCGGATCGCACCCAGCGGCAGCTCGGCATAGGCTTTGGGCGCCAACGGCGCCCGGTTGTGCGCAAAAGGCGCCCCGGAATCTTCGCCGCCCGCGAACCCGGCGGCAGGCGCAAAGGCGAGCGCCAGCATCATATATATTTTCAGATATTTCATGTCCTCTCAATTTTTATCCTGCGGAGTAATTTTCACCCGTTCGAAGAATTTGACCCGTACCGGCCCCAGCAGGCCGGAAACCCGCATGTACTTCTCCGCATCCGGGGCGTCGTATTTGCTGATGTTGCTTCGGGTCATCCGTTCCCCCGGGGGCAGCTTGCCGTCTCCGATGAGCCGGTTAGGCCAAAGGTTGACGACGTCGACCGACAGGCGGTTGCGCCCGGCACGGACATACGGAGTGATGTCGACCTCATAGGGCGAGCACCACGAAACGGGGAATTCATGTCCGTTCACCCGGATCACGGCCACATCCTGCACATTTCCCAGGTCGAGCAGCACCTTCCGCCCTCGGATCTGATCTTTATCCAGATCGAAAGCGTTTTCATAGACCGCCTTTCCGGAATAATAGCGGATCAGGGGCTCCGGGGATTCCGTCCACGAGATCAGTTCCGGGAAGACAACGGCCTCTTTCGGGCCCCAGTCGGGGTCGAAGCGCACGCTCCAGTCGCCGCCGACGGTGATTTCCGACGGCAGGCGTTTCGCCTCCACGACCGAGGTGCTTCCGTTCGACCAGTACACCGTGTAGTGTCCCGGGTCGTAAACGGCGGCATAGACATCCGTCCCCGCATATTCGAACCCGACCTGCGGATAACGGGGCGAGGAGGACTGCGCCGCGGAAAGCGGAAAACCGCTGCGGTCGACCCGCACGATGTGCTCCGCCTGCCCGCCGCCTTCGGTGAACACTACGAACACGGCTCCTTCGGGGGCAAAGTGCATCGGGATATGCGTGTATCCGTCCTTCTCGTAATAATAGGCCACCGGGCTGATCCTGCCCGTGAGCGGATCCCAGAACTCGGGAGTCCGCCCCGTAACCCTGAAGCGGCATTCGACATCCTCGAAGCGGTCGTAAGCGACGGGCGTGTAACGGTAGTAATAGTCGTCTATGCCGTTCAGGGCGAAACGATTTGCCACGAAATAGATATCCTGCCGATCCGTGGCGCGGTGGATATAGTCGAGCTTCGTCGCCGAGTTATCGGAGACATACGAGAAATCGGGTGGTGCCGAAAGCGACCTGAGCACATGGCTCAACTTCTGCCCGCGGATGACGCGCCCTTTGCCGTAGAGGTTCTCGGTGCGGTTGACGCCGTCCAGCCAGCTGCCCGCATTGCACCGCCACATACGGTTCACAATGTCGTTCAGTTCCCTGTCCCCATCCGGATAGCGGGACAAGCCCGTCGTCCGCCGGGGCGGCTCGCCGACGAGCACCATGCCGTCCAGCACCAGGCGCTCGATCCTGCGCATCACGTCGAGGTCGATCTGTTCGAGGCGGGGCAGCACCAGCACCCGGTACGACATGCCGTCGGGCAGCACGAGGCGCCCGTCCTCGACCGAAAGGCGGTTCAGGATCACGTCCTTCGAACATTTGTCCCAGTCGTAACCGGGGCCCAGGTCGGTCACCTCCTCTTTCAGGAAGACCATGTTGGGGACGTCATCGCCGTTGTAATAGAGCGCATCGGCGACGAACAACCCTTGTTGGAGCAAGTACGAACAGCGGCCGATATACCCCACGAAATCCCCGGCCTGCTCCCACCACGTCACGTTGGGGTTGAGATGCGTACCGGCGAAATACTCGATGCCGGGCTTGCCGTACTCCCCGGGCGAAGTAGTGAAGGTGTGCCATACCAGGCGGTTGACGCCCGAACAGAATATCCGGTCGATCAGTCCTTTCAGGTCACGGGGCGACCGTTCCCAGTGCGGGCCGATGCTGGTCGGGCCTTCGGCTTCGACGAACCGCTTGCCGTTGGTATGCGCCGCACAGGCGCTTTGCCGCACCGACAGGCGCGCCTGCTCGGAGGCGACGTGCGAAGTGGAGCGCGCCCAGTATTCACCGTGGGGAATATCGCATGCGCCCATGACCTCCAGAGCATCGACCGGTGTGTAACAGGGCCCCCCGGCCTCGGGGTCTATCAGCATGCCGTTCGCGTTGGCGAACTCCCGGAAAGGCTTATAGTGGTAGTTGAGGATGCAGTCGCTGACCGTCCGGCGGATGTCCTGCAGAAAACGGTTCGACACCTCGGGGCTGTCGACGACACGGCCGGTCATCACCGGCAGGTAGGCCCAGAGATCGTAGCCCCGGAATTTCCGGAACTCTTCGGGAAAACGGTTCGTCCAGTTGACGAGCCCCATTTCCCAGCTGTCGGTCAGCAGGAACTTAACGCTGTTCCCCTCTTCCCGCGCAGTCCCGACCAGCGGTTGCAGCACATGCTCGCGGAACGCATCGAAGGCGTCGGGATTCAGGTGGTCGAGCGACAAGCCCGCCCATCCGTCGCTCGAAGTCGAGGTATGGGCTCCGGTGCATGTCCAGCCGTAGCGGATCACCGTCCACTCCCCTGCCGGGGCGTCCCATTCGAGCGTCTTGCCGTCGTAAAGCGCCGTCAGGTCGAGTATCTCCTCCCGGGGGAGGGGCTCGGCACCGGAATCGTAATAAAAGTCGGCGCTCAATCTTTCGAGCGGAAACATCTCCTGGAAACCCAGTCCGCTGAAAAACGCCTTGGCCGACCAGTTCGGGATGGCCTCATCGCGCATCGGAGTGCCCTCCGGAGCCTTTTTCACGGCCTGCACACGGACATCCTCATACATATACCATGTCGGCGGCTGCGGCAGTTCCAATTCGACCCGGCGTCCTCCGGCGACGTCGGTTTCCGACCAGGTCAGTTTTTTCAAGGCCAGTTCGGGCGTGATATACGGCCCGCCGGGATTCCAGCCGCTGGTCACGTTGACGGCGAGGGCGATCCCCAGCCGGTCGGCCTCGCGCACCGCATGGCGGTAAAGCGCCATCCAGCCGGGCGAGAGGAACACGTTGCCCGGCCCGGGCTTTCCGGTCACCTGGTTGAATCCCCCGGCGTCGATCAGCGAGGCCGACCCGTAGCCTTTGGCCTTCATCTCTTCGAGGTCGCGGGTGATCGACGCCTCGGTGGCGACCCCGTTGAGCCACCACCAGTAACACGACATCCCGGCCTCGCCGGGAGGCGAAGCGAATTTTTCGGCCAGTTCCCCGGGCGAAACCTTCGTTACGGGCGCCAGGCTGAAATCGGCCTGCGCCGCGGCACGCTGCCCGGCAATCAGGGAGAGGAAAAAAACAATCGGTAAAAAACGCATATCATCGGTAATTTCAGGTTATGGCTCATCCGTCTGTCAGAGGGCCTTGTGCAACCCCTCGTGTTTGACCACCCATCCTTTCGAGGGAAATCCGGGGGCATTGCCCGACGGCGCACCGTCCCAGCCGGCAGCCATCATCGCCACGGCATAGAGCAGCCCGCCGTTGCCCGGAAAATAGGGGAACGGCGCACGTCCGCCGCCGACCAGCCCGCAGGCATCGAAGTCGAAGGCCGGGTAATCCAACAGGTAATCGACCGCCATTTCGGGTTTCCCGAGCCGGGCGGCGCACATGGCGAGCATGGGGAAATCCCAGCCCCAGGTCTCGTGCAGCTTCCATTCGCGGTGCACCTTCATCAGCGTCCGCTCCATCGTGGGGATATCCACCCCGTCACCGGGCAGCATACCGTAGGCGCCGATAAGCGCCGGGTGCTCCCAGTTGTAGCGCGTCCACATCCCGTCGATATTCTCCCACGAAACGTATACGCCCTGCTGCACGGGAAGCGGCGACAATTTATCGCAGACCCGTCCGTACTCCGCCTTTGCCGGCAGGCCCAGCCGCTCGCGCCACAGGCCGGCGATCCGCAGCCCGGTGAGCCAATAGCTCAGTTCGAATGTCGGGTTGACGGTCGTCCGCGGGTCGGCATTCTCGCCTACGACCTGCAACGGGTACCCCAGGACATAGCGATCCGCCGCCGCATCGTAATGCGCATAGGAAGCCATGAAATCAGCGGTTTCGAAGACCACGTCACGCCATTTTTCCAGCGTTTCGCGCGTGGGATGCTGCCGATATTCGAGTTCGGCGTAGAAAATCGGGTGCGGCTGTTGCCAGATGAGCAGCGCCGTGGTTTCCAGCGGCCACTCCCACCACGCATGGTCGCCGATAGTCTTGGGCCAGCGAGCGCCATCGTATCCCTGCATGGCGGCTTTGCGCCTGTACGTGGCAAGATTGTCCGCAAAGACCTCCATCATCCCGGAAGCCATCTTCCAACGGCCCCACAGGGCATAGTGGGTGCAGTGCCACCAGATCATCTCGTGGTGGTACTTGCCGTACCAGCCGTTATTGACAAGGCCGCTCTCCTGCGGCGGGAGGGATCCGGCCTCGTTGACGGCCATCACGTATTGGGAGAGCACGACCCGCCGTTCCAGCTCGTGCCAGCGGGGATCGGAACTCCCCGAGAGGTCGATGGCACCGCCGCCCTCCCAGAACTCGCGCCAGTGCCGGGCGCTGGCGCTTCGGGTCTGGGCGAAGGTCGGCACGGCGGCATTGCCCACGATCTTGTCGAAGCAAACCACAAAACTGATCTCCCGCGCATCGGTGGCGGGAATCAGTTCGTAACAGTGCTCCTGCGTCCGGCGGAGCACTGCCCCGGCGTCCCACTGCACGTGGACATCGTAATTCGTATCGTCGAGCTGCCTGTGGAAGCTGGCCATATGTGTCCCGGGCGAAAGCTCCGTAAGGTGCCTTCCGGGGCTGTCCCAGTCGGCGGCACTGCCGAATTCCGTGTTCGACGGGAAAGGAAACCGCAACGAGATGCCGACCGTTCCGTCGGCCACTTTTTCCGACTCGATCCTCACGGCCACGGCGTCCTTCTCCGGATGCCCGACAGTCGTTACGACCACCTCCCGGCCGTCGATGCTATAACGGCTCGTCGCCGTCCCCGTCCACAGGTCGAGCCGCTGCACGGGATCGGTCAAATCCCCGATCCCGGCCCGCGAGCCGTCGTCCTTTATCAACACCAGCCCGATGCGCCCCAGGTTGATCCGCTGCGGGTTGCGCACCATCCAGTCGCGCAACGCCCCCTGCTCGGGATTGGGAATGTCATAGCGCACCATACGGCCCTGCGCCTCCCATTCCGCGCCCCTAAAATCTTCGGGGCGCTGCCCCTGCGGCAGCGGGAAACGGTACCAGCCCCAGTTCGACATCGTATTGGCATTGTCCGAAAAGGTCTGCATACCGCTGATATCGAACCCGAAGGCGAACTCCCCGTTGCCGACCTGCATCGGCCCGCGCAGATTGCCCTCCCGGATTTCGGGGTTATGGCGCGTTACGACCGCTTTGCGGTCTATTTTCCTGGCCGCATACGCAGGATGCGAAAGCGGCAACAGGGCTGCACACAAAACGAGGGCGGCAGCCCTGGCGGGCCGGGACAGATATCCGGCCGGAATTTCAGCATTCATATCGGTTCGGGTTTGGGATTCGTATTCCATCTAAAAAGTTTGCGGTTCCGGCCGAGCGGCAGGCAACCGCAGGCCGTGCATCGGGAACCGTTTTTTCCGTATTACAAAATTGCCCCTTATTTTCAAAACGGCAGGCGGATAAATTGATTTTTAGCCTGTGTATTTTGACCGAACGGGATTCGGCCATCTGACGAAAGCGGTTTCGGCACAGGAGTCTTCGGGAAAGGAATTGCCAGAAGGGAAAGGGCCGGAATTCCGCTTCCGCCCGGAAAAGGCAGGGGCGGAGCCGTTACAGCCTCCGCCCCGCCCAATCTTACCGTCATCCGTCAATACACCTCGAATTCATAGATTCTGGCGGTATTTCCTTCGCTTTGGTCAGGTTTTGAGACCACGAGCCTCACGTATCGGGCGGTTACGGGCTGCGGAAGAACCCTGTCGGTTTCGAGGGCCGTGTTGTCGTAAACCGTGTCCACCGTTTTCCACTCTTCGCCGGGGCTCCGGCGCACCTGCAGGGAGTACTCCTTTGTGATGTAGTCCAGGGCTTCGAGCGCAGCGTGCATGACATACCAACCCCGGATCGTGGTCTCCCGTCCGAGATCCACCCCCAGCAGCTTGGGTTTAGCATCGCTGTAATCGCACCACTTGGTGGATACGTCCTCGTCGGTGGCGCACTCGGCCCTCTCGGAGGCGTTGACCTCCCCCGACCTTTCCACGACGGGTTTGCCGTAGAGCAGGTTTCGCCGCCCGGCCTGCGAGGCGTCGGCGCCTTTCACGGGCAGCTGCACGCGCAGCAGGTCGCAGGCCGCACCGATACCTCCGGCGGGGTCTTCGGCCACCGTCGCCGCGAACACCACGATGCGCGGGTCGTCGGGCAGTACCAGCTGCCGTGCCCCCTCGGGGATGTCGAGGCCGATGCGGAACATGTAGGTGAATTCGTAGGGCCTGTCCTCGTTGCGGATCATATCATGCTTGTGCGTGCCCACGAAGGCCACCTGCGCATCCTTGAGGTAGGGCTCGGTATGCCCCGTATGGCCCCACTGTCCGATGAAGCCGCCATAATAGGGTACCAGTGCCGTGTGCTCCTTTCCGTCGACGGTGAATACGGCCTGCGTGTCGTACATGGTCGAGGCGGCCAGCAGGTAGAGCTTGCCATAGCGCCCGCGGGGCAGGTCGATGGTGTCGCGGCGGCATTTGACGCCGTTCTCCGCGGCGGGATCCCCCATCTCGAAGCCGACACCCCCGTACACGATGCGGGACGGCAGCAGCTCGGCGGCGTAGGAGCAGCCCTTGCCGTCGAAGTTGGCGTCCGAGCGGAACGGGTTGTAAGAGGCCGTTTTGACGTTGTAAGGCAGCTCCACCGCCGCCTCCGCGGCGGGCGTGAGCGCCCGGACGGGCTTGGCGAGTTTCACGCGGAAAGTCTTCATGCCGAAGGGCCCGACCTCGAAGCGCAGCTCGCGGCCGCTGAACTCCGCGTCGCCCACGACGTCCTCCACGCCGTTGAGCTCCCGGGCGTCGACGATCTGCGCCGCGAAGCCCACCACGGCCTGCTGCGACCCGAGACCCGAGGTCTCGTAGAAACGAACCACATATTCGTCCGAATCCTCGGCCTGTTTGAGCGCCCGCAGCGCCACATTGGGGTTCTGCGAGGAGGCCAGCGAGAAGCTGCGGCCCAGCACCCCGCCGTGGCGGGGCGCGACGAATGCCCGAAGCGGCTGGTTGAGCACCTCGGCCTTGCGCACGGCACCTCCCGCGCGGTAATCGCCCGCGTGCCCTACGATCGAGTAGGTGAACGTATGGTGTCCGAAGTCCTGCTTGTTCTGGTAGGCGTAGCCGCCCTTGGTCGCAGGCGTATGCAGCAGCGTAAGGCGCAGCGTGTTGTCCGCGGGTTTGTCCCAGCCGTACTTGCTGTCGTTGAGCACCGAGACCCCGTAGCTGCCGTCCGCGTCGGTGAGGTCGGCCCACTGCTGCGCATAGACCTCGTAGGCGGTCGCGGTGTTGTTGCCCCGCGCCACGGAGCCCACGCCAAGGTCATAGACCGCCTCGGGGTTCGAGACCGAAAGCGGGAACTCGGCCTTCAGCAGCGCATTGGACGACTGCCAGTCGATGTCGTTCACAAGGTCGATCCTGTCGGCCTGGGCGCCTTCGCGCAGCGTGATCCACTGCCGGAAGCGGGAATCCCCCAGCGTGCGTTCCACGCATACCGAGGCGCGCAGGGGCCCCTCTTCGGCCACGGAGACCTTCACCTCGCCCGTGATGGCCTGCGGCGATGCGTCCACGGTCTTCTTGAGGATCTCCCAGGCCGGCCAGCTGTAAGACTCGTTCTGCGGGAAGAACGCAAGGCGGATGGACTTGCCGGCGGCCACCAGCTCGCGGCCATGACGCTTGTCGACGATCGACGAGATGTCGCCGTTGGCGTCCAGCGTAAGTTTATAGACGCTGTTCTCCAGCCCCCATGCGCCGGCCTTTATCGCCGGGGCCTTCGGCTGCCCGCCCTTGCGGATGTCGTAGACGGCATACCCCGCAGCCGGGACGGTGGCCTCGACCAGCAGCCGCGTCTGCCCCTGCTGCGTGCCCAGCACCTGCGAGGGAACCCGGACGCCCTTGTCGTCGTAGACCGTGAACTTGCTGCCTTCGAGCGGAAGCGTAACCTCCACCACGTCCGAGACCTCGAACCCCGCAGCGTTGTAGAGCACCACGGGGAGCCCTTTGACATCGGTATCCAGACCCCGCGAAACCGCGCCAACCGAGGTCGTGAGTACGTCCCCGAACTGTTTGAGCGAGATCAGCTCGTCGTTCCACGAGAACTCATAGGCACGGGGGAGGCTCGTACCCGTAAGGTCGTCGTGAAACTGGTGCCAGATAAAGCGTTTCCAGGCCTCGGTGAGAACCTCGCGCGGGTAGGGCACGGCCCCGAGCCAGTCGGCGGCAACGGCGCTGCGCTCGGCAGCGTCCGCAAGCTGCTCGTTACGGCGGTTGTAGAGCTTCATCGCGGCCTGCGAGGTATAGCAACCCGTGGCATGCACGTCCATCAGCAACTCCCCGTTCCACACCGGAAGCTCCGGGTGGGAGGAATAGGGAAGATAGTCCTTGTAGAGGCGGTCGCTCGTGGCGCTGATGATCTCCACCGGCCCGTCGCCCTGCAGTCCCAGTTCCAAAGCCCGAACCGACTCGATGGTCGGGGCGCCGCCCGTGTCCCCCGTACCATAGTAATGGTAAACGGCATTCAGAGGGTTGCTCTGGGCGATGTCCTGCAGGTACTTGCTGTGGCTGAGGTCTTCGTAACGCCACTTGGTCGTATAGTTGTGCGCGTCCATCACGGCCATGATACGGGAGCCGTCGACGCCCTGCCACAAGCCGATCTCGAACGGAATCTTGCTCGTACCGTGGAACGGGCGGTGCCGCCACATGAGTTTCTGAGTCGAGAAACCGATAAGACCGCTGTGGGCCGCGATCGTCGGAAGCGTCCACCCGAAACCGAAGCAGTCCGGAAGGAAGATGTCCGTGCCTTCGACCCCGAATTCCCGGCGGTAGAAGTGCTGCCCGTACAGGATATTGCGCGTGAAGGACTCCGCAGAAGGGATGTTCGGATCCGTCGCGTCCCACGTGCTGCCCGTGACATGCCAGCGCCCCTCGCGGATGTAACGCTTGATCAACTCGTACTGGTGGGGGTAGTACTCCTTCATCCACTGGTACTTGATGCCCCCTTCGAAATTGAATACATAATCCGGGTAGGTGCCCAAGAGGAACAGGTTCTGATCCAGCGTCTTTGGAATGTACTCACGGATCGAACGCTGCACATCCCAGTTCCACTGGGAATCAAAATGGGCGTTCGAGACTAAATAGGCCCGAACTCTATCCTGTGAAAAAACCGCTGCGGCGATAAACACCGACATTAACAATAATAAAATGCGTTTCATGGGCTGGTTGGATTAGACTATTTCTGGGTTAAGGAATTTTATATCCGTATCGGGTTCCAAAATTAGCCGGAAACGCCCCGCAAAAAATATTTTTAAATGACATATTAGTATGACCTTTTGACATAATTCGTAAAAATGCACGAATAACCCGGATATTTCGTTCTCCCGGCACAAAAACGGGGCTGCGGGGCATCCGGCAAAAACGGAGGAGCCATGTCCGGACAACAAAAACAGGAATGCGGAAAGCACCCCGGACACACGGCTACGGATAGACGGAGAAGCAGCCGGACAAAGGCAGGCCCGGGCAATCCGGTGCCGGGAGGGGTCAGCGGCAGCTGAACACGACGCTCTGCGAAGCGCCGTGTTCGTCGATCACGGTCAGGCGGTGCT
>OJPF01000714.1_pt1 | contig 18249 bp, 15 predicted proteins | sample 1598441 | NCBI WGS metagenome assembly OJPF01 (sample SAMN03922474, study PRJEB24848) | human gut metagenome | isolation source: stool sample | host: Homo sapiens | place: Germany | collected 2010-11 | reverse complement strand
ATCTTCAACTGTTCAAGAATTACAAACAAAAGTAGAAACTCTTGAAGGTACTGTTAATACATTACAAAAAATTGTTACTACTTTAAGTGGTAAAGTAAGTACATTAGAGAGTAATTATACTTCTTTGGAAAGTCGTGTGACTGCTCTTGAAACACCACAAAGTTAATAAAATTCTACAACTATGGCACAACTTAATCTTCTTGAACGAGCTACGGAAGCTGTCGTAATGCTTAATGGTAATCGTCGGCAGGTTCTTGATATGTGGCTTAATGGTAAAAAAGTTTGGCCAATAGATGAACCTGTTGTAGAATTAGCTGTTGATAAAACTCTTGTTATTCTAAATAAAAATAATAATTATCATGATACCATAACTGTTTTCGCAAGTGATACAGCTGAATGGGAATTTGGTGATTAGTTTGTTATTATAGTTAATCAATCAAAAAAACAAATGGCAACTATTCCGAGTTATTTATCATGGGTTCCTAAAACTGGTACTGGAAATGCACAGATTAAGATTAATTCTACGACTCCTTACAAAGGTCGTTCTAATCGTACTACTGAAATTCCCGGTAAGATTGTTGGAAAGTCGAATCGTGTTACTGTAACTGTTGTTGAAACAGCAGCTGCTGAATACATTACTCCTGATGGTTTGAGTATCAGTGTTGCAAAAGGTGGTGAAACCATTCATGTAACTGGTAAATCAAACTCGAAAATTCTTACATTTAAATGGAAAACTAACTTCGGTATTGCAAATGTAACATCATTTAAGATTAATGGTAGTACAACTGCTACGTCTGGTACTGCTATTACTGGTGACCCCGGTGCTACTGGAGAATATACTTATGATGTTACTATTGTTGTACCGAAGAATCAAACTATTGAAGCTCGTTCTGCAACTCTTGAAATTAAGGGTGAAGGTTCGACTGTTGTTAAAACTATTACTATTACTCAGGCTCTTGGTGACAGCTATCTGTATCTCAATTCGCAGGGTACAACTACCGCAACTGTTACTATTCCGAAGGGTGGTGGTGAGCAGACTCTGAGTGTTCTGTCTAATGACGAATGGACATTCGAACCTGCTGAATAAATTAATTAATCATTTATGAGTGTTATCACTAATAAATGGAATGACGGGAGTGGAGATTCAATTAATATTGAATCTCCCTCTTTTCAAGGAAATCAGACTGTTAAAATTTCATCACCTGTTCAAAAGGGTACTTCTAAAAGAAGTATGAAGTTTATTGGAAAGTGTAAAAAAGATTCCAGTAAACAAGTTATTCTTACTGTTGAACAAGAAGCATCTGTTTACACATATGATTTAATATTAAGTAGTGATAATACTGAAATTGCCGCAAAAGGTGGAACTGCAAATATTACAGCTGTACTTAAAACGTATCGTAATGGTAATTTAGTTAGTACAGATAATGTTACTCCAGTTCTATCAGGAAGTGCTACTGGATTTTCTATATCTGGTGTTACAGTTACTGCAAGCAATCGAACTACTATTGTAGGAACTGAACGGAGTATTACTGTAACTGGCAAGTTCTCTAATACGTTCGATGGTCAAACTGTTTCTGCAAATATTGTTATTAAACAAGAAGCTAATTCTCAAACATTACGAGAAATAACTAATAGATATACAAGTTCTAATCCTTTAACTGGACAAAATACTGTTAAAGCTAACGGTGGTACGGTTTGGGTTTATACTTTTGCTATATATGATTATACCAGCGGAGATAGTTCTGAAACTAATGTTAGTGATGAATGTACCTTTGGTAATGTTACTTTTGGTACATGGGATTCTGCAAAACATACATGGACTTGTCCTTCTGCTGGAACAACTGTTTATTCAAAAGATAGAGATGCTTCTATTAAAGTAACTTGGGGTTCTAAAAAGACAACATATTATTTATATCAAGAGAAAAATCTTGAAAGTGTTAAGTCTATATCTGGTGGAATTTATACTTACGGTAATATTGTAGCTGGTACTATTTCAAATAAAACTATTCCTGCATCTGGAGGTTCTGCTACTGCAACTGCTGGAAATGGTAGTCAAACTTGGAATAAATCTGCTACAATTACTACTTATGAATATACATCTGGTGCTACAAAAGATGTTACTACTGAAGCTGCTTCAAGTGGAACTGCTAATGTTGTTCCGAATGTAGCTTCTATTACTGCTACTGCTTCTTCGAAGGGTACAACTGTTTCAGCTCAAACCACTGTTAAAAGTCAAGCTGTTACATGGTCTGCTAATGGTAAATCTATAGGTGCAACAATGTATATTTATCAAGAAGCTAACAAAATTGAATCTTATAATTACGGTAGTTGGAATATTGCTATTTCGGCAAATCCTACAACTATTGCTGCATCAGGTGGTACTTCTACTATTACTTCAAGTTGTACTCGTTCTAAAACTCCTGTTTATACATCAGGTTCAACTGGAACAGCAACAACTGAAAGTGCAACTCCAACATTAGCTTTAACAACTAATCCGGGAGGTTTTACATTAAGTGGTAATAAATTAACAGCAGCTAATAATCCTATTGGTGCAAAAACTGCTACTGTAACTGCAAGTTATTCTGGTGCTACTTCAAAGTCTGTAAGTGTGTCACAATCAGCTGGGCCTGATGGTATTGGTTATATGCAAATTCAAGGTGATGGTGTTGACCACTATATTTTCCAAGTTGGTCGTACATCAAATACTCGTTCTAATGATGTTCAAACTTTATCAGAAGAACCTGTTGAAGTTGCAGTAGAAACTAAATCTGAAAGTTTGTTTGCTAAAATTAAACGTATTGTTACTAATCTTAATTAATTAAAAGTTATGGCTTTATCTAAATCTGCTTTGAAAGCAAAATTTATCACTGGTGCTATACCAACTCAAACTGATTTTGCCAGCCTTATTGATGGTATGTTGAGTATGCCATTGGGGGGGGGGACTGGTGATACAACAATAGGTTTCGGAAATGGAGATAGTACCGATAGACTATATGTTAAATCTCTTAGATATATTTATAATAATAATCGTAGTTATTTTTTAATTGGTGCTTGGGATGATGAAATTGGAGGTAATTATCTTGTAGCAGTTATTTGTTTTCAAGATAATGCTGTTAGCGGTGCCAATTTTAATATAACTTATCATTTATTAGATAAAACAGATAGAGCGCGTTTTGAATCTGAAGTTGGCGATATTAATACTGCTGATGAAATAGATTTAATTAATAATATTAAAGGTTCTGGTTGGGCGTGGTTTAATATCACACAACCTACTAATAATAATCCGTCACCTCGAACCATTCAATCAACCAATATAACATATCGTATTTATCCTGTATTGCAAAATGGTATATGGTATGTTGGTTATGCTTTCGCAATGGATGTTGATATGGGTGGTTCCAATGATTTATATGTTTATCGTTGTACTGGTAATTCTCAAACTAAATGGACTGCTATTGACAGTGCTGTCGCAAATGATTTAGAAAACGCTGGTAAATTTAGTAAAAAACTACTATATTAAACTCTGACTGTTATTAGTAATAATAGTTAGAGTTTAACTGATATATGTCAAACTTTAACTATTATTACTATGACTATTGCACAAATTAAAGCCTTGTTTCAAACTGGGAAAATTCCTACACAAGCTGATTTTGAAAATTTGATAAGTAAGATTCCAAATAGTGAGTTAACAGGGGGGGGGACAATACTTTAAGTTTTAGCGACCCTGATTATGCTAATGTACTTGGTTATAGATTTGTTACTATTGGTGATGAAGCATCTTATTTATTTATAGGTTTTTATGATGCAGCAAATGCTACATATTTACCTTATATAATTGTACATTGTAATACTGGTTCACCTTCTGAATATGGTAATACTCCACCTGTTAAATATACTATTCTTACATCAGAATTAATGACTAAAATGTTACAAAATGGTGGTGAATTATATTTAGCTAATGATGAAGCACTTGTAGGAGCAATTCCTTCAACTGCTAAGTGGAATTGGGTTGGTTGGTATCATTTATCCAATACACATCGAGTTATTAAAAATGATCTTATAGAAGAACACTTTTTTATAACAACTGATGGTTCTACAAGAGCTTATTTCAAAATAGTTTATGCTACTGAAAATGATACAGTACCTATTGTTTCTGAAGCTATTAGAATAGGTTTATCAGGTGGTGCTATAACTACATATAATTACATTCTTACTTCTATTGCAAATATGAATGATTATAAAAAAGAATTATATGCTATTTTAGATTCAACAGATTTAAGAACTACACAACTGTTGAATTTTATTAATAAATATATGAGAGATATTAATCTTACAAATTAAAAGTTAAATCAAGTTTGACTTTTAGTTGTTATAAATAATTTACTTAATCTTAAATCAGGTACGAATTATGACAAATTTATTAATAATATAAAAATATTCAATTATATTATGGCAACTAAAAGTCAGCTTAAACAATATTTTGAAACAGGTAAAATACCTACACAAGCTCAATTCGGTAATCTTATAGATTCTATATTTAATATTATTGGTTCATCTGATGGTAGTTTGAATATAAATGGTGATGAAAATAACATTAAACTTTCTATAAAGAATTATAGAAGTTTACATGGTGTATATATGTCTCAATCATCTGTTAGTCTTCATTTATTTTTTAATAATGATATTAAAAATGGTACAAAACCAGTTCCAGTATTTATCATATTTAGTACTGTAAATAATTTAATTAATTCTGCAAATGCTAATATTAGGTATGCTGTTCCGAATGTCACCTTACTTAAAAGTATGACAGATGATAATTTGGATTATCTCACTGCAAGTTTGGATGTTATCATTCAAAGATTTACTGCGCTTAAGATTACATATTATGATTTAGTACCTAAAGAAAAAGAAGTAAAGAAACCTTCCATTGTAACAATTATGTATACTGATATTGATAATACCAGTTATGTATATAATTGCATTATGGGTATGGGGAATATTAATTCTATAGTACCAATTTGTATTCATAGTCTTGTTAAATTACACGATATTGAAAATAATAATTATGTAGGTGCTATGTCTATTTTACAAAGCACTGTTTATAATTATATGACAGTAAAATCTGAATGGGAAAAGATAATGGAGTTACAAGGTTATGAAGATGGTTTAGTTATTGATAATAGCGGAGTTGCTGAAAATTTTATGAATACTATACATGCTAAGTGTTATAAACAAATTCAATTAAAATAAAATCATGATTAAAGTCTATTGTAAATTCCTACCGTTCAAAGGGTATTTATGTATGACGATATTATGGTGGTTAATCATACGAACTGAACAAAAAGATAAAATTACTGAAACTGTTGAACGACATGAAACCGTTCATAGTTATCAACAAATTACTCTTTTTATTACAAGTTTGTTGGTTAGTATTATATTAAGTCTTACTACAAGTTATTCTTGGTGGGCTTTGCTTGCTACTCCAATATTTCCTTTATTAGCTTATGTTATTAGTTGGATAATTGAAATTATATTACCTCCTTATAATCGAGCTTATAAAGATATTTGTTTTGAAGGTGAAGCAAGAACTTTAGAATCTGATAAAGATTTTAGAAAGAAATTGTTTCCTTTTAGTTTCTTAAAATATATTCCAAATAAGAAATATGGTGGTCGATGAAATTGATGAATGGTAAATGGAACAACTCGTAGGACATTTCGTTGAGTTATTCAGTACTCATTTCGATTTATCATTTATGCTTTGTGTGAATGTTTTAACATACATACTTATTAAAGTAATAGATGATATTAATGGTGATAAATCTGTTGGCACATGGACTAAACGATTGGTTATGTTAATTAGTTGTTTTGCTATTGCCGCAGGATATATAGCAGGTGGATATGAAAATACTACAATTCTTATTAATTCTGCTATTCTTGCACCAGTTGCTTGGAGTTGGATATTCAAACCTATTCTAAAAAAGATTGGTGCTGATTATAAACAAAATCATTAATTAATTAAGATGATTACTACTATGGCATGTGGTGGAAAGAAAGGTGGTAAAAAGACCACTGGTAAGAAAGTAAAGAAATAAATTGTTAGTAATATAACAATTTATATTGTTAAAGATTGAATTGAAATGGTGAGAGGTGTTACTAATGTAGCACCTCTTTTTTATAGTGAATATAGTGGGAAATCGACTATTTTAACGTATATTTGTTAGTAGCCCAATATAATATACCTATTAATATTAATCCTCTTATACGCCTATCTATGTTCGATTATACAGCTATTATAGTAGCTATAATAACATCCATAAGTACGATTGCTGGTATTTATCTAAAAGAATGGTTATTTCCTAAACGTAAAGAACAAAAACTCACTATTGAAAAAAGTAATTGTTATATAGAACTTGATAAGATATGTGCTTCTATTCGAGATACTATTCACGCTAATGCTGTTTATATTGCTTATTTTCATAATGGCGGTCATTTCATTAATGGTGTAGAAATGGATAAATACACTGTTGTTGGTGAGGATTATGATTGTTGTGTAGTATCTTATAAGAAATCTTTTAAGGATATTCTTGTTAATAATTTTCCTTATTTATTTCATAATCTTCTTGTTAGAAATCGTCATTATTGTAATGATGTTAGTAAATATAAGTTTCAAGATAGATGTTATAAAGATGAACTTGAAAGTAGAGGTATGAAGTCTGCTTATACTTTTCTTATTAAAGACCCTATTAAAGAAACACCTATTGGTTTTATTTCTCTTGAATATAACATCGTAGAAGGATTTAATCCTGATGATGAAAAATATATTTGGAAAAAACAAAATACTATTGCTAATCTTTTGAATCTAAATAAGTAAGATATGGGAACACTTAATCAATATGCAGCTCGTATTGCAAACATGGTTAATCAACCTAATAATCACGAACTTAAAGAACGTGTTAAGGATATGATTAAAACTATGTTTGCAAATCGTATTCGACAAAGCGTTGAGAAAAATGGAATAGATGATATTCTTAAACTTACCTTTATTGCTCCTGTTGAAGAGTTGAAATATAGTGATATTCTTCCTACTGAATATCGAGTTGCTAATAAAATTAGATTGTTAGGAACAAAGTACAAAGTTCCTACACCCGTGCGCATACAAAGTGATGCGCCTTTTGCGTTTGTAGGTGATACTGTTGGTAATGGATATATGTATGAAAGTTCCATTACATCTCTTAAACTACGTCAAAGTGGGCGTCCAACCTGCTCTCCCACCGGGTATCCACGAGCTTATATTATATTAAATGGTCATATAATTATTGCTGAAAAAGTTGGTACAAAAGATATTGATGATAGACGACCAATTAATGAAGTAATGATTACAGGTATATTTGAAAATCCTGATGAAGTTCTTTCGTTCTTTAAGAATGAAGATGGTCAAGATATTGAATTACCTTTACCTAATGATATGCTTGAAGGTATAATTCAAGAAATACTTAAAACTGAATTTGGTATTTATCCTCAAGATTTGGATATTAAAACAAATAATAATAATCCTACTATTGCTCAACGTGGTAATGGTCAAGATTAACATTATGTTTCTATCATTATGGTTGATAACGAATATTATTGGAGAGATTTCGTTAAAGAAGTTCAAATACAACTTAATTCTTTAATTAAACAATTACATCTTGCTTATGAACGACGCAATGATTGTATTTATAATATCAAAGATAATCTTGCTAAATATCAAGAAGCCGGTGTTGATGTTTCAGTAGTATTCGATATTGATAATCGTAGTAAGATTTATTTTAATAAGAAACAAGATGCTTTACTTGGTACTAAACTAATGAGTTATATTCGTAGTTATAATTACTTAGTTTATGAACGTCTTGATAAACTCGATGATGATATAGAAACTCTTGCTGCTCTTAAAGAATTACCTTCTGAAATGTATACTTATATGCAAGATGAAGTTAATAATGAGATAGCTAATTTACTATGCAAAGGTAATAATTATTCTTTTGGTAGTTCCGTAGGTTACGTTTATGTTTACTATAAAAAGACAATGCCAGGAGATGTATGTAGTGTTGTCGATTGGGGTGCTACAAAAGACTTAAAAAAGAAATTATTAGAACAAGGTATTAATATACGAACTGCTGATAATCCAAATGGTATTCCTTATTTCATATATTATGATTATGACTGGTGCATAAAAGCTGTATATCATAAAGTCAAAGGTCGAATACCGCAAAGTGTTTATTACAAATTCAAATTTGGTCACACAAGTAGTGCTTATGAAAATGGTGAAAAAACTATTGACAGAACACCTTTTGCAATGAAAGGTAAAACTGTTGATGAAATTGCAACTAATCGAAGACTTAATTGTTTCAATAAAATTCTCGCAATTTGTTTTAATCATCCTGACGAAGCTATTAAACTATATCGAAATAATCTTCCTAAACAAAATAATGCTTTATGATTGATAATAATATATTCATTAGTAGTGCTACATTAATTCCAGATATGTATAACGATTATAATATACAAAGTGATGACTTTATAAGTCGTTTTCCTATTTGGGTTGCAAATGCTTTAGAAGAACTTAAGTTTATTCAAGCCTACGTTAATGTAGAAAAAGATATTGAATTTGATGACCATCGTTGTCAATTACCGTGGGATTTTCGTGGTATAATTGACGTAATTATAAATAATAAAAAAGCTGTTCTTAAAAATTCAGCTGAATTTAACAAAGATACTATTACTGAAAAGGTAACAACTGTTCCAACATATACTCCTTATCCCGGTATTCCAAATGCAGATATAACAAGTCCCGGTGATAAAAATAATAGTTTTAATCATGCTCCTGTTGATAAAGAACAACCTTATTATTACATTAGTAATAATTGGATTCATACTAACGTTGATTATGGAAATATTCATTTAAGATATAGAGCTTTACCAGTTGTTTATGATAGTATTATAAATATGGATGTTCCTCTTATTTATAATAACGGCCCTCTTAAAAAATATCTCAAACTTTATGTTCTTAAACAAATGTTATTAAGAGGTTATAAGCATCCAGTTGTAAGTCTTACAACAAACAATCCTTATACAAATCCTGCGATAGAACTCGATAGAATGAGAATACAAGTTCGAGTTTCTTGTAACAAATTTAGTAATGACCGTCGAGAGAATATTGCTACTATTCTTCGTACATTAGAATAATAGAGATTATGAAAGTTTTAGGTCTTGATTTAGATAATTCACCTCATATTGCACAAGATAAATCTTTGCGATATGCTAAAAATATAACTATTGATAATAAAGGTCAAAGTTATTTTAATGAAAGAGGATTTGATTTCATAGGTGAATTAGATGATATTCTTGAAAATCATCCGACAAATCAGCATATCATTCCTTATATTTATAGTGATGCCGATAATCACAAATATAATATTATAGGTACAATTCCAACTAATGTTGGTGTTGTACTTTTTTGCGTTGTAGAACACTGGAATAATGCAGATAAATCTGATTTACAAACTAACGACGCTATTATATATCTTAATCTTAATGATAATAACCCAACTGTAAAACGTTGTCTTTATAGTACATCCGGTGCATTTGGATTCAGTATTGATAGACCAATTCATGGAGATTATATATACAATTATAAAGAAAATTTAATTGTTACATTTACTGAGGGAACTGATGAATCAGCAAATGAAACAAGAATTATTAATCTGACTGACCCGTTTTATGATGGTAACAATGGAGATGATACTGCGATAGGATATGACATAACTGTTGATGAAGTTGATTCGTTTAATCTTATTCCAAATGTTACTTATCCTGAACTTCAATTAGAAGTTAAAGACGGTGGTAATCTTAAAACTGGTGCTTATCAAATAGCAATTAAATATCGTCTTGATGATGGTACTTATACTAACTATTCTCCTTTGAGTACATCACTTATTGTTTGTGGTAATTACGAAGAAGATTATGCGTTAGGTATCGAAATTAATAAAAATATTACTATTAGTTTTAGAAATAGTGGTATTAAATATAAACATTGTAGATTTGCTATTGTTTATATTACTGACGAAGCTCAATTATCATATGAAACTGATGATATTTCAATTAGTGGTGTAAGTACTACTCATATTATAAGCGATGTTTCATATTTATCTACTATAAGTCTTGATGATATTTTTATTAAAAATATATCATATATTCGAGATAATACTCTTGTTAATTTCAATAATAGACTTATTCGAGGTAATGTAAAAACTCTTGATTATAGTAAACTTGATAGTGAACTTAAAGAATTTACAGAGAATAATCTTGATGTTCAATTAAGTTGGAATCCGAGTTCTTCTTATATTAATAGTACTCGACGTTATTTTAAAAGTGGTGAAGTTTATGTTCTTTATGCTGGATATTATGATTATAAAGGTGACCTTGTAAATATACATCATATTCCTTGGAAAGCTAACAATTATGATATTGAAGCATATCCCGTAGGTTCTACTAATCAAAATGCTCATAAAATTCCTTATAAATCTGAAAATATTAGTAAGATTATAAGTCCGAGTTGGAAGAGTTTACCTGATATTGATGCTGCTGAACAAATAGATGAAATTGCTAAAACTGGAATTGGTAGTGAGAATCCTACAATAGCTCGTAATCGTTATTTCACTTTATACGGAGTTTCAACTGGACACGTAACTGTTAAAGCAAAAGGTCGTTCTTTAACAAAAGGTAAACTGAAATTACCAAGTCTTTCATTACCTTATACAACTGAAGATTCTGAAGGTGGAGTTAATCCTTCTGATTATCAAGTTGTAGTATTGGAGATAACAAGTGAGAGTACATCGAGCCAGTTAATTGGTGTTGAATGTAGTCCTACATTTGGTGGAAATAATGTGATACCTGCTGGTATAAATTTAACTACAAAAGTTTATGATGCTACATCAGTAGTTAAACAGATTGATTCAGAAGAATCTGAAGTTGAAACTGGGTATTATGAAGTTTCTGAATCTAATCTTTTAGCATCTGATAGTAAATCTACATTTATTGGTAATACAATTAATACCAAAACTAATTTCGTAATTAATCTTGATGCAAAAGAAACTAAATATATTTTAATTGAAGCTCGATTAGGATATAAAGTTGATGGAACAACTGCTCCTACATTTAATTGGTTAACTCAATTATATTCTACTTCTTCTGAATGGAATCCTACTTATACATTAAGTCCTAATATTAATATTAAAGCTAATCTTGTTGGTAAAACAGACTTAATGAATAAATATATTAGTTCAATAGTTTATTTCTTTGTTGAACATAATATTAATAATTCTCGAATTGTTACACAAGGTTTTGCAATGCGAGATACTGAAACTAACAATTTCGGTAAGAATCAAACATACAAAAATCCTTTTGGTGGAGATAATGCAAGATTTTATACATTTGAATATCTCTATAATAAGATAAATAGTATTCGAGGTAAACTTAAACCTCTATACTTTGAAACTGATGTTCTTAAATTTGTTAAAAATGAAGAACTTGATGATGATATAAAAGTATTTCCAGCTAAATGGAAAGGTGAAGATTTTGATGGATTTGATATAAATCCTAATGAATCTGGAACTCGATTCTTAGATGCTGACATTAATAGTCTTACTATTGATACTTCTCGTGCAACTAAAGATGTTTCACTTGAATATATCAATGCTAATATTAGTTCTCAAAACAATATTGCTGGTGATAGTTATTATCGTATCGAAAAAGGTTTTGATGGATTTAATAAAGGTACAGATAATGAGGAATGGGCAAGAGGCTATATTGCCGATTTAATTAATAATTCTGAAACACTTTATTCGGATGTTAATAATCAGAAACTTCAAATTGCATCTAATATAATTAATATTAAAGGTTCTTCTGAAGTAATAACTTCTTTAGTTGGTGATACATTTATTGGATATATAACACTTCGAGCTACTGCTCCATCATCCGATTATCGTTATGGTGATGCTCAAGCAAAAGAATTAGACAGTAATGCTACTGTTTATCGTTGGATATTTACTGTTCCTCTTGAAAGTAAATTCAATATTCTTGCTCGATTCAGTGTTAATAACGTAGATAAATCTTTCAAATATCACGATAAACGTGGTAATGAATTACGTGAATTTTATCAATTAAGTTATCAAGTTGATAATTTCATAAATAGTAGTGTTGGTAAAGGTTATTCTCCTGTTTATAATGAGAATGGTATTGAAACATTTACTTATTTTGAAGAAATTCCCGGAACTCAAGACCATCCTTATCGTATAATTCGTAGTCAATTACAGAGTGCTGAAAATGCTAATCTTAATTGGCGATTATTTAGAAGTGATGATTATAAAGATATGCCTTTTAATCGAGGTGAAATTATTGCATTGAAAACTGACAATAAAAATCTTTATATTCAACAGACTTATGGTCTGCATTTATTACAACTTCGTGATACACTTTCTAATACGGATGAAGGTACTTCGTATTTAGGTACAGCTGATATATTTAATATGGAACCTCAAGAGGTTACATATAGTCCCAGTGGTTATATAGGTTGTCAAAGTTATTTTGATACTCACGTTAATGTTATTGGTTATTTTGTTATTGATGCAGTTCATAGACGTATCTTCAATATCAATGGAGATAAAGTAAGTAATATGACTGCTCTTAATGCTCTTAAATGGTTTGACGGTAATCTTGCAAAAGATGTAATTAATCCGTTTAAGAATAATGGTAGAATTTGGGCATTTAATGAAGATACTAATATCTTATATTTAGTCCAAAATGTTGATAATAAACAATTCACAATTAGTTTTAGTCCTATTGCTAATGTTTGGATTTCATTCCATGATTATAATCCCATCGTAGGTATTACCAATCGAAATGGATTATTCTGGTTTGATAAACATGGTATTTATGCAATATCTAAAAATAATTATGGTCGATTCTTAAAAGATGATAATGGTAATCAACTTATTAAAGAATCATATATTAAATTTATTCTTAATGATAATAATAGTTATAATAAGTTATTAAATAATATCGCTTGGAAAGATAGAGTTGATATTGTTAATAATTTGTTACCTACTCTTAATGAATTTTATAAAACTATTAATGAAATATTGGTTCATAATGATGACCAATGTACTGGTTATAAACTTGTTAAATTTAATGATATTTGGTATAATGGTACAACTGGTGTTAATAAAGTAAATCTTTGGAGATTTAATAATGTTAATGATATACACAAACAAATACCTTTTATGATTACTGATTTAGTTGTAGATGAATCTGCACTAAAACGTAAAGCTAAATGGTATGATATTAATAAATTCATTTGTCAATATGTTTATTGTATAATGAAGTTTAATAATAGTGATAATAACAGACTTTGGGAACTTATTGATGTTAATCCTGAATGGATTCTTGATAATCGTAATAATCAAAGATAATTTGTAACAACTTGTGCGGCTCGGCCTTCGGCCTCGCTCCCCGGTGGGGCAGGAGGTTGCACGCCCACTTGTCGTGTTACTCAAACTTTTAATGGTATGTCTAATCGTAAAGTTAATCCTGATAGTCTTCGTCAAGTTACTCGTTATATTAATGAGTATTCTCAACATATTTGGGATAACGAATTGACTGGTGATAAAGAATTTGTTCGTGTTAAAGAAAATAATAAACTTAAAACTGTTCGTTCACGTTCAAAAGATGGTAAATATTATTATCCTTATGCTTCATATGAAGGTGGTGCTAAAACTATTGGCCCCGGTTTTAAGTTAAATGATACTTCTGATTTTACTAAATCTGTTAAAGCGAAAGGTAAAGCAACAAGAAAACAAATTGATGCTGAATTGAATCGTCGTATGGCGAAAGCCTACAATGATGTTCGTGATATTTATTCTGAGAAATATGGTATTGATGATTTCAATACCTTACCTCAACCTATTGTTAATCTTATGTCTAATCTTGCATATCGAGTAGGTCGAACTGGTTTTAGACAATATAAGAAATTGTTAAAAGGTGCTAATGAACGTAATACAGATAGTATTATTAAAGAATATACTACTGGTAATAAAAGAAGAGATAAATCTGAATTAGAAATATTTAAGAATAATAGTTCTAATGATTATGATATGATTAGAAATAGACTATTTTCTAATTTTAATACTGATGATAATCCTGATAATTATGTTGAAGATATGAGTAAAACTAATCGTAAAAAATATAATTTCGGTGGTATTCGTTCTACACATGATGCTACTGCTGATTATTTAGGAATGGCTCGTAATTCCGGTAATAGTTTTTTCGGTAATGGTATGATTGATTTATTATATCATGGCGGAAAGAATGATGATACTGGAATCCCAGTTAAGAACTATGTAGATAAGTTGATTGCTAATGATAAACTTATTTATGCAAATATGCAGAACAAAATCAATAATGAAATTGTTACTGCTCGTGGAGTTGCTCGTTGTGGTGGTCTTGTAAGACGTAAGCGAAAAGATTTCGGTGGCGTTATGTCTGGTGATGCTTATCGTAGTATAATCGCTGGTAAAAACAATCGAGATTATTTTGAAAATGAAGGTGTTGGTATTAAACGAAAACATCTTAGTGATGTTTATGAATACGGCAACCTTGATTTGAATGCCCAAGGTATTGCAAAGGCAAATCAATTGATGGCTCGTGATTCAGCTATTTATGCTAATATGCAAAATAAGATTAATAATGAAGTTTTAACTTCTCGTGGTATTACTGCTAAATTCGGTGGACTTGTTGGAACTCCTCGTAGGAAATTTTATTGGGGTGGAACAAGTATTAATGACCCCGGTAGTGTTCAATGGGGTACACGAGTTCAAACCAATGATATTGACGAATCTAAATATAGTGCTGATGGCGAAGGTATCATAGGTGGTAGCGCTTTAAGTGGAGCTGGAACTGGATTAGGAATTGGAGCTGCTGTTGGTGGAACCGCGGCGCTTGCTACTGGTGCAGCTGCTGGTTCTTGGCTTGGCCCTATCGGTGCTGGTATCGGCGCATTAATTGGTGGCATTGTTGGTCTGTTTACTGGACGTAAGAAAAAGCGTCAAGAAGAACGTCGTCGTCAAGAACTTTTAGCTGAACAAGCTGAAATGGAACGTCAGCAGACTTTGGGTAATATGCAAGATAAAGTTGAAAATGATGTTGCAACTATTCGACAAAGTAATCTTGGCAATTACTCCGAAGGTACAGGATTTTATGCTAAATTAGGTGGAATGGTTGGTCGTAGAAAGTTAAACACCGACGGTCAAGTAGTTCCTAATTCATCTAATAGTGTTGTTGCTTATGGTCAAACTCATGAACAATATAATCCTGCTACTGGTGAAACTGGAATCATATATGGTGATTCGGAAATTGAAGGCGGCGGCGCTAAAAATGGTCGAATGTATGCTGGTGAAGTTGTTCGTGAAACTTCTGAAGGTGGTCAAGTATTCAGTGATACGATTAAAGTTCCCGGAACAAATCGTACTTTCGCTGATTACGCAAAGAAACTTACTGATATGAAAGGTGAAAAAGAAGCTCAAGTTATTCAAATTGCTGATGGAATTACATTATCTTTGTCTGCATTAGATAAAAGTAAAACTAACAAATTACAAACTGGAACAAATGTTCGTAATATTGAAAAGTTAGTTTATAGAATGAATAAAGTTCGTGGTGAATCTGAAGCTATTGATGCTAAAACAGAAGATTTGTTTGAAGCTCAAGAACTTTATGCTACTGCTTTAGGACTTCGTAATGATGCTCCAGTTATGCGTTGCGGTGGAATGGTAAGAAAGAAAAGACCTTTTGGCGGATATGCTTCACCGTATAGTCTTACAGGAGTTTCAGCTCCTAAACTTACTACTTTACCGCCGATTCAAACTACTGCAAGTGCTGGCGGTGGTTCTGCATTTAAGTTCGGATTTAATGAATTTGGACTTGGTATGAATCTTGCAAGTTCACTGTTTGGAATTGTAGGTAACGCTCTTAATACTCGTGCTAATCGAAAGGCTATTGAATTTGAATCTACACTTCATGTTCCGAAAGGTAATAAAGTAGATGCTGTCCAATATAGTACAGATTATGATATTAGTGAGGAATTACAAGAACTTGGTACACAAGAACGTAGAGCTGCTAGATATATTACTGATAACACAAGTAATGTTCAAACTGCTCGAAATAGTGTAGCAAATCTTGCAATTAATGCTCAACTTGCTCGAAACAAACTGTATGGAGCTAAGAAAGATTATCAACGTCAAAGATATGATTTAAATAGGCAAGAACGAGTTAATGCTCGAAATGCTAATAGTCAAATTATGTATCAAGACGCTATTAATGAATATAACAAAGCTGTCGGCTTGAATCAACAGTTAATGGCAGTCAGAACGCAAGGATTACAAGGAATGTTACAAGGAGTTGAAGGTCTTGCCGGAGCAGTTAATAATTACGCAAGTGCCCGCTTATACGAGAAATTATGGCCTCGTGGAGTAACTAATCACATGAGAAGTGGTTTTGCTTGCGGTGGTCTTGCAAGACGTAAAAGAGCTTAATGTAGTGCGTGATATATCGGATTATTCTTTTATAGGATAGTCCGATATTCACGATTTTTTGTATATTTGTAATGATACAAATAGTGGTACAAACACACGCGACAAGTGGGCGTGCAACCTCCTGCCCCACCGGGGAGCGGAGCCGCTGTGCGGAGCACAGCAGGCGGAGCCATACGAGTTACAACTAATTTACAAACTAATCATTATAAAATTATGGCAGAAATTGCAATAGGTCGATACGATACTAATACATTAAAAACTCCACAATTACAAGATTATGGGAGTGTATATGCTGCTGTTGGAAATGCTTTGAATCAAAAGTATTACCAAAATCGTGAAGCTTATATTAATAGAATTGCTAATCCTTTAAGTCAAATTAAGGCAACTTCTCGTGGACAAAAAGTTCTTGATTCTGAAAGAGCCAAGATTGTTGAAGGTGCTAATGAATTCAAGGAACAAGATAATTGGTTTGCAGCAGATGATTATATTTATAAGCAAACTGAGAATATTCTGACTAATGAAGGTCTTAAAGCTGTTCAAGCTGATTACGCTTTAGAACAGCAATATATAGAAGATTTGAAAAAGAGTGATTGGGATACTCAAAATCAAAATGCTTTCCTGCTTCGTAGTCGTTTACAATCTTCTGATATTATTTATGATGCAGAAACTAATACTGTTGTAAGTGGTGGTTTTAACGGAGTTCAAATCGGTAAAAAGTTTGATGTAAATAAATATCAAAAAGACGTATTTGATATTCTTTCAAAAGCTAAGGCTGATAAAGTATCATTTGAAAATCTTGTTACTAATCCTGATATGATACGTCAGTATGGATTGGATGTTGCAACAGGTTTTGATGGTGAAAAGTTAGCAAGTCACTTTGTTAAAACTGGTAGTGAAAGAGAAGGTATTACAGAACAAGAGATTATGAGTTATGCTATGTCATTACTCAAATCTAATCCTGATTATACTAATTATCTTACTACTATTTGGCAGAATCAAGATGCTCTTACTCGATTTGTAAAAGATGATAGTTCTGCTGGTGGACATTTAAGAGATTACGAATTAGGAGATTATGCTCCTTTATTTGCTGGCAATCCTACAATGTTTGCTCTTAATGGATTAGGTATTAACATAAATGAACTTGGTGCTCCTACAAAAGACGGTAAGTTTACTGTTAATTCTAAATTACCTGCTGAAGTTAAAACTTTGTTAGATACTGTTAATAAGGAATATGGAGTTAATGTTCTTGATATATTACAGAACAAAGCTCAAGTTCCACCTGAACTTATTCAAGCTGGTTTACAGAATTATATAGATAAAATGTTTGAAAGTTACGCTAAGGGTGTACTTGGAGCTACTGATGATATTGAGAATCTTGATAGAACCGCTTTTACACAAAGTGTTTTATCTGGTCAATTTATTAACAATAATATTCAAAGTTTAGCTGGTGCTGCCGCAGGTTTATATTCTTATCAAGATATTAAAACTACGGTTGATTTAATTGCTAATCCCGGTTATACAGCTTATGTTAAAGCTCGTGCAAAAGGTAAGCAAAAAGAACTTGAAACTCTTCAACAATATGCTCCGTATCTTGATACATTAAGTGGTTTTGAAGTTACTGGTGATA
>OJPF01000707.1_pt1 | contig 18329 bp, 17 predicted proteins | sample 1598441 | NCBI WGS metagenome assembly OJPF01 (sample SAMN03922474, study PRJEB24848) | human gut metagenome | isolation source: stool sample | host: Homo sapiens | place: Germany | collected 2010-11 | reverse complement strand
TCCACGATCTTCAGCTCGCCGAAGTAGTCCCGGCCCCAGACCATATCCAGGATCTCCTCCCGGGAGAGGGCCTTGCCCGGATTTTCCATGAACACCTTCATGATGGAATACTCCACCTGGGTCAGCTTGATTCGCTGGCCGTTCTTCTCCAGCGTCCGGTTGCGGGTGTTCAGCAGGAAGGGATCCTGCCGAATCTCCCCGGTCTGGGGGATCTCCTCTCCGCCGGCCCGGCGGAACAGGGCGTCCACACGGGCGGTAAGCTCTGCCGGGGAGAAGGGCTTGGTCACATAGTCGTCGGCGCCGGTCATCAGTCCCGTCACCTTGTCCATCTCCTGGGAACGGGCGGTGAGCATGATGATACCGATTTTGGTGTTGGTGGCCCGGATGCGGCGGCAGACCTCAAAGCCGTCGATCCCCGGCAGCATGATGTCCAGCAGCGCCACCCGGGTATCGGGGTTCTCCTTCAGCTTGTCCAGTGCCTCTTCACCGGTCTCCGCCTCAATGACGTCGTACCCGGCACGGCGCAGGTTGATGACGATAAAGCTGCGGATGCTGGATTCGTCCTCCAGGACCAGTACTTTTTTCATAGTGCGCTCCTTTCTGACGTCAGGAATTGTTCCAGGTACCCTGGATGAGACTGAAGCTGCGGCGCAGCAGGTCCTCATCCATGCCGTAATAGGGGGCGATCTCAAAGACCTCGCCGGCGTAGACTGTGGTAGTCTGTCGGCGGAGGACCAGCCGGCGGCCCATGCGGCTGCGGGAATCACGGTTCTCACCGGTGATGGTGTAGATGGACAGCACGGAGTCGCCGTTGATGCGGAGGGTCATCTGGTTCTCGTTGGAGATGGCGGTGACAAGAGCGTCCACGTCCCAGTTCCACCAGCTCAGAGGGATGGTGAAGTACCATCCGGCGGAGAGACAGTGGTAGGTCTTGGCGGACTGCTCAAAACGGCCGTCGGACTTCCAGCTCATCCAGGCCACGAAGCCGTCGGTCTGCTCGGCGGCGCTGTCGGCCTCGGGGCAGGGCAGCTCGATGATGCCGTCGCCGTCGATGTCCTGGGGGGAGAGCTGGCGGTAGGGGTAGACGGCGGCGGACACGCCGCTGTTTTTATCCAGCGCCACGTTGACAAGGCCCGCCTCCTGACGGTAGATAAGGATATCGGTGACGGCCATGCTTGTGATATCCACGCCGGTGATGAACACGGCAGGGGTATCCTTATCCACCATGCCGGTGACGACGCTGCCGCGGTTCAGGGCGGCCATGGAGGTGGACAGACGGCAGCGGTAGGACACGCCCATCTGCTCCTCCTGCCAGCCGTAAAACTCCGCCACGGGACCCAGCTCGCCGTCGCTGCGGAGCACCAGCAGGCTGGGCACGCCGTCGCCGTTGAGGTCCTGGACACTGAACTGGGTGTAGCCGCTGGACATCAGGGCTACCGGCTCCGACTCCACGGTGTAGGCGGCCAGAGTCTGAACATCGGCGCTGATGCGCCAGCCCACGATGATCTCGCGGCATCCGTCGCCGTTGAGGTCCTGATAATAGACGCTGTCCACGGCGGAGCCGCTGCTCTCAATGGTGCAGAAACAGCGGTAGGTGTCGCCCTCCAGCCGGAACACCATGATCTTCAGGGGCTTTTCATCGCTGCTGCGGCGCAGGAACACCAGCGCCTCCTGGATGCCGTCATCCTCCAGATCCACCATCTGGACGGACTGGATGTTCCGGCCGCCGGAGGGCGAGGCGTACTCGTAGCCCTGGTCGATGAGACTGTCGATCTGCTGGGACAGGCCGGTATACTCCTCTGCCATACGGGGCAGGGTGAACAGCTGCTCCACGGAGGAGTCGAAGAAGGTGCAGCCGGACAGCACGGCGGCCAGCGCCAGTCCTGCCAGCAGCAGGATACACTTTTTCGCGGTATGCTTCACAGCGGTCCCTCCGTTCGCCTATAATTGCACCTTATATCATACCACAGGGCGCGGCGTTTTGGTAGTGCTTTTTTGCGTTTTCCTGTGGAAAACGCAAAGTACGGACCGCCTTTCAGCGGTCCGTACAGAGATGGTGGGGAATGTGCCGCGTCAGCGGATGCGGATGATGGCCTTCACCGTGCCGCCGCCCACGGTGCCCACGATGGTGGCGTAGCGGCCGCTGCTGGTGCCGGTGACGGTGACCTTGGCGCCCTCCAGCTTGCAGACGCCGTTGCTGTCGCCGTCCATGGCCCAGGTCACGGACGCGTCAGTGCCCTTGAGCCCCAGGGTCCAGACCTCGCCGGCCTTGGCGCTCATCTCGAATACGCCGGTCTCGCTGGTGGAGGCCAGATCGCCCTCGTAGCCGCCCTCAGACGTGGCGGTGATGGTCAGCTTGCTGATATCCACCGTGGCGGTAGTATTGCCGGTGGTGCTTCCGGTGGTGCTTCCGGTAGTGCTGCCGGTGGTGCTGCCGGTGGTGTCGCTGCCCTCGGCGGCCTTGACGGTGACGCTGCACGTGGCCTCGGCGCTGCCCACCTTGGCGGTGATAACGGCGCTGCCCGCGGCCACAGCCGTGACCTCGCCGGTATCGCTGACGGTGACGACGGCGGGATCGCTGCTGCTCCAGGCGCAGGTCTCCGTGGTCTCCTCATTGACCTTCAGCGTCTCCTTGCCGCCCACATCCAGCGCCAGCACCGCGCGGTTCAGGGTGATGGTATCGGCGGGCTCCACAGGGTCGGGATCCGGTGTGGGGGTAGGCTCGGGGATCACGTCCTCCACAGGCGGCTTCTGGCCGCCGATGGCGGTTTTGATCTGGTCGCCGAACAGCAGCCATACCACCAGCAGCACCAGCAGGATCAGCACCAGCACCACCACGGGGCCCAGGATGCTGGGTGCCTTGCGGCGGGGGGTCTCCGCTCTGCGGCGGCGCTTGGTGGCGCGGCCGCCGTAATAAGCATCGTCTTCTTCGCAGAACGGGCAGGTCTTATAGCTATCGGAGAACATCTCTCCGCATTTCTTGCACTTGATGAGACTCATGTGGATACCTCCGAGAAAAAAATCTATTTTACATAATACCCATTTCACCCCCTCACGTCAACCGTCTATCGCCGAAATTCATTCTTTTTTTACATGATGCGCCCTGCGCCGCTTGCTTTTCTCCGTCACATTTCCTATAATGGCGGCAGAGATCACTTGGGAGGGCCCGTGACATGAACACCATTTTCATCGGCATCGCAGGCGGCACCGGCAGCGGCAAGGCCACGCTGACGGAGCATCTGGCCGCCCGCTTCGGCAGTGACATCAGTGTGGTACACCACGACAACTACTACAAGCGGCAGGACCGCCCCTTTGAGGAGCGCTGCCAGCAGAACTACGATCACCCGGACGCCTTCGACACCGATCTGATGATCGCGGACCTGAAGGCGCTGAAGCGGGGCGAGACCATCCACTGCCCCGTGTACGACTACGCCATCCACAACCGCACCGCGGAGACGGTGGAGGTGAAGCCCACCAAGGTGGTGATCGTGGAGGGCATCCTCATCTTCCAGAACAAGGAGCTGCGGGACCTGCTGGACATCAAAATTTTCGTGGAAACGGACGCCGACGTCCGCATCCTGCGCCGCGCCCTGCGGGACGTGGAGGAGCGGGGCCGGTCGCTGGAATCGGTGGTGAACCAGTATCTCACCACGGTGAAGCCCATGCATGAGCAGTTCGTGGAGCCCACCCGCAAGTTCGCGGACATCATCGTGCTGGAGGGCGGCCACAATCTGGTGGCGCTGGACATGATCATGCAGCGCATCGCCAACCACATCGCGGAGAGCTGACATGAAACGTGCCCTTTTCCGTATCGCCGCCGTGCTGTGCATCGCGCTGGCGGCGTTCTTCCTGATGCCGGTCTTTGGCGGCATCCTGCACTTCGGCATGATCTGGCCGGCGGCGGTACTGCTGCCGACAGCAGCGGTGCTGCTGTGGCCGAACTTCTTCCGCCGCCTGCTGCGGCCCCGATGGCTGCGGCGGGCCGTGAGCCTGCTGGCGGCGGTGTGCGCCGCAGCGGTGCTGGTGACGCTGGGTATGATGGCCCGGGCGGCAGGGAATCGTCCGCCGGAGGACATGCCCTGCACCGTCATCGTGCTGGGCTGTCAGGTGCTGGAGGACGGGCGGCCCAGTCTAATGCTGCAAAAGCGCATCGACGCGGCCTACGGCTATCTCTCCGCCCACCCCGATGCGGCCTGCGTCGCCTCCGGAGGGCTGGACGACAGCGAGACGGTGACGGAGGCCCAGTGCATCCGCAGCACGCTGGTATCCATGGGTATCGACGAAGGCCGCATCTATCTGGAGGACCGGTCCCGCTCCACCGAGGAGAATCTGTCCTTCTCCGCCGCCACCATACGGGAGCAGAGCCTGCCGCGGCAGGCGGTCATCGCCTCCGACAACTTCCACCAGCTGCGCGCCGCCATCTGGGCAGAGCGGGACGGGCTGACGCCCTACGCCGCAGGCTGCGCCAGCCCCTGGTTCCTCACTGCGGGCTACTGGGCGCGGGAGGCGGCGGCGCTGCTCTGCATGGCGGTCACCGGCATGTAGAGCCATTGTTGCCAGATTTTAAACCTTTGGAAAATGTCCTTGCATTTTTCAATTTTCATGATAGAATAGGCTTACAAATCTTTATGGAGGTGCTACTATGGCTTATCAGATCGGTTCCGCTTGCGTCAGCTGCGGTGCTTGCGCGGACGCATGTCCCGTGGGTGCTATCTCTCAGGGCGATGATCGTTACGTCATCGATGCCGGTGCCTGCCTGGACTGCGGTTCTTGCAGCGATACCTGCCCCAATGGCGCTATCAGCCCCGCTGAGTAATTTACATACGAGCGGTAAAGTGACCGGCCTTCTGGCCGGTCACTTTTTTGTTGCGGACGGCGGCTGTTTATATTACAATAGGGGCAGTTTATGGCAGGAGGACATTGTATGGAGCGATGGGACACCCTGTGGGACGGCGGCTGGACGTTCTGCTTTGACGACGGCGCATTCAAGCCCTCCACAGACTCCTTCCTGCTGGGCAGCTTTCCGCCGCTGCGGCGGGGCTGGCGGGTCTGCGATCTGGGCTCCGGCACGGGGCTGCTGGGCCTGCTGCTTCTGGCGCGGGAGCCGTCCCTCACCGTCACGGGGCTGGAGCTGTCCCCCGCCGCCTGCGCTCTGGCGGACCGCACCGCTGCGGCCAACGGCCTGACGGACCGGCTGATCACGCTGCCCTGCGACCTGCGGGACCGCAGACAACTGCCGTCGGCGGGACACTTCGATCTGGCGGTGTCCAACCCGCCCTACTTCCCTGCCGGAGGCGGGAAAACGGCGGCCGGCAGCCGCGGCATTCACCGTGCCGAGCTGGCATGCACCATGGAGCAGCTGTGTGCGGCGGCAGCGTACCTGCTGCGCAGCGGCGGGCAGTTCTGTCTTGTGTACCGCACGGAGCGGCTGGCGGAGCTGATGGAGACGCTGCGGCGGCACCGGCTGGAGCCGAAGGCGCTGCGGTTCGTCCAGAAAAACGCCGCATCCGCGCCATCGCTGCTGCTGATGGCCTGCCGCAAGGACGGAGGCACCGGCCTGGCGGTGCAGCCGCCGCTGCTGCTGCAAAACGACGATGGCACGGAGACGCCGGAGCTGCGGCGCATCTATTTTAAGGAGAAGGGATAACACTATGGCTGGTATGTTATATCTGGTGGCCACGCCCATCGGCAATCTGGGAGACTTTTCCCCCCGTGCCGTGGAGACGCTGGCCCGGGCGGATTTCATCGCCGCCGAGGACACCCGCGTATCCGTAAAGCTGCTGAACCACTTCGACATCAGGAAGCCGCTGGTCAGCTACCACGAGCATAACCGCGCCGCCGCAGGGCAGACCATTCTGGCCCGCTTGCTGGAGGGTGAGACCTGCGCACTGGTGACGGATGCGGGCACCCCCGCCATCAGCGACCCCGGCCAGGATCTGGTGGCCCTGTGCGCCGCTAACGGCGTGACGGTACAGGCCATCCCCGGCTGCTGCGCCGCCATCGCGGCCCTGGCTGTGTCGGGGCTGGACACGGGGCGGTTCACCTTCGAGGGCTTCCTGCCCTCCGGCAAAAAGGAGCGCCGCGCCGCGCTGGAGGAGCTGACCGGCGAGGTACGGACCATGGTGTTCCACGAGGCGCCCCACCGGCTGCGGTCCGCGCTGGCGGACATGGCGGAGGTTCTGGGCGACCGCCCCGTGGCTCTGTGCCGCGAGTTGACGAAGCTCCATGAGGAGACGGTGCGTACCACGCTGGCTCAGGCCGCCGCCTACTACGCCGCCAATGAGCCCCGCGGCGAGTACGTGCTGGTGGTGGCGGGACGGCCCCGTCAGTATCTGCCCCAGCTGACGCTGGAGGAAGGCGTGGAGCGGGTGCTGCGCCTGCGGGAGGGCGGCATGAAGATGAAGGACGCCGTGCGGCAGGTGGCCGATGATACGGGCCTGAGCCGCAACGAGCTGTACAACGCGGCGCTGCAGCGCTGAGCCTCCCCGAAAAAATGCGGAAATACCTGCGAAGCTTACGGCTTCGCAGGTATTTTTATATATTTTTGCGTCATTTCATTTGTTTCAGCAGTAGAAAAGCGCCGGTATGGTCTCCGGCGCTTTTCGGCTGTCAGTTGTCCCCGCGAAGCTCCCTCAAACACTTCGCGCAGACATTTTTTCCGCGGAACACCGACACGTCCTTGACACCGTCACAGAAGATGCAGCTGGGCCGATATTTCTTGAGAATGACCGATGATCCCTCAACATATATCTCCAGCGCGTCCCTCTCCGTGATGTCCAGCGTCCGGCGCAGCTCGATGGGAAGTACAATCCTTCCCAGCTCGTCCACACGTCTGACGATCCCCGTCGCTTTCACTTGTGGTATCCCCCCTATTCAGTTGTCCCAAATATGCGGTTGACAGGCGGTTTCAGTATGACATATTTTGCAAATTCTGTCAACTGCTCTTCGCCAAAAGCCCTGTCGTTTCCACAAATATTGCGCTGTGGCGGCGCATATTCTCCCTGCACAAGGAAAAATACGCCCCGCAGCGGGCGCGGGAGAGGAGGCACATCTCATGGCGATGGGTCTGGTGTGGACGCTGATGGTGACGGCGGCGCTGGTGTGCGGCGCGGTGCAGGGAATGCTGCCCGCTGTGACAGCGGCGGCCATGAAGGGTGCGTCCGCCGCCGTGGAGCTGACACTGTCCATGGCAGGGGCGCTGTGCCTGTGGTCGGGGGTCATGACGGTGATGGAGCGGGGCGGCCTGACGCGGGGGCTGGCCCGCCTGTTCCGCCCTCTGCTGCGTCGCATCCTCCCCCGCGCCAGCCGGGATGCCGACACGCTGGCGGCGGTATCCGCCAACGTATCCGCCAATCTGCTGGGACTGGGCAACGCCGCCACGCCGCTGGGTATCCGCGCCGCACAACGGATGGCAGCAGGCTGCGGCGGCACCGCCAGCGACGAGCTGTGCCGTCTGGTGGTGCTGAACACCGCGTCCATCCAACTGCTGCCCACCACCGTGGCCGCCGTCCGCAGTGCCCAGGGCTGCGCCGCGCCGCTGGACATCCTGCCGGCGGTCTGGCTGTCCTCGGTGCTGTCCGTCACGGCAGGGCTGCTGGCCGCCCGCCTTTTGCAGCGGGTCTGGAGGGCGTGACCGTGGATATCGCCTCCCTCCTGATCCCTCTGCTGCTGACGGCGGCGGCCCTGTGGGCCCTGGGTCGTCGGGTAGACGTGTACGGCGCTCTCACCGCCGGTGCATCGGAGGGACTGACGGTGCTGCTGCGCATCGTGCCGTCCCTCATCGCGCTTTTAACGGCGGTGTATATGTTCCGCGCCTCCGGTGCGCTGGACCTGCTGACGGAGCTGCTGGCGCCGGGGCTGGAGAAGCTGGGCATCCCGCCGGAGACGGCGGCGCTGCTGCTCATCCGGCCGGTGTCCGGCTCCGGCGCGCTGGCGGTGGGCAGCGAGCTGATGGCCGCCCACGGGCCGGACAGCTACATCGGCCGGTGTGCGGCGGTGATGCTGGGCTGTACGGAGACCACATTCTACACCATCGCCGTGTATTTCGGCGCGGCGGGCATCCGCCGCACTCGCTACACCATACCGGCGGCGCTGACCGCTGATCTGGCGGGCTTCATGGCGGCGGCGTGGAGTGTGCGTCTGTTCTTCGGAGCATAGAAAAAGCGCACCCCGCGGGGTGCGCTTTTCGCGGCTTTTTTACATCTTCTCCGGTGCGGAGCAGCCGATAAGGGTCATACCGTTTTTCAGCACGGCCCGGGCGGTATCCGCCAGCTTCAGGCGGGCCAGGAGCACGTCCTTCTCCTCGCCCTTGATGCGGCAGGCGTTGTAGAACTTGTGGAACGCGGCGGCCAGCTCGGACAGATAGCGATTGATAAAGCTGGGGTCGTAGTCCCGGGCAGCCAGACGCACCACCACCGGGTACTGGGCCAGCTGCTTGATGAGCGCCTTCTCCTCGTCGGCGGTAAGCAGCGCCAGATCGGCCTGCGCCGCGGCGGGCACGTCGAAGCCCTCCGCCGCCAGCGCCTTCAGCAGGGTGCAGATGCGGGCGTAGGCGTACTGCACGTAGTACACGGGGTTCTCGCTGTCCTCCCGCACGGCCAGGCCCAGGTCGAACTCCATCTGCGTGTCGGGCTTGGCGTTGAAGAACCAGCGGCAGGCATCCACAGGGATCTCGTCCAGCAGATCGGTGAGGCTGATGGCCTTGCCGGTGCGCTTGGACATACGCACTACCTCGCCGTCCCGCACCAGCTTCACCAGCTGCATCAGCACGATGTCCAGCCGGTGCTCACCGTCCAGCCCCAGCGCGTCCATGGCGCCCTTCAGGCGGGCCACATGACCGTGGTGGTCGGCGCCCCAGATGTTTACCACCTTGTCGAAGCCGCGGACGGCAAACTTGTTGCGGTGGTAGGCAATGTCGGCGGCGAAGTAGGTGTAGAAGCCGTTGGCGCGGCGGAGCACGTCGTCCTTCAAGGCCAGCTTTTCGATGTCCTCGTCGGACTTGCCGGCGGCGCGGAGCTTCTCCGCCAGGATCTCGGAGGTCTTGAGCCACAGCGCACCGTCCTTCTCGTAGGTCCAGCCCCGGTCGGTCAGCAGCTGTACGGAGTCGGCCACGTAGCCGCTCTCGTGAAGGCTGGACTCGAAGAACCACTGGTCGTACTGGATGCCGTAGCGGGCCAGATCAGTCTTCATCTTGGGGATGTTGCGGCTCAGGCCGAACTGGGCCAGCGCATCGTGGCGGGTCTGCTCCTCGCAGTTCAGGTACTTATCGCCCTCCTGCTCATAGAACGCCTGGGCCAGCTCGCGGATATCGTCGCCGTGGTAGCCGTCCTCGGGGAATTCCACCGCGTCCTCGCCTTGGATGATTTGGAGATAGCGCGCCTCCAGACTCTTGGCGAACTTCTCGATCTGGTTGCCGGCGTCGTTGACGTAAAATTCGCGGGTCACATCGGCGCCGGACTTCTGCAGCACGCTGGCCAGCGTGTCGCCCAGCACGCCGCCCCGGGCGTTGCCCATGTGCATGGGGCCGGTGGGGTTGGCGGACACGAACTCCACCATGTACTTCTTCCCCGCCAGCATATCGTTCCCACCATAATGCTCGCCGGCGGACTCGATGCCGGCGACCGTGTCGGCATACCACTTGCCGCCCAGGCGGAAGTTCAGGAAGCCGGGGCCCGCCAGCTCCACGGAGGTGAAGTAGCTGCCCTCCAGTGCCATGTTGTCAATGAGGGTCTGGGCCACCTGACGGGGGTTCATCCTCATGGCCTTGGCCGCGGCCAGACAAAACGTGGTGGTATAGTCGCCGTTGGCGGTGTCCTTGGGAATCTCCACCGCCGGGGTCACGGTAATGCCAGACGGTAAAACACCGGCGGCCGCCGCCTTCTCGTAGGCGGAAACGGTCAGCTGCAGCACCTGATCCTTGGCGCTCTGTATCATATTCATAGTCAGTTCTCCTCTTTCGTTAAAGTCAGCTCCACCCGCAGCACCGACAGGGGCTGCGTACCGATGAGCAGTGTATACGCCAGTGTGATAAAGCCGTGGCCCTGTCGGGACAGCTGCCACGCCACCTCCTGAGTGACGACATTCAGCGTCAGGCTGCCGCCATCACCGCCGTCGATGCGGGTGGCTGTGGGCGTCTTGGGGTCCAGCAGCAGGCCGTAGCCCCCGCCGTCCGCCTCGTTGATGACCACCGCGCGGCGGGTGGCCGTCTCCAGCTTCACATCGGAGACGATGGCGCTGCCGTCGGCCTCGTTGGCCGCCTCATACCGCAGGTGCCACCCCTCCGGCAGCTTTTCCAGCGTGCCCGTGCCGCAGAAGATCAGCTGATCCTCCTGCCCGCCGAAGCGGCTGGTGCTCCGGACCGTGATCTGTACATGCTCTGCCATGGCTCACCTCAATATTTCTCGATATCCACAGGCCGCACCGCCCCCTGCAGGGGCTGGCCCAGGAACATGCCCGCCAGCGCGCCGAAATCCTCCGGCCGGTCACTGGCGTACAGCGTCATCTCGCCGCCGCGCCGGTCTGCCAGCAGCTCCCGCTCCGTCAGCTGCCGCTTCAGGCTGCGGGCCGCCTCGGCGCCGGAGTCCACCAGCGTCACATCCGGCCCCATGATACCGCCGACGACCTCCGCCAGCAGCGGATAGTGGGTGCAGCCCATGATGAGGGTGTCGATGCCGGTATCTCGCAGCGGTTCCAGATACTCCCGCGCCACCGTTTCGATGACGGTATCGCCCGGCCGGAACCGGCCGTTCTCCACCAACGGCACAAACAGGGGGCACGCCTTACTGATAACAGTGATATCCCCGTCCAGTCCGGCGATGGTGCGCTCATAGGCGCCGGAGCGCACGGAGGCGGCAGTGGCAATGAGCCCTACCCGCTTGTTCCGCGTGGACGCCGCGGCGCGGCGGCAGGACGGCTCCACCACACCCAGCATGGGCAGGTCGCCGTTCTCCGCCTGTAATTGGGGCAGCGCCGTGGTGGATACGGTGCCGCAGGCCACCACCAGCGCCTTGATGTCGAAGGTCCGCAGGAAGCGAACATCCTGCTTTGCAAAGCGCAGCAGGATTTCCGCCGAGCGGCTGCCATAGGGCACACGGGACGTGTCTCCGAAGTATATAATGTTCTCAGAGGGGAGGATGCTGCGGATCTCCCGCACGGCGGTGAGCCCGCCGCTGCCGGAGTCGAACACCCCGATCGGACGCAAATCCATGGAAACGCTCCTTCTCGCAGTTTTCAACTTTATCTTTATACTGTAACTAATATATTCTACTATGAACCGCCGCCCGACACAAGCTAAATTTTGGCGGACCTTCCCACTTTTTCTATGGCATTCCGCGAAATGCCGTGTTATAATCAGGGAAACAAAGTGCTGACCGTGAAACGGAGGTGGCCTGATGGAACTGAAAATGACGGAGAAGCAGTTCCGGCGTCTGCTGGATCTGGTGTATATCGGCAACTGGGTGCTGAACTCCACCCGCGGTGATGACCGCATCAAGGAGTATGACCAGGTGGAGAGCCTGGTGTTCGCCCACTGTCTGGACCACGGCATGGCCCCGCTGACGGAGCTGTACCAGGGGGAGCTGATCCCCTCCCGTGCCTTTGCCGACGGCGGCATCCACGAGGCCATCATGGCCTACGAGGACACCACGTTCTTTGAGATACTGGCGCAGGAGCTGGCCCTGCGGGACATGGACGATCCCCCCATCACGCCGGAGAACTACGATGAGGTGATGGCGCGGATGGAGACGTATCTGGGAGAGTTCGAGCAGCACGGCACCGACAACATCACCGTGGATATGGACGAGTAAACGCGCGGAAGCGCTCCGGCCGAGCCGGAGCGCTTCTTTTTTTGTGTTACGCCTGCTCCGCCAGATAGCGGGCCACATAGACGCCGCTGGCGCTGGCATGGGACAGGGAGTGGGTGACACCGCTGCCGTCGCCGATGACGAACAGGCCCTTGTGGGGCGTCTCCAGATTCTGGTCCAGCGCCACCTCCATGTTGTAGAACTTCACCTCCACGCCGTAGAGCAGGGTGTCGTCGCTGGCGGTGCCGGGGGCGATCTTGTCCAGAGCGTAGATCATCTCGATGATGCCGTCCAGGATACGCTTGGGCATCACCAGACTCAGATCGCCGGGGGTAGCCGCCAGCGTGGGGGTCATGAAGCCCTTTTCGATGCGCTTGGGAGTGGTGCGCTGGCCGCGGATCAGGTCGCCGAACCGCTGCACCATCACGCCGCCGCCCAGCATGTTGGAAAGGCGGGCGATGCTCTCGCCGTAGCCGTTGCTGTCGCGGAACGGCTCGGTAAAGTGCTTGGACACCAGCAGGGCGAAGTTGGTGTTCTCCGTGTGCAGGGCGGGGTCCTCATAGCTGTGGCCGTTGACGGTGACAATGCCGTTGGTGTTCTCGTTCACCACCGCGCCCCGGGGGTTCATGCAGAACGTGCGCACCTTGTCCTGATACTTCTCGGTCTTATACACGATCTTACTCTCGTACAGTTCGTCGGTGATGGGGGCGAACACCTCGGCGGGCAGCTCCACCCGGACGCCGATGTCCACGCGATTGGACTTGGTGGGGATATCCAGCGCCTCGCACACGGACTCCATCCACTTGCTGCCGCTGCGTCCCACGGAGATGATGCACTTGCTGCCGCAGAATGTGCCCTTATCTGTCTCCGCCTGATAGCTGCCGTCGTCCAGAATGGTCAGTGCCTTCACCGGCGTCAGGAAGTGGAAGTCGATATGCTCCTTCAGCTGGGCGTACAGGTTCTCCAGTACCTTGTAGTTGATATCCGTGCCCAGATGCCGCACGGAGGCGTCCAGCAGGTGGAGATTGTTTTGCAGGCACAGACGCTTGAAGCCGCTGTCCGCCGTGGAGTACAGCTTGGTGCCGGCGCCGCCGCAGGCCACGTTGATCTCGTCCACGTAGCGCATGAGCTCCATGGCCTTCTGCTTGCCGATGTACTCATACAGTGTGCCGCCGAACTCGTTGGTCAGGTTATACTTGCCGTCGGAGAAGGCGCCGGCGCCGCCGAAGCCGTTCATGATGGCACAGGTCTTGCAGTGGATGCAGGACTTGACCTTGTCACCGTCGATGGGACAGTGCCGCTTCTCCAGCGGGTTGCCCGCCTCCAGCACCGCCACCTTCCACTCGGGCTTACGCTGCATCAGCTCATAGGCGGAAAAGATGCCGCCGGGGCCCGCGCCGATAATCAGAACATCATATTTCATAATAGAAGAGACCCTCCTTCGTTTGGTATCATGTCGCGTGGTAAACCATTGTACAGTATACCCGAAGCGGCGGCGGGACACAATTCTTTTTTCCTTATCTCTCCTATTATCCATCATATTTGCATTTTCAACTTTGCAATTCCGGCTGAATCTGGTACAATGGGAAAAAACTCTCAGGGGGTACAGCCATGAGCCGTGCAGACCAGATCTTCAAGCAGAATTGCCGCGACATCCTGCAAAACGGGGTGTGGGACACTGACCAGCAGGTGCGTCCCCACTGGGATGACGGCACGCCTGCCCACACCGTGAAAAAGTTCGGTATCGTCAACCGCTACGACCTGCGTCAGGAGTTTCCCATCCTGACGCTGCGCCGCACCTACTTCAAGACCTGCATCGACGAGCTGCTGTGGATCTGGCAGCAGAAGTCCAACAATATCCACGACCTGCGGGGTCACATCTGGGACAGCTGGGCCGACGAGACCGGCTCCATCGGCAAGGCCTACGGCTATCAGCTGGCAGTAAAGCACCAGTACCCCGAGGGGGAGATGGATCAGGTGGATCGGGTCCTGTACGACCTGAAGCACAACCCCGCCAGCCGCCGTATCCTCACCAACATCTACAACTTTCAGGACCTCCACGAGATGGCGCTGTACCCCTGCGCCTACTCCATGACGTTCAACGTCTCCGGACATACCCTCAACGCCATCCTCAACCAGCGCAGTCAGGACATGCTGGCCGCCAACAACTGGAACGTGGTACAGTACAGCGTGCTGGTCCACATGATGGCCCAGGTGTCCGGTCTGGAGGCCGGCGAGCTGGTCCACGTCATCGCCGACGCCCATATCTACGACCGCCACGTGCCCATCATCGAAAAGCTGCTGGAAAAGGACGAGCGTCCCGCTCCGCAGCTCGTGATGGACAAGTCCGTCACTGATTTCTACCGGTTCACACGGGACAGCTTCTCGCTGGAGGGCTACGATCCCCAGCCCTTTGACGACAAGATCCCCGTGGCCATTTAAGGAGGAGCGCCCATGTACGCCATCGCAGCCGTAGACCAGAACTGGGGCATCGGGCGGGACAACGCCCTGCTGTTTCACATCTCCGCCGACATGAAGCGCTTCCGCGCCCTGACGGAGGGCAAGACCGTCCTCATGGGCCGCAAGACCCTGCAATCCCTGCCCAATGGCAGGGGACTGCCCCACCGCCGCAACATTGTCCTCACCGGCGATCGGGACTTTGCCGCGGAAAATGCGGAGATCGTCCACTTCCCCGTGGAGGCGGTGTTTCAGGCTGGAGAGGACGCATGGATCATCGGCGGTGAGAGCGTCTACCGCCGGTTTCTGCCCCTGTGCGACCGCGTGTATATCACCAAGATCTTTGCCGACGGTCACGCCGACGCCTTTTTCCCCGATCTGGACAGCGATCCCCACTGGCAGGTGGACACCGAGAGCGAGATCATGGAGGACAACGGCCTGCGCTACCAGTTCGTGGAGTACGTCCCCGCCGCGCCGGAGGAGGACGATCTTCTGCCTCCACCGGAGGAGGAAGCCCCCCAGGAGCCGCCGCAGTTTGCACCGCCCGCCGACTTCTCCGTGTTCAGTGGGTTTTAACGCCATGGCACGTCCGGACACCGACATCCGCTATATCAAGGGCATTGGCGAGACCCGCGCCAATGCCCTGAACAAGCTGGGCATCCGCACACTGGAGGATCTGCTGTCCTACTTCCCCCGGCGCTGGGAGGACCGGACGCTGGAGCGCCCCATACGGGAGCTGGCCGTGGGCGAATACGCCTGTGTGCGGGCCATGCTGGCGAGTGACCCCACTGCCAGCCGCATCTCCGGCGGCCGCACGCTGGTGAAGGTGCGTGCCGTGGACGACAGCGGCGCGCTGGATGTGGCCTTCTTCAATCAGGACTACCGCCGCACCAGTCTCCACAAGGGCGAGACCTATATCTTCTACGGTAAGGTGGAGGGCGACCTGCTGCGCCGCCGCATGACCAATCCGGTGGTGGAGCCGGAGGGGCGGCAGCTGCTGACAGGCCGCATCATGCCCATCTATCCCCTGGCCGCCGGTGTCAGCCAGACCCTGCTGTCCAAGGCCATGCGGCAGGGTCTGGACGCCTGCCGCGACCTGCTGCCGGACGTACTGCCGGATGAGGTACGCCGCGCCTACCACCTGTGCTACACCGGCTATGCCTATGAGAACATCCACTTCCCCAACTCGCCGGAGGCACTGGACATCGCCCGCCGCCGTCTGGTGTTCGAGGAGCTTTTCGTGCTGGCCTGCGGCCTGCAGCTGCTGCGCTCCCGCCGGGAGACAGGCCGCGGCCCCGCCTGCAAAAATCTGAGCCTTACGCCCTTTTACGACGCCCTGCCCTTCGCCCTCACCGGCGCCCAGCGCCGCGCCGTGGAGCAGGCCGTCTCCGACATGACCTCCGGCCGCGTCATGAACCGCCTGTGTCAGGGCGACGTGGGCAGCGGCAAGACCATGGTGGCCGCGGCCTGCGTCTGGTTCGCCGCCCGGAACGGCTGGCAGTCGGCACTGATGGCTCCCACGGAGATCCTCGCCCGCCAGCACTACGAGAATCTGGCCCCCCTGTTCGCCCGCTTCGGGCTGCACTGTGCCCTGCTCACCGGCTCTACCCGCGTCAGGGAGCGCCGTGCCATTCTGGCAGGGCTGGCCGACGGTACCGTTGACCTGTGCATCGGTACCCATGCCCTGCTGACGGAGGACGTGCAGTACGCCCGTCTGGGATTGGTCATCACCGACGAGCAGCACCGCTTCGGCGTGGGCCAGCGGGCCGCCCTGTCCAAAAAGGCGGACTCGCCCCATATGCTGGTGCTGTCCGCCACCCCCATCCCCCGCACGCTGGCCCTCATCATCTACGGCGATCTGGACGTGTCCATCATTGATGAACTGCCCCCGGGCCGCCAGAAGGTGGACACCTTCGCCGTGGGGGAGTCCTACCGTCAGCGGCTCAACGGCTTCATCCGCAAACAGGTGGCCGAGGGCCATCAGGTATTCATCGTCTGCCCGCTGGTGGCGGAGGACGACCAACTCCCCGATGAGCGGAAGGCGGTGACCGCCTATGCCCAAAAATTGCAGAACGAGGTGTTTCCTGATCTACGTATCTCTGTGCTCCACGGGCGCATGAAATCCAGGGAAAAGGAGTCCGTCATGGCCGCCTTCGCCGCAGGGGAAAGCGATATTCTGGTATCCACCACTGTCGTGGAGGTAGGCGTGGATGTGCCCAACGCCAATCTGATGGTGGTGGAGAACGCCGAACGCTTCGGCCTCAGCCAGCTCCACCAGCTGCGGGGCCGCGTAGGCCGCGGCAGCGCCAAGAGCTGGTGCATTCTGCTGTCCGACAGCGGCAGCGACGACACCCGCCGCCGTCTCAAAGTGCTGACGGAGACCAACGATGGCTTCCGCATCTCCGAGGAGGACCTGAAGCTCCGCGGCCCCGGCGACTTTTTCGGCCAGCGGCAGCACGGGCTGCCCACCCTGAAGGCTGCGGATCTCAGCTGCGACGTGCAGCTGCTGGACGAAGCCCAGTCCGCGGCCCGCGCCCTGCTGACGCAGGACCCCCAGCTGGCCGCACCGGCCCACGCTCCGCTGCTGCGCCGCATCCGGCGGCTGTTTGCCGCCAGTGAGGGCGGCCTCAACTGAATCGGCATAAAAAACAGGCGGAGCGCCTTTCGGCGCTCCGCCTGTTTGAAAGTCGGGCAAAAGGGGGGTACCCGACAGGGGGAAGAGCAGTATCATCTGCATAGCGATCTTACGCGTGACCACTATGCTGAGAGCATATGTATTCTACTGCACGGCTCATCCGTTGTCAATGTTTTTCTGCCGGTATTTTCTTGTATTTTCCACGGTTTTCCAGTCGCCGCTCCCTCTTGCCTGCCCCGCTGCGGCGTGCTATACTGAGGAAAAAACCGCGCCGGAAAAGGAGGTGCCGCCATGACGAAGGATGAGCTGCGGGCCAAGGCCAATGAGCTGCCGCTGCTGCCCGGCGTCTATCTGATGATGGACAAAACGGGGCAGGTCATCTACGTGGGCAAGGCCATAAAACTGAAAAATCGGGTGAGCCAGTACTTTCAGGACACCGCCTCCCACAACGACAAGACCCGCCGCATGGTGTCCCAGGTGGACCGGTTCGACACCATCATCGTCCGCACCGAGTTTGAGGCTCTCATTCTGGAGAACTCCCTTATCAAGCGGCACATGCCCCGCTACAACATTCTGCTGAAGGACGACAAGGGCTACCCCTTCGTCCGGTTGGACGAAAAGGCCGACTACCCCCGCTTCACGCTGGTGACACGGCCCGCGGAGGACGGCGCCCGCTACTTCGGCCCCTTCGGCGGCCGCAGCGAGACGCGGCAGGCCATCGACGCGGTGTGCGCCGCCCTGCGCCTGCCTACCTGCTCCCGCCGGTTCCCGCGGGACATCGGCAAGGAGCGACCCTGCCTCAACCACCACATCGGCCGGTGCGACGGCTTCTGCCGTCCTGACGGCCCCGATGCCGCCGAGTACCGGCGCCGCATCGCCCAGGCGGTGCGGCTGTTCGAGGGGCGGCTGCGGCAGGTGACAGCGGAGCTCACCGCACAGATGACCGCCGCCGCCGAAGCTCTGGGCGATCCGGCTCACATCCACAGCGGAGTTCGTTCTGAGGCTCGCCTTGTACTCGCCAGGATTGCCCGTCTGGTAGAGCAGAAACGCGATCTCGACGCCTTCAATGATCCGAAGCTGGTCCACGATTCCATCCGTGGCCTTTACGGTGCAGCCATATTCCCTTAACTCATCCGTCGTGACAACCGTGTATACACAGCGGTTATCCAGGATCCGGACACTGTCGAGAACCGCCCGGCCGTGAAGCTTCGCCTGACCGTATGTTTTTGCAAAAAAGCTGTTGTCGATGATCTTCGGGAAATCGATGCCCTTTTCCATTAAAAACCCGGCGATCTCCATGGTCTGTCTCGATGTATTTGAGAACTTGAAGATACCGGTATCATGAGCGATCCCCGTGTACAGGCACTCTGCGACCGCTTTGCTGATCTTTTCCTTATCGAGCTGTCTCTTATACACATCTCCGAGCCCACGAGACC
>OJPF01000703.1_pt1 | contig 18381 bp, 17 predicted proteins | sample 1598441 | NCBI WGS metagenome assembly OJPF01 (sample SAMN03922474, study PRJEB24848) | human gut metagenome | isolation source: stool sample | host: Homo sapiens | place: Germany | collected 2010-11 | reverse complement strand
ATGTGTTTGATGAGGAGACGGGGCTGTACTATCTGCGGAGCCGGTACTATAATGCACAGTGGGGACGGTTTGTTAATGCGGATGCGCTAATTACGGATAACACAGGGCTGCTCTGTCAAAATCTCTTTGCATATTGTTGCAATGAACCAGTTCGTTTGGAGGATTCTGAGGGAACTTGGCCGTGGGACACGATTGTTAAAAGTGTTATTGCTGTAACAGTTGTTGTTGCCGTAGCAGCGGCCTGTGCGCTTACCGCAGGTGCAGCACTTGTTGCTGTTGGTGCAACTACATCAATGGCTGTTTCAGTAGGAACGGTTACGGCAGCTGCTGGCATAGCATCAGGTTCCATGGCAGTAGCAAATGAGGCAATCACAAAGCCTGACGAAGATTGGGATTATGGAAGAATTGCCACGGATACATTTTTCGGTTCGGCTCATGGTTTTGTCGATGCTATGACTGCGGGAAAAAGCCGCTTCCTAAAAGCTGGATACAAAATTGTACTTGCTGCATGTTGGAAAATGGCGAATTGTTTCCATGACGGAGTATCAATTAATGGTACTATCAAGGAAACATACGGTTCAATCAAAACGGCTTCTTGGCTGCAAACAGGGTTGATTGCGGCTTCGTGGCATCATGGAGCTAATTGCTGCGAAAGTATTCTTGTTTCATGTCCAATAGATTATGGTACGATAATGTGGTCATCGTCAGGTGTTCGTATCGTATCAGGCTTCGTCAAGTATTTCGGGGATGATATCGTTAAGTATTTTGATGATATTAAAGAAAAGACAATGCTATTATTTGGAGGCGAAATAAAAGAGAATTGAACATGAATGACATTGTTCGCTTTATTTTAGATTGTGTTGACTGGGCTCTTACTTTTGATCAAAGATTTAGGACTCTGAGTACAGATGCTGAGCAAAATTACGCGCTGATAAAATCGGGAATTGGCGATGCAGTTATTTTTGTCATGGCACTTCCGCTTATTGTACTTACTAACCGATTTCTCAGAAAGCTTGATGAAAGAAAAAAGAAGAAGCACAAGCGAAATCGCCAATGATCAGAATGAACAGTTATACAATGCAGAGCGAAAAGCAATTCATTCAGTTGACTACACAAGTGATGGCTTATTTTAAGCTGATGCGTTTTTAAACCCAAAATCCAGCAATTATGTGATTGATTTGCATACCTTCGGCGGCACACAACCGACACCCACTCGGCTGTGTGCCGCTTTTTCTATGCCTGAAAATTTTCTTCATTTTCGCGTTTCAGAAACTGAAATTCAGGCAGTCTGGGAAGGCTTGCATTGTCCCGATTTTCAATCGGACGGTAAGGAGAAAAGTCCTGAATCCCTTGGAATTACTGGGGTTCAGGATTTCAGTTTCTGGTTTTGAATTCGCGAACTTTTCTGCTATGATGAGGGCACGAAACAACGACAGGAGGTTTGCGGAATGAGCATTGCATGGAAATATCTGGACAAGCGGAGCGCGGCAATGGCGGCGCTGAAAGATTATCGCAGTATGAAGGCGATTCTGGCGACAACGGCGGAGGAGATTGCGAATGTGCGGCAGGACATGGTTCGCATTGGCGGGATGCGCTTCGAGGAGTCGGCGCATGGTGCGCGAAATCCGCAGTCGGGCGAAAACCAGATTCTGCATGGAATTGCGGAAATTGATGTGCTGGAAGAGCGGAAGCGGCAGGCGGAAGAGTTCATGGCGTGGTTTCAGCCGGCGTGGGATGCGCTGGGGGAGGACGAAAAAACGGTGCTGACGATGTTCTATCTATCAGAAAATGGGAAAACAGACGCGATAGAGGAAATCAGCGAGCGGTTTTGCGTGGAGCGGAGCTCCGCCTACAAGAAGAAGGATCGCGCGCTGGCGCACTTGGCGCTGCTGCTGTATGGGAGGTGAAAAGGGGAGGAGAAGTTGATAGATGATATTGACAGGACAATCACATTATGTTACAATAAACATGGAAAACTTAACTGCAAATATATCTAATGCTGATTTTTGCAGCAATAAATGAACTTCAGAATAATCTGAAGCTGAAAGGAGTGGAATTGTGAAAGCAAATGGCAATAGGGTAGTGACAAGAGGCAATTCTGACGCAACAAAGCAGATTAGGAAAACGCGAATGCCCCAAAATACATCACACCTGTTTGCTAAAATGCTGGTCAAAAGGTTAACACTTTTCATATGTACATAATGACTGTGATTGCAAAACCAGCAGCTCAATTGCTTTCTTTGAACAGTCAAAATGTATGCGCAAAAAAGATAAATCCATAGAGCTGTCTGACGGTCAGGATTAGTTCTCAAAAGAGAACTATTTCTGACCGCTTTTTTTTGTAACAAAGAGCCGTATGCAGAATCCCTTCGGAGCCGGCATCCCCGAAGGAATTGCCGAATACTATTTTCTGCATTTGCCTGCGCCCGCTGCTTGCGCCTTTTTCCTTCTGCCGTCCGCTCATTCCACTTAGCGTAGCGCTGCTACGCTGCGTTTCATTCGCGTTAGGCAGAAGAAAAAATTCGCGGCGCATCAGGCACATTCTCATTTGAAAATAGTATGCTGAAGGATACGGCGCATATCAGCATCAGCCGAGGCAATGGCTGCTGCCAACCAAATGAATGGAGAAATTCATGATGGTAGGCGGCACTGTTCAGTATACCCTTCTTTTGCGATTTTCTCCATTCGAGACAAAGGAATGGAGGAAAAATTGCAATGTCACAAGGACGTTACGTTTGGATTGCAGGGAAGAAAGTATATCTGAATCCGGAGCTGCAGAAGGAATGGGACAAACTCATCAACAAGGAACGTTATAGAGCTCGTCAGGAAAAAATCTGCGGACAGGCGGATTACCGTCGCTGCAATGGGGATTGCTTCGTGTGTCCATGGCGCAAGGAAGGAATTGTTGTTTCGTATGAAACGGAACACTTTGCAGAAGGGTTCGGCAATGACAATGCAGCGCGCGGCTATGGCGTTGTGAATTGCGAATCGACGCTGGAGGAAAAGTACATCGCGGAGGAACGATACAACACACTGTGTGCCCGAATCTGTCGGTATGCAGATTCTGCGTATCCGGATGGTGCGAAAATTATTGCGTGCTACCTCAATGGTGAAACGCTGGAAAGCACTGCGAAAGAACTGCATCTTACGGTCAGGGCAGTGCATTATCGCCTGCATCAAATGCTGAAGTATATAAGAGAACATCGGAGTACATTCTGCGATTTTTGATGTGGCATTATTTCCGGTTTCGACGCATCATCTGCTTGCGCGTAGCGCTGCATTTCACTTCTGTTCGTCAGCGTGAAAATTTTTTTGCAGAAATTCTTGAAATCGCGTAAAAAAACCGATTTTTTTTACCAGTTATGGTGAGAGGGATAAAAGTCTCTTTCAGCAAGAAGGGGGAATCAGCATGCCCGGCATTAACTTTTATTAGGAAATAACATCCAGTATGACTGGAATCATGAGAAGCAGCGCTTTCTGCCTCTGCCCGTGCTGCGGCAACATGATGAAAGCGGGAGAAGGCTGATGCAGCTTTGGGTTGGAAGCAATGGGGGAAAATGTTGGTTTGCCGGGAACAGCCAGCGCGTTTCCAATAACAGGAGGTGACTTATGTGGCAGAAGCAGCCGAAAAGAATAGACAGTCTATCTGCATTTCTCAAAATAGTCTTGTGTGGCAGGATGATAGTGTTTTCAAACTGTATTACTACTGTATGAATTGTGCCTGCCGTCAGAAAGCTGAAATCTGCGGGAAACAGCTTATGCCGGGACAACTGCTCTTCTCATACAGAAAGACAGCGCTTGAACTGGGCTGGTCTCGTGATAAGCTGACGAGGAAGATGGCTGCACTGGTTCAAATGGGCTATGTTCAGATACAAACAGCGCGGGACGGTTCTATCGTTACCGTATCAAACTGGCTTGAAAATCAGACCGCTGGCGGTATGAAAATAAGGCTACTCTGTCCCGAAAATCAGTACGCAGACGGTACTGAAATAAGCACGCCGTGTGCTGAAAACAAGTCCATATGCGGTACGAAAGAAAGAGCGGAAAACGGTGCAAATGCGCATTTTTCAGCATTTGCACATCGCAGGCGGCTTGAAAATCAGCACACCCAGCAGCAATATAATAATAGTAATACGATAGATACACTATCTCATTATCCGGATGAGTTTGAAAAGCTGTGGTTTGCTTATCCGGCTAATCGCAGAAATGACTGGGATGAGGCAATTCGCGTATATCAACAGGCGCTGCGGCATGGTGCGACGCTTGAAATAATCATGACAGCGCTTGAAGCAGCAAAAAGTTCTATCGCGTGGACGAAAGATGGCGGGCAGTATATCCCCGGCATTAGCAAATGGCTTCAGCGCGAGCCGTGGAGAGAGGCGAATCTACAAAAAGCGCAAAAGGAGAATCAAGAACAGTGGAACTCGCAGTAAAGTGGCTGTCCTTGCTGCATGAACCGGATGCAATCATTGAAATCAGGAGTATAGACCCTAAGCCTACTGTCAGCGGTTATTTTCGTGCGGACAGTCCGCGCATTGCTGCTGAATTGGCAAAGTATCCGAATCGAACGTTTTACCAGTCGCTGAACCCCGTCAAAAGTGCCTGCTATGCGCGTGCTCAGCATGAACGTCTGGTAGAACGTCCGAAGGAAACAACGTCTGACAATGACATCATAGGTTTTCAGTGGATTTTGATTGATGCAGACCCAGTCCGCCCAAGCGGTGTCAGTGCATCGGCAGAAGAAAAGGAAGCAGCACACGCTGTTGCTGGAAAGACAATGAAGCGGCTGATGGCAACGGGATTCAGCGAGCCAATTGTTGCAGACAGCGGCAATGGCTATCATCTGCTTTTTAAGGTGCATATCAGCACGGATGACCGGCAAGTGGTTGCGGATTTTCTCTCTGTGCTGGACATGTGGTTCAGCACAGACGAGGCAAAAATTGATACGGCGGTGTATAACCCATCAAGAATTACCAAGCTGTATGGAACAATTGCAGCGAAAGGAGCCCATACGCCGGAACGTCCGCACCGACAGAGCTGCATCATCCGCTATCCGGAGCAGATTCGAGAAACACCCATTGCGCTGGTCAAGAATATTGCAGCGGAACTGCATCAAGCGGCGATACCGACAGAAGCTCGGCGTTCCGGCAAAGAAAGCACTTGGGACATTGAGCATTTTCTTTCCGCACATGGCGTGGAGGTGGAGAAAAAAGTAGCCATCAGCAGTGGTACAAAGTACCAATTAGCACACTGTCCGTTTGACGATTCGCATCAGCACGGAGATGCCGCCGTGTTTGCGTACCATCAAGGCGGTTTCGGATTTCACTGCTTCCATAACAGCTGCGCCGGATACCATTGGCATGAGTTCCGGCAGAAGGTAGACCCGGCAGCTTACAGCAGCAGCCCTTATGCAGTAACGCCTGCTGTGCCGACAGCAAAAGTCAGCACGGCGGAAAATTCTCCACTGCTTGGCAAGGCGAAGGCACGGATGCTGGACTTTGCAGAGATTCCGAATGTAGACCGCAGCAAAATTGTGGTGATTCGGTCACGGCTCAGTTCGCTTGACGCAAAGATAGGGGGATTCAATGCAGGCGAAATGTCCATTTGGAGCGGGGGCAATGCTTCGGGCAAGTCAACGCTCGTCAGTCAGATTGGTCTGGCAGCTGTATCGCAGGGATATAAAGTCGCGCTGTTTTCAGGAGAAATGACGGCATCACGGATACGAGAATGGATACTGCTTCAAGCAGCAGGCCCGGACTATGTAATGCCTGATCCGTTGAATCCCAATCATTTCTGCCTGAAGCCCGGCATTGAGGCGAAGCTGGATGCTATGCTGACAGGCAAGTTTGCCATCTACGACAATGACTTCGGCACTGATTGGGAAATCGTTATCAGCACAATTTACGATTGGGTTCAGCAAAACGGTGCTTCGGTGGCGATTGTTGATAATCTGATGGCACTGGATATTCAGCTTGGCAATGTGGACAAATATGAGATGCAATCCCGAATTGCCAAGCGGCTCTCCACAATGGCAAAGACGCTGAAAATTCATGTTCATTTTATCTGTCATCCGCGGAAAACAGAAGCATTTCTGCGCAAAGGCGACATCAGCGGAACAGCCGACCTTACAAATGCAGCCGACAATGTGTTTATGGTTCATCGGGTCAATGCTGATTTTATGATGCGCTATCGCTCGGTATATCCCAAACTTGAGATTCAGCCGGATGTGGGAAATGTGGTGGAAATCATGAAAAACCGTGACCTTGGCGTTGTGGATGAGATGATAAAACTCTATTTTGACCGCCGAAGCAGAACTATGTCGGATGTGAAGGGACTTCCGCCGCAGCACGCATGGTCTGAAAAGATTGAGCAGATGCTGATGGAAGGTTTCACGCGGGTCAATCAAGGCGAACTTCCTATGGAATGGCGGTGAGAACATGCATGGCAAAGTGAACGATGATGAATGGGAGATTTTCCGCGATGCGTTCCGCCTGTATGCAGCGCATTGTGATCCGCCGGAGAATCAGGCACAAGATGCCGAAGAATGGTGGCTTTCAATGGTAAAGGACACCAGTGAAAAAGCTGCAAAATGGAATAATCATCCCTTGATGATGCTGCTGTTTCGAGCTGTTACTGAGTATGTTGAGCAAAAAGCAGCAGAAAAAACGCAAAGAACAATGCGAAAATAAATAAAGGAATATCTGGCGGAGGTGCTGGGATGAATCAGAGAAAAAACTGCTCCCATTATGTTTATGGAGAAAAGGAACCGTGGAAAGCGTTTGCGAGTGCAGTGATTGTTCAGGCGGTCAAGGATTTCCGCAGCTGCGGTCGGATGCAGTACGAACTTCGGCAAAAGTTCCGCAGCGAGACAAAGCTGACAGCAGAAGAACGAGACTATCTCACATACCGCATCATGCAGTACAAGCAGAGGCTTGATGAACTGCGAATCTTTTTTCAGTCCGGTCGTTTTGTATTGCTTACTGACATAGATGGTATCCAGCTGCTGAAAAGATTGGAGCGTGAAATTGCATGAGGAAAGCAGTTGCATTTTTGAAAAGGGCAGAAGCAGTTGAACAGAGAATAGATGCCCTTCTCTCGCAGATAGAACTCTACAAAAGCCTTACGCAGCGAGTTACGGCATCTTGGGGAAGCGAATTTACCGCCCATGCGCGCAACGTGGGTGCGAATGAGAATGCGATTATTCGTCTCACGGAAGCACGCAGAGAGTTGGAAAAATTGACACAGGAGTATCGGGATGCCGTTGAAGAAATCACAGCTGTCGTAAACAGCATGGATAATCAGGCGCACCGGATCATCCTCTTGAACTATTATCTTTCTCATATGAATTTTGAGAAAATTGCTGAAAGAATCGGATTAAGCCGGTCGCGCGTGTATCATTTGCACACTCAGGCGCTTGATGAACTGGAAATGCTGCTAAGTGCAAGCAACTGAATAGGGGACAACACGGGCGGCAATCGCGCAAGATAGCAGCAAATAGCATGAAATAGCATCGCGCAGCACAAAACAGGACAAATTAGCAGCGAACAAGACAAATTAGCACGCTTTAGCAACGAAACCTGTGCTATAATAGTAGTGTCGAAAGAGACGAAGGCATTGATGGAGCAATCTGTCGATGCCTTTCTATTTTCCAGAACAGGAGGTGTGAAATATTTACAGGCTGAACCCACCATCAAACAGCAGTGGAGGGCAGGGAAGTTCTGCTGCCACGGATGAACGAGTGCAGGAAGGAGGAAGTGGATGAATCCCACGGTGCTTGCAACTGTAAATCAGAAAGGAGGGGTAGCGAAAACGACCAGCTGCATCAACATAGGTGCAGCGATGGCACGGGAAGGAAAAAAGGTGCTGCTGGTGGACACTGACCCGCAGGCCAGCATGACCATCAGCCTCGGCAATCAGCGGCCGGATCAGCTTGCGCCCACAATCGCAGACCTGATGACCAAGGTCATGAACGATGTCCCGATTGCGCCGGGCGAAGGCATACTGCACCATCCGGAGGGAATTGACCTGCTGCCCGCTAACATCGCGCTGGCGGGAACGGAGGTGTCGCTGGTGAATGCAATGAGCCGCGAAACCATCTTGAAGCAGGTGCTTGCCCGCAATCGGCAGGACTACGACTGCATCATCATCGACTGTATGCCGTCGCTGGGGATGCTGACCATCAATGCGCTGGCGGCAGCAGAACGCGTAATCATCCCGGTGCAGGCGCATTACCTGTCTGCCAAGGGGCTGGAACAGCTGCTGCAAACCATTGCAAAGGTACGTCGGCAAATGAATCCCAAGCTGAAAATCGACGGAATCCTCATGACGATGGTGGATGGACGCACGAACAACGCCAAGGAAATCACGACGCTGATTCGGGAGACTTACGGCGGCAAAATCAAGGTGTTCGAGATGGCGATTCCGCATTCCGTCCGCGTGGCAGAAGCGAGCTTGACCGGGAAGAGTATTTTCGAGTACGACCCCGGCGGCAAGGTGGCGCAGGCGTATCGTGCGCTCACGAAGGAGGTGCTTCAGCTTGAAAAGCAGCGGCAGAAAGCCAAGTCTGACCTCCTACGATGACATTTTCTCCACGGAAGCCTCACGCCAGCAGGAGCAGATTCAGCGCCTTGCGCTAAGCAAACTGCACCCCTTCAAAGATCATCCATTCCGCGTACTGGACGATGACCGGATGATGGAAACGGTGGAGAGCGTGAAGGAATATGGGGTGCTGGTGCCGATTATTGCCCGGCCGATGGCGGACGGCGGATATGAAATTGTGTCCGGGCATCGGCGGAAGCGCGCCTGTGAGCTGGCGGGGCTGAACGAGATTCCCGCCATTGTCCGTGATTTGGACGATGATGAAGCTGTCATCATCATGGTGGACAGCAATTTGCAGCGCGAGAACATTCTGCCCAGCGAACGTGCAAAGGCGTATCAAATGAAAATGGAAGCTATGCGCCGGAAAGCTGGACGTCCATCCAAAGAAAATTCCCGACAAGTTGTCGGGAATTTTGAAATGGCAGATGTAATCGGTAAGGAGACGGGAGAAAGCGGACGACAAGTCCAACGCTTCATTCGCCTGAACAACCTTGAGCCGTCGCTCATTGATAAGGTGGATGCGGGCAAACTCGCCTTTACCCCTGCCGTGGAACTTTCGTACTTGAAGCCGGAAGAACAGCAGTGGCTGGATACCGCCTTGGAAAACACGCAACAGACACCGTCCCTCTCGCAAGCCCAGCGCATGAAGCGCGAAAGCAAACAGGGTACGCTGTCGGAACAGGGCATCATGGAAATCATGACGGAGAACAAGCAGACGATTCCTGTCAAGGGGTCTGTCGTGCTGCCGCAGGAAAAGCTGACCAAGTATTTTCCACGTTCCTACACGACGGAGCAGATGGAAAAGGTAATTTTCAAGCTGCTGGATTACTGGATGCGGAAGCGGCAAATGTCGCAGGAGCGATAAAGACGCATGAAACGAAAACTGGATATTCTGCTGATGGTCATGTTTCTGTTCGGAAGCATGATTTTTCTTTGCCCAATTTTCGGGCAGATAAAGGAGGTCGAAGAAGATGACCGTGTATACACGCGCATGTCCGCACAGGTTAAGCCCCTTCAACAGGCTTCGGGACTGGTGGAGGATGCGCCATCCCCCGCGGCAGCCGCCGTGCAGACCGTGCTGCCTCTGCTGCTGGAAGTGCCGCAGGCAGAGAAAACCGCTGTGCCCGCTGCCGCGCCGCCCTCCGCACACCCGGCTGCTTCCGACACTGCCCCGCCAGCACAGGCCGAGCGGACAGCAAATCCCCGCAGTGTCGATGTAGAAGCCTGCATTGCGCAGAATCCGGATTTTGCCGCATGGCTCACCATTCCGGGTACGCCGGTGGATTATCCGGTTGTGCGGTCGAACAAGACAGACTACTACCTGACGCACCTGTTCAGCGGCGAAAACAGCAAGCTGGGATGCCTGTTCTCGCTGCCGTCGGCGGATTATCAGACACCGAGCAGGAATATTGCCATCTACGGGCATCACCTGAGCCATAGCGACGCGATGTTCAGCAGCCTTGTGCAATACAAGGATTTGGGCTACTGCGCCGCGCACATCATCATTCAGCTGGACACGATTTACGGCGAACGCACCTATCGGATTTTCGCCGTCGTCAACATGCAGGTTGGCGACTGGGATGCAGCGGCGGCTGATTTTGCCAGCGGACAGGCGTTTCAAGCGTATGTAGACCGCGCACGAGCCAAGGCAATGTATGATTCAGGCGCGGCAGTCGGTGCGGATGACCACATTCTGACCCTGATTACCTGCGACCGCAGTGCGGGCGGTGCAAGCGGCCGTCTGATTGTGCTGGCGGTTCAAGAATAATACTATTTTCGGATTCACCTGAGCCATCTGCTTGCGCCTTTTCCCCGCTGTCGTCCGCTTATTCCACTTAGCGTAGCGCTGCTACGCTGCGTTTCATTCGCGTTAGACAGCGTGAAAAATTCGCGGCGCATCTTGGCTCATTTTCATCCGAAAATAGTATAAGAAGGAGAAGCAAATGAAATTGAAATCCAATTTGAAACGATTTGCATCATTGATGCTGTCTGCGGCGCTGGTGCTGACCTGCATTCCGCTCTGTGCGGCAGCAGAAGAAGCAGCCACACCCTCGGACATCACGGGAACGGAAGTCATTGTGCTTCCGGCAGAAGAACAGGCGCTTCCACCCGTGGAGGAAGCGCCTGACGAATCCGCATCCGATGCGCCGGATGAGCCGTCCCATGACGAAATGCTCCCCAATTCGGAGGAGGAAAGTTCGTCGGACGACCGTCATCCTTTGCAGGCGGCGATTGAAGAACATGGGTATGTCTACGTCCGGACGGTGCGGGCAGTCAGCGTGTACGCCAGCGCAGAATCGCAGGAGCGCATTGTTTATGCCGCGGCTGATGATGCGTCCATTCTGCTGGCAACAGCGTTTTTCGGCGGTCATCAAGCCGTGCAGGTGTGGTTTCTGGACGCGGAACAGCAGATTATCAGCGGCTTTGTACCGGCAGCGTCGCTGGATACCCGCTATTTGACGGATGCGGATGTGTCGGGCATCGCCGACGTGCCATCCTGCGACGGAATGACTACCTTCGGTCAAAAGCGATTGTTCGTGGTCAATGGCAGCCGCCCGGAAGAAGCATCTGATGAAGAAGAAACGCCCGCGGATGCACCTTCGCAGGACGCGCCGCACCAAGAATCGAATCTGCCCGAAGCGGATGAAAGCGGTGTTTCGGAGCAGCCGGATGCCGCAGAACCGCCGGATGCTTCGGTACATCCGGAAATTAGCAGCGCGGAAGAAATCGACGAAACGGTGCCACCTGTAAGTCTCGGCGATTTTATCAGCGTCAGTACGGACACGCGCGTCTTTTCTGCGGTGGATGATGATGCGTCCGAAACGTATTTTTCCAGCGAGTATCAGGGCAATTTCGTCAAAGCAGCTGCGGTGAAGGTAGTAGATACTGCGGAAGATGCTTCGGGGATGGCATGGTATCAGGTGCACTTCCTGTACGGCGATTCTTTCCCCAGCGGCAAGATGAAGTGGACGGCTGACGAAACGGTGTGGGTGATGGCAGCGGAAACCGGCGAAACGGATGCGGATGCTTGCACGGTAACGGACTTCGCGTATCCCAAAGAAATGCTGCGCCTGCTCCGGGAAATGCAAACGTATACCGCAGAAACGGATGGATTCAGCCTGAAGAATATTCATGGCAAAATCGGCAGCTTTCAGGCGGGACAGTCGGGGCTGCAAGGAAGTTCCGGCAGGGACGCGGCATATCCCCAGCTGGCGAAATCGGCATCGCACGGCACGATTTATGCGACACCGCACTATCTGGAGAGCTACCCCGTCTACTGCCTTGAACATACGCTTTCCGGCCCCGGCGAAGGGTCGGGCGCGAACAAAACAGAAACCGGCCCGTATGCGCTGATTGATATGGAGGCGTTCGTGAGCACCGCAGAAGGCGGCGGTGTGAACGGGGTGCGATTCAAGGCGCAGACCATGCACGCCATCGGCTGGGTGCTTCGGCACACCTACCCGTTTATGGTGCTGGATCGCAGTGATGCAAACAACGAAGTGTGGAGCCGTGTCGCGGGTCAGTTTGCTATTCGCGAGGTGATTAAGCAGCTGGAAGGCGCGCAGTACGTCCGCAGTTATTGGGACATGGATAATTTCTACGCCTTCTCCGGCGGCGCACCGGAAGTGTACTTGACCTATGCCCGCTGGCTGGCGAAAAACGCGATTGCGCACGCGAAAATCACCGGGAAAATCACCGTCAGCGGTCAGCGCATCCAAGCGTCAGACGGCGGCTATATCGGTACGGTTACGCTGACGACGGATGCGGATTTGATTCGGATTTCCAAGGCAGCGGGCAGCATCACGGGGAACAGCGGCGGTTCGGATGAAGCGTACTACTATGTCAAGAGCGGCGATACCATCCGGATTTTGTCGGACAAAAGCAGCTTCTCCGTTTACATGGAATCAATCGCGTCCAGCGCGGAAGAAGCAGGCTTTCTGGTCGGAATCCCCAGCGCCTCCATCCAGAAAGTGCTTGTCCCGATAGAGGGAACGCCATACCCGCTGCAATCCGCTGTTGTCACGTTTGAACTGCTGTATGGCACGGTGTTTGTGACCAAGCAGTCCATGGACGGCATTTTGCTGCAAGGTGCAGTGTTTGAGCTGCTGGATGAATCCGGCGCGGTGCTGGCAGAAGCAGTGACGGATGCGCAGGGACGTGCCGTTTTTTCCGGGATTGCACCGGGACGCTATCAGGTTCGCGAGAAAACCGCACCGCAGGGGTATCGGCTGTCTGTTGTCTCGGCGCAGGAAATCATGGTGACGGCGGGGGCAGACACGGCGTGCATGTTCATCAACGAGCGCATGATGGGTATCATCCGGGTCATCAAGACGGACAGCATGACGGGAAAACCGCTGCCCGGTGTCACGTTCACGGTGACGAGATTGACCGCGCCTGCATCGGACAATGCTTCCAACATTGGCAAGGTTGTCGCAACAATTACGACGAATGCGGATGGCATCGCACAGACCGAAGCACTTCCGTGGGGAGAATATCGAATTGCGGAAACCAATGCGCTGGACGGCTATGTGGATACGGACTTTGTGACCATCGTTCAAATCAAATAACAGGAGGAAGAAAAATGAAGCAGATGAAGCAATGGATGCACTGGGTGCTTGCGCTGGTGCTGCTGGTGATGAGCCTGTCTGTTTCGGCAGCAGCGGCAGAAACCATCACGGTGAATGTGACCAACACGCCCGTGCGCGGCAGCGTGGCGCTGGAAAAGACCGGCTTGCAGCTGGTGCGCTTTACGGACGAGCAGGATGAATGGGGCAATACCGTCATGAAGCCTGTTTATCAGCAGGGGTATTTGAAGGGCGCTGTGTTTGAACTCCGCGCTGCGGCGGATGTTGTCGGCAAGGAAGGAACGGTTTTCTACAAGCAGGGGGAACTGGTGCAAACACTGACCACCAGTGCAGACGGCGCAGTGAACTCGAAGCCGCTGCCGCTGGGCAGCTACTGCTTGCAGGAAGTTTCCGCTCCGGACGGCTATTTGCTGGATGATACCCCGTATCCCTTCACGCTGACGGCGGCAGGCAAGCAGACGGCAGTGGTGGAAGTGAAAGTCTCCGCTGTCAACACCTATCTGCCGATTCGGGTGACGCTGCACAAACAGCAGGAAGCGATTCGGGTGGATGAAACGGCGGACGGCATGATTCGCTCGTCCATCGAGACAGTTCCCGGCGAAGGCTGCGTGTTCGGCTTGTTCAATGCAGGGGTGATTGCCTACGGCGACAGCCAGAAGCTGCCTGCCCATACGCTGATGGCGACTGGCATCACGGATGCCAAGGGCAATTTGACATTCTCCGGCATGTATCCGCATGGCGCATATTATGTCAAAGAACTGTCCGCGCCGGATGGCTGGCTGCTGAATACCGAACAGTACCCGGTGCAGCTGACACCCGAAAACATGGATGAAGCGGAGGAGGCAATCGCAATCACGCTGGATGCGCCTATCCTGAATCGCCTGATTTACACGCCGGTGACGATTACCAAGCGGGACATTACCGGCAAGGAAACGCTGCCCGGTGCGCTGATTGAAGTGTACGATGCGCAGGGCAGCACCATTTACCGCGCGTATACGGATGAAAACGGTCAGCTGCCGGATATTCCGCTTGTTCCCGGCTCGTATACGTTCAAGGAAACTTATGCGCCGGAGGGGTATGCGCTGAATGTGGCGGTAAAAACCTTCACGGTAACAAGCGAAGGAAAAATCATCGGGGAAACCGAAATCCGGGATGAAATCAACAAGATTCAGCTGAAAAAGGTCAAGGAGAACGGCGAGCCGCTGCCCGGCGCTGTGTTCGGCATTTACGATGCCAGCAACACACTCGTGCAGCAGCAGACTTCCGATGCCAGCGGTCATCTGACCTTCTCGAAGCTGGGGTACGGCACTTATACCATCCGGGAAATTCAAGCGCCTTACGGCTATCATCCATCCACCGGCGAATGGCAGGTGACGATTGACGGCACTTATCAGAACCCTGTGCAGATTCTGACGACGGTGGTCAATGAGGATGCGCCCGGCTGGATTCGGGTCATCAAAACGGATGCACTGGACGGTCATCCCATTGCGGGTGTGCGCTTCGACATCTACGCCTTGAATGAGGATGGCAGCACGGGCGACTTGGTGTCCACCATGCTGACGAACGAGGAAGGCGTGGCAATGTCCGAAAGCCTGCTGGTCGGCGACTACATGGTCAAGGAGCATGAAGCGCCCGTCGGCTATGTGAACAGCCTGTGGAGCGAAAAAGTGACCGTCGTCATGGACGAAACCGTGGAGCGCAGCGTGACGAATATCCCCATGCAGGGGCAGGTTCGCATTGTTAAGACGGACGCGGAAACGGGCGGCGGTCTGGCTGGCGCAGTCTTTACGGTCATCCGCGTGAGCGGCTTGCCTTCGCATGGCAAGGAAGGGTGCGGCGAGGTTGTGGCGGTCATCACCACGGATGCGGAAGGGGTGGCAGTCACGCCTGTGCTGACGTGGGGCATCTACGAAATCCGCGAAACCACCGTGCCGGACGGGTATCTGGACAGCGGCTGTGTCGTTACCGTTTCGATTCCCGGCAATGCTGACTGACAAGAAAAACGGGAGGCATCCATGAACACAAAACGAAACATCCTGCCCATGCTGCTGGCGGCATTGCTGCTCTTCTGTCTGCCGATGGCATCGCTGGCGGAGGACGTACCCATTCAGAACGTCAGCATCCGCAATACGCCTATCAAGGGGCAGATTCTGCTGGAAAAGACCGGGCAGATGCAGACGACGGGTGAACAAGGGTATTTGAAAGGCGCGGTATTTGAAATTCGGGCGGCGGAGGACATTGTCGGGCAAGACGGCACACAGTGGTATTCATGCGGCGAGCTGGTCGCCACGATGACCACCAGCGGCGAAGGCGTGGAGAAAAGTCCGCTGCTGCCGCTGGGAAAATACACGGTCAAGGAAATCAGCGCTCCGTCCGGGTATGTGCTGGATTTGACGACGTACACCGTAGAAATTCAGGCGTCGGATCAGGAAACGCCGATTGTTTCCGCTACGGTTTCTTCAATCAATTATCCCGCCGAAATTCTGCTTCAAAAGACCGATGCGGATGGAAAGGCACTGTCAGGGGCGCAGTTCGTGCTGCTGGATGCGGATGGATGCGAAACGGCATCGGCTGTTTCGGATGCAGACGGGCTGGTGCGCTTCCGCTTCGTTCCGCAGGGGCAGTACACCATTTGTGAAACGTCCGCGCCGGATGGGTATCTGCTGAACCGCAGCGCAATTTCGGTGACGGTAACGCCGAACTGGACGAATGCGGAAGAACCGATAGCGACGGCGGTGAATCAGCAGAAGAAAATCCTGTTTATCAAGGTGGATACAGCCGGAACGCCGATGGCAGGCATTCTCTTCAAGCTCATCAACGCGGAAACGGGCGCTGTGGCAGAAATGGCTGTCAGCGACGAAAACGGTGCGTTTGCCTTTACAGCATTTGATTATGGCGTGTGGATTGTCCATGAAGCGGCTGCCCCCAGCGGTTACAGCCGCATGGCGGACTATTGCTTCCAAGTGGATGACAGCTGGTCGGGAACAGCGCCGGTGCTGCTGGTAAACATTCCTGATTCTTATGCGTTCATGAAAGTGGATGCCGATGGCAAACCGCTGCAAGGCGTGAAATTTGCCCTGCGGGATGCGGACGGCAATCTCCTGCAAACGCTGGAATCCGATGAGAACGGCATTGTCCGCGCCGAACACTTGCAGCCCGGCACTTATTATTTGCAGGAAACCGAAACGCTGAAAGGCTACACCCTGAGCGGCGATGTCCGGAAGCTGGTCATTGACGAGCACTACAAGATTCCCGAAGAAATGCCGCAGTGGGTCAACTACACGACGATTCAGACCGGCGTGCAGCTGGCGGCATCGGGAGTGATGCTCATCGGCATTGCCCTGATGCTGGTAAGCGGCACCATGCTGCTGATGCGCAGACGGCGAAAGGCGTAAGCGAATGGTGTATCATCAAAAGCTGTTTCTGCGCCGCTTGGAAGTCCCGCCTTGGGCGGCGCGCTGCACTTTTTCATGACGGAGGCTTCCAATGCAGGAAGAAATCGAAAACAAAACGCTCTCCCTCATCATCAATACCAGCAAATTCACTGAAAGGACATTGGCGACGGCGTTCGCGAAAGCGCTGAAACTCGGCTGGAATAAAGCCAAGGAGCATTATCAAGCGAAACCGCAGGGCAGGCAGAGCGTGAAGCAGCTCATCGGGCAGAATCAGGGCGTTGAGCAGACTGCACTGGCTGACCGGCAGGAGGTGAAGGCGTTTGAACGATACGCCCGCCAATATGGGGTGGATTATGCCATCCATAAGGGTACTTCCGACAGCGGAAAAACGCGCTATCTGGTGTTCTTCAAAGCACGCGACCGTGCAGCCATTGATCAGGCAATGCGCGCGTATGCAATGGATTTTCTGGCGAAGCGGAAGGCGCAGCGGAATGTTCAGCCGCAGCTGGATACGGCATCCCCCAGCAAACAGAAGGAGCGCAGCAGGCAGAAAGGGCGGGAAAGATGAACACTGCCGCATGGGAAAAACGTCTGCTGCTGCATCTGCCCTACGGGGTTATTGGACTTGCCGCGGCGAAGCTGAGTGAAGCATGGCGGCTGTCAGCCGGGACGGATTTTTCCGCGAAATTCCTGCACCTGCGGGATGGCATGGCAATGGCATTCCGAAACGGACTGTCCGGCTTTGTGCCCCTTGACCTGCTGATTGGGTTTCTGTGCGGATGCGCACTGTGCCTGCTGGTACATGCAAAACGCAGGAATGCCAAGAAGTATCGGCACGGCGAAGAATACGGCGCTGCCCGCTGGGGAAAGCCAAACGACATTGCGCCGTTCATGGACGCTGACCCGTGGAACAACATCATCCTGACCCAGACGGAGCGCCTGACCATGAGCAGCCGCCCGGCGAATCCCAAAAACGCACGGAACAAGAACGTACTGGTCATCGGCGGTTCCGGCAGCGGCAAAACACGCTTTTTCATCAAGCCGAACATCATGCAGTGTACCAAAACGAAGGGGTGCTCTCTTGTGATTACTGACCCCAAGGGGACGCTGATTACGGAGTGCGGAAAGATGCTTGCTGCTGCCGGATATGACGTGCGGGTTTTCAATGTTATCAGTTTCCAAAAGTCCATGCACTACAACCCGTTTGCGTATATCCGAAGCGAAAAAGACATTTTGAAGCTGGTGACGGCGCTCATAGCAAACACAAAGGGAGAGGGCAAAGGCGGCGACGACTTCTGGATTAAGGCGGAAACGCTGCTCTATATGGCGCTGATTGGCTACATCCACTACGAACTTCCGCCCGCGGCGCAGAATTTTACGACGCTGATTGACATGCTGAACAGCATGGAAGTTCGCGAGGAGGACGAGGAATACCGAAATCCTGTTGACCTGATGTTTGAAAAGCTGAAAGCGGAAAAGCCGGAACACTTTGCAGTGCGGCAATATGCCAAATACCGGATGGCTGCTGGTGTTGTATGCTCTAAAAGACTTCTTAATCAAGCGGTTGGGAAGTCTCTTAGAACACACAACCTAAAACCGAAGAAAGGAGCGCAAGTTATGAGAAAAAATGAGAAAATCACAGCTCTGTACGAACGACTGAGCCGTGATGACTTTGGCAAAGATGATGACCAGCAGCGTGAGAGCAACTCTATTTCCAATCAAAAGGCTATGTTGGAGGAGTTCGCCGCACGGCAGGGCTTTACAAACATTGTCCATTTCACGGACGATGGCATTAGTGGTAC